>LNAP01004271.1_pt1 | contig 29117 bp, 27 predicted proteins | sample 602601 | NCBI WGS metagenome assembly LNAP01 (sample SAMN02440304, study PRJNA202911) | soil metagenome | biome: Subtropical and temperate rainforests or woodlands; isolation source: soil samples (1 kg each in a 20% v/v slurry with milli Q water) were... ... | reverse complement strand
AGGATCCACACCGTGCCCCAGCGCCCTGCCCTTCCCGGCTGATCCCGTTCCGCTATCACCCGATCCGAATCTTCAAATGCAGCCTCAGGTTGCGGCACATCCTGTTGCATCCACAACAATTAGAGAGACCCGAGCCCATGACGCCTTCCACCGCGCATTATTTCCTCCCAAGCTTGATCGCCGTCGCCTTGACCGCAACCGCAACTACCGTGACCGCCGAAGAGCCGGGTTTTGTCGAGGGCGCCAAGGTCAACCTGAACCTGCGCAACTTCTACATCAACCGCAATTTCACCAACCCGACCAAGGCCCAAGGCAAGGCCGAAGAGTGGACGCAAAGCTTCATCCTCGATGCCAAGTCCGGCTTTACCCAAGGCACCGTCGGTTTCGGCATGGATGTGCTGGGCCTGTACTCGGTGAAACTCGATGGCGGCAAAGGTACTGGCGGTACCCAACTGCTGCCGCTGGACAGTGACGGCCGCCCGGCCGACAACTTCGGTCGCACCAACGTGGCGTTCAAGGCCAAGCTGTCGCAGACCGAGGCGAATGGATGCCGGTGCTGCCGATCCTGCGTTCGGACGACGGTCGTTCCCTGCCGCAAACCTTCCGCGGCGGCCAACTCACCTCGAAGGAAATCGACGGCCTGACGCTGTACGGCGGTCAGTTCCGCCAGAACAGCCCGCGCGACGACAGCAGCATGGGCGACATGTCGATGACCGGCAAAGCCGCGTTCACCTCCGACCGTTTCAACTTCCAGGGCGGCGAGTACCTGTTCAACGATAAACGCACCCAGATCGGTGTGTGGAACGCCGAACTGAAGGACATCTACAGCCAGCAATTCATCAGCCTGACCCACAGCCAACCCATCGGCGCCTGGACCCTCGGCGCCAACCTCGGTTACTTCTACGGCAAGGATGACGGCAGCGCCCGAGCCGGCGAGCTGGACAACAAAACCATGTACGGCCTGTTCTCGGCCAAGTACGGCGGCAACACCTTTTACGTCGGCCTGCAGAAACTTACCGGCGACAGCCCGTGGATGCGGGTCAACGGCACCAGCGGCGGCACCCTGGCCAACGACAGCTACAACTCCAGCTACGACAACGCCCGGGAAAAATCCTGGCAAGTGCGCCACGACTACAACTTCGTTGCCCTCGGCGTGCCGGGCCTGACCCTGATGAACCGCTACATCAGCGGCGATAACGTGCACACCGGCACGATCACCGATGGCAAGGAATGGGGGCGTGAAAGTGAACTGGGCTACACCGTGCAGAGTGGTGCGCTGAAAGACCTGAATGTGAAGTGGCGCAACTCGACGATGCGCCGCGACTACAGCAACAACGAGTTTGATGAGAACCGCGTGATCATCAGCTATCCGATCAGCCTGCTCTAAACCTCTGCTGCCTGATCGTTCCCACGCTCTGCGTGGGAATGCAGCCCGGGACGCTCCGCGTCCCTTCCCTTCCAAAGCCGAACGCAGAGCGTCCGTTGAGGCATTCCCACGCAGAGCGTGGGAACGATCAATCGCGGGGGATCACTCCCGCGATTCAACCCCCAACTCATCCCACACCGACTCAGCCAGGTGGAACGTCGCATTGGCTGCCGGAATCCCGCAGTAGATCGCGCTCTGCATGATCACTTCCTTGATCTCGCTACGGCTCACGCCATTGTTGGCGGCGGCGCGCAGGTGCAGTTTGAGTTCGCCCTCGCGGTTCATGCCGATCAGCATGGCGATGGTGATCAGGCTGCGGGTGTGACGCGGCAGGCCCGGACGGGTCCAGATGTCGCCCCAGGCGTGGCGGGTGATCATTTCCTGGAACTCCGAGTTGAACTCGGTCAGGGTGGTCAGGCTGCGATCGACATGGGCATCGCCCAGAACAGCGCGACGGACCTTCATGCCCTCGTCGTAACGTTGTTTCTCGTCCACGGAATTCCCCTCAACGAGCCGTCAGGAAGGCCAGCACGCGGTCGCTGAAATCAGCGCCGGCCTGGACGTTGGACAAGTGCGCGGCATAGAACTCGGCGTACTCGGCACCCGGCACGTGCTCCTGGATGAAGTGCCCGCCGGACGGCGGCGTGACCGCATCCTGGGTGCCGGCGATCACCAGCAGCGGCGCCTTGATCGAGGACAACTGATCGCGGAAATCGGCATCGCGCACCGCCGCACAGTTGGCCGCATAGCCTTCAGGCGATGTCGCCGCCAGCATGTCGGTAATCTGCTTGGCCGCCGCCGGGTTGGCTTCGGAGAAGTCCGGGGTGAACCAGCGTGCAATCGAGGCATCGCGCAAGGCGACCATCGCTGCCTGACCGTCACGCAACACCGTTTCGATACGCGGGTTCCAGATCGACGGATCGCCGATTTTCGCCGCCGTGTTGCACACGATCAGCTTATTCAGACGTTCGCCGGCGTTGATCCCCAGCCACTGGCCGATCAGGCCGCCCATGGACAGGCCGCAGAAATGTGCGCGTTCGATGTGCAAGGCATCCAGCAGTGCCAATACGTCACGGCCCAGTTGTTCGATGCTGTAAGGGCCCGGTGTCACCAACGATTGGCCGTGGCCGCGGGTGTCGAAACGCAGCACACGAAAGTGCTCCGTGAACGCCGGAATCTGCGCGTCCCACATGTGCAGGTCGGTGCCCAGCGAGTTGGACAGCACCAGCACCGGCGCATCGACCGGCCCATCAAGTTGCGGCCCTTGAATTTGGTAGTGCAGTTCGCCATCGGCGAGTTTTACGAAAGCCACAGCAGTCTCCTTCAGGCAGTCATTGCAGAGTGTTCAGCCACCGCTCGCTCGACCCAGGTACGGGCCTGACCGAGATAATGGGCGGGGTCCAGCAGATGATCGAGTTCAGTGGCCGACAGCTCGGCAGTCACTTGCGGTTCGTCACCAAGTACGGCACGCAAATGGCGTTGTTCGGCGACGGCGCGTTTGCAGCATTGTTCCAGCAGGTGATGCGCGGTGTCGCGGCCGACCCGTTGTGCGAGGACGATGCTCACCGCTTCGGCGAGCACCAGGCCCTGGGTCAGGTCGAGATTGCGGGCCATGCGTTCGGCGTCCACTTCCAGGCCGCCTGTGACCAGCAGCGCCTGCTTGAGACTGCCGGACACCAGGCAGCAAATTTCCGGCAGGGTTTCCCACTCGGCATGCCAAAGCCCCAGGCTGCGCTCGTGCTCCTGCGGCATGGCGCTGAACAGTGTCGACAGCAGGCCTGGCACGCGAGTCGCCGCGCCAATCAGCACCGCCGCGCCGACTGGATTGCGTTTATGCGGCATGGTCGAAGAGCCACCCTTGCCCGGCGCCGAAGGCTCGAACACCTCGGCGGCTTCGGTTTGCATCAGCAAGCTGATATCGCGACCGAGCTTGCCGAGACTACCGGCGATCAATCCGAGCACCGAGCCAAACTCCACCAGGCGATCGCGCTGAGTGTGCCAGGGTTGGTCGGGCAAGCTCAGTTGCAGCTCTTCGGCCAACGCCTGGGCAATCGGCATCGCCTGTTCACCGAGGGCCGCGAGGGTTCCGGAGGCGCCACCGAATTGCAGCACCAGCAGGCGCGGCCTGAGCTCTTGCAGACGTTGACGGCTGCGGGTGACGGCGCCCAGCCAACCGGCGATTTTCATGCCGAGGGTCACCGGCGTCGCATGTTGCAACCAGGTGCGCCCGGCCAGTGGCGTGGCGACATGACGTTGGGCCTGGGTGGCGAGGGTGTCGCCCAGTTGCGCCAGATCGCTGTCGATCAATTCCAGCGCCCGGCGCAATTGCAACACCAGGCCGCTATCCATTACATCCTGGCTGGTGGCGCCCAGATGCACGTAGCGTTCGGCTTGCGCATCGCTCGCGGCGATTTGCTTGCCCAGCGCCTTGACCAACGGGATCGCCGAATTACCCGCCGTGGCAATTGCCTCGCCGAGGGCGGCAAAATCGTAATGCCCGGCCTGGCACGCCGCTTCAATCGGTGCCACCGCGGTAGGCGGAATCACGCCGACCCGCGCTTCGGCCCGGGCCAGCGCCGCTTCGAAATCGAGCATGGCCTGGACCCGGCCCTGATCGCAGAACACTTCGCGCATATCGCTGGCAGTGAAATAGGCATCGAACAATTGATTGCCCGGTCGCTCGTTCATAAACAGTCCCTGGAGGCGCGGGCCGCTCAGGCCCGCGGATGTGGATCAAAGGTCGTTTTCTAGATACTTCGCATGCTTGGGCAGACGCAGGCTGAACAGGAACGCTATCGCCATCATCAACGTCACGTACCAGTAGAAGGAGTTTTCCATGCCGACTGCCTTGAGGCTCAGGGCAACATATTCCGCCGAACCGCCGAAGATTGCATTCGCCACCGCGTAAGCCAGGCCAACACCCAGTGCACGCACCTCAGGCGGGAACATTTCGGCTTTTACCAGACCGCTGATCGAGGTGTAGAAACTGACGATCGCCAGCGCCAGGGTAATCAGCACGAAGGCCAGGAATGGACTGGTGACGCTTTTCAGGCTGAGCAGGATCGGCACGGTGCACAGCGTGCCGAGTGCGCCAAACCACAGCATCGAGTTCCGGCGGCCGATCTTGTCCGAGAGCATGCCGAAGATCGGCTGCATGCACATATAAAGGAACAGTGCGCCGGTCATGATGTAGCTGGCGGTCTTGGCGTGCATGCCGGCGGTGTTCACCAGGTATTTCTGCATGTACGTGGTGAAGGTGTAGAAAATCAGCGAGCCACCGGCGGTGTAACCGAGCACGGTGATGAACGCGGCTTTATGGTCGCGAAACAGCGCACGAATGCTGCCGGCGTCCTTGTTTTCGCGCATTTCCTTGCTGGTGGTTTCTTTTAGCGAACGACGCAGGTACAGCGAAACCAAGGCCGCCATGGCACCGACCACGAACGGAATCCGCCAGCCGTAGGCACGCAAGTCATCCTCGGTGAGGAACTGTTGCAGGACCACCACCAACGACACCGCCAGCAACTGCCCGCCGATCAGGGTCACGTACTGGAACGAGGCGAAGAAACCGCGCTGGCCCTTGAGGGCGACTTCGCTCATGTAGGTAGCGGTGGTGCCGTATTCGCCGCCCACCGACAGGCCCTGGAGCAAACGGGCGAACAGCAACATGATCGGGGCCCAGACCCCGATGTCCTTGTAGGTGGGCAGACAGGCGATGAGCAACGAACCGAAGCACATCATCAGAATCGATATCAGCATCGAATTCTTGCGCCCGTGCTTGTCTGCGAGACGGCCGAAAATCCAGCCGCCAATCGGACGCATCAGGAACCCGGCGGCAAAGACGCCCGCTGTGTTGACCAACTGCACCGTGGGGTTGTCGGACGGGAAAAAGGCTGGCGCGAAATAGATCGCGCAGAAGGCGTAGACGTAGAAGTCGAACCATTCGACGAGGTTGCCCGACGATGCGCCGACGATGGCGAAGATCCGCTTGCTGCGTTCTTCGCCTGTGTAGAGCGCTGCAGGAGCCGTAGTTGGGGTTGTCATTGTTTTGTTCACTCAATGGGGACAGTGAGAGTCTAGACACACTTTGTAACAGTCCCGTTCCGCAGATGGATCACCAACACGATTCCCTTGTAGGAGCGAGCCTGCTCGCGAAGAGGCCGCTCCATTCAACATCCATGTCGACTGTCAGTCCGCTTTCGCGAGCAGGCTCGCTCCCACAGGGATTTACGGCGTTCTCAATAATCGAAGAACACCGTCTCCGCATCAGTGCCCTGCAGAATCACATTCCACTGATAAACCCCGCTCGCATCCTGCTTGGCCAGCAAGGTGCCGCGACGCTCGGCCGGAACGCATTCAAGCAGCGGGTCATCCACGTTGGCCGGTTCGCCCTCGAAGTAGATCCGAGTCAGCAAGTGCTTCACCAAACCACGGGCGAACACCAGCACCACCAGGTGCGGCGCCTGGGTCGTGCCCTTGAGACCTTCAACCGTGCCCGGCTTGATGGTGGTAAAGCGGAAACGCCCTTCGGCGTCCACCGGCACCCGGCCAAAGCCTTCGAAGTTCGGGTCCAGGGGTTTGTCCTGATTGTCTTCAGGGTGGTCGTACTTGCCGGCGGCGTTGGCCTGCCAGACTTCCAGCATCGCGTCGTTGACGACATCACCGTTGCCATCGACCACTTGCCCGGTGATCGCCACGCGCTCGCCCAGGGTTTGTTCGACGGTCAGGTTTTCGCGATTAAGCCAGGTCAGGCCGATATGGTAGTAAGGCCCTACGGTGTGGGACGTGGTCGCAGTCAGCGTCATCTTATTTCTCCATCGGCGTGGCGTCGCGGCCACGCAATACGATGTCCCAGCGATAACCGAGGGCGTAGGAAGGGATGGTTTTTTCCAGATCGAAACTGGCGATCAAACGCTCCTTGGCACTGGTATCGGGCACGCAGTTGTAGATCGGGTCGTACGCCAGCAGCGGGTCCCCGGGGAAATACATCTGCGTGACCAGGCGCGTCAGGATGCTCGGCCCGAACAGCGAGAAATGGATGTGCGCCGGACGCCAGGCGTTGTGGTGGTTACCCCATGGATACGCGCCGGGCTTGATGGTCTGGAACTGGTACCAGCCATCGGCATCGGTCACGGTACGGCCGGTGCCGGTGAAGTTCGGGTCCAGCGGTGCATCGTGCAGGTCCCGGGGATGGTTGTAGCGTCCGGCGGCGTTGGCTTGCCAGATCTCCACCAGGATCCCCGGCACCGGCAGACCGTTTTCATCCAGCACACGGCCGTGGATGATGATGCGCTCACCCTGAGGCTGCCCTTCGTGCTGGGCGGTCAGGTCGTTGTCCTTCTCGTTGATGCGCTCGGCACCAACGGTAGGACCGGTGATTTCCGACAACGAGTGCGGCAAGAACACTAGCGGCTTGGACGGCGAGCGCAGGTTGGTGGATTGATAGGTCGGGTGCAGGTAGGCAGGCTGGGTGCCTTCCTGCGGGCGACGGTAACCAGGCTTGTCAGTCATGAAACATTCCTCAGTTCTTATAAGTCTTTTCGAGCGCGTCAGACGCGCTCGATCGCCAGGGCCAGACCCTGGCCGACACCGACGCACATGGTCGCCAGACCTTTTTTGCCACCGTTTTTTTCCAGCTGATGCAGGGCTGTCAAAACCAGTCGTGCACCGCTCATGCCCAACGGATGCCCCAAGGCAATGGCACCACCGTTCGGGTTGACTTGAGGTGCGTCGTCCGCCAGCCCCAGTTCACGCAGTACCGCCAGGCCTTGGCTGGCGAACGCTTCGTTGAGTTCGATGACGTCGAAATCGCTGACCGCCACACCCAGGCGTTCGGTCAACTTGCGCACCGCTGGCACCGGGCCAATACCCATCACCCGAGGTGCAACACCGGCGCTGGCCATGCCCAATACTTTGGCGCGAGCGGTCAGACCGTGCTTTTTCACCGCTTCGGCCGAGGCCAGGATCAAGGCCGCCGCGCCGTCGTTCACACCGGAAGCGTTGCCGGCGGTGACGGTTTTGTCCGGGCCATTGACCGGTTTGAGTTTGGCCAGGGTTTCCAGGGACGTGTCGGCGCGCGGATGCTCATCCTGGCTGACCACTGTTTCACCCTTCTTGTGGGCAATGCGCACTTCGACGATTTCTTCGGCGAAAAAGCCCGCGGCTTGCGCGGCAGCGGTGCGTTGCTGGCTGCGCAGGGCGAAAGCGTCCTGATCTTCACGGGACACTTGATAATCGTCGGCGACGTTGTCGGCGGTCTGCGGCATCGCATCCACACCGTACTGGGCCTTCATCAACGGGTTGATGAAGCGCCAGCCAATGGTAGTGTCTTCCAGCTTCATGTTGCGCGAGAACGCGGCGTCCGCCTTGCCCATCACGAACGGCGCGCGGGACATCGATTCGACGCCACCCGCAATCGCCAGCTCCATTTCGCCACTGGCGATGGCGCGGAACGCGGTACCGATGGCATCCATGCCCGAAGCGCACAGGCGATTAAGGGTCACGCCGGGAATGGTTTCCGGCAGACCCGCCAACAGCAGCGCCATGCGCGCCACGTTGCGGTTGTCTTCACCGGCCTGGTTGGCACAGCCGAGGAACACCTCGTCCACTGCATTCCAGTCCACCGACGGGTTGCGCTCCATCAAGGCCTTGATCGGCACGGCGGCCAGGTCGTCGGCGCGAACCGCCGACAAGCCTCCGCCGAAACGGCCGATGGGGGTACGAATCGCGTCGCAGATATAAACTTCACGCATCATGCTTCTCCTGGGGTTTGGCCGTGGGCGGCTGCGGTGCGGGCTTCCAGATCACGCAGCGCGGTCAGCTCGACTTCGGTCGGCTCGGCAGTGGTGTCGACGCTATCGGCAAAGCGGATCGGCCAACCGGTCGCCGCGACCACTTGCTCGCGGGTCACGCCCGGGTGCAGTGCGGTGACCACGAACTCGTGGGTGTCGGCTTCCGGCTCCATGATGCACAAGTCGGTAATGATTCCCACTGGACCGGCGCCCGGCAGGCCCAGACGCTTGCGTGAATCACCACCCTCGCCATGGCCGACCGAAGTGATGAAATCGAGTTTGTCGACGAACGAACGCGACGACTGCTTGAGAATGATCAGCACGCTCTTGGCGGAACCAGCAATCTCCGGCGCGCCACCGGCACCCGGCAGACGCACTTTCGGTGCATGGTAATCACCGACCACGGTGGTGTTGATGTTGCCGAAACGGTCGACTTGCGCAGCGCCGAGGAAACCGACGTCGATACGCCCGCCCTGCAGCCAGTAGCGGAAAATCTCACCGGTCGGGACCACGGTATCAGCGGTTTCCGCCAGTTCACCATCACCGATCGACAGTGGCAGTACGCTCGGCTTGGCGCCGATTGGGCCCGATTCGTAGATCAGGACCACGTCCGGCGAGGACGTCAGGCGCGCCAGGTTGGCCGCTTTCGACGGCAGGCCGATACCCACGAAGCACACAGAACCGTTCTTCAGCCTGCGGGCGGCAGCCACGGTCATCATTTCATTGGTGGTGTAAGTCATTACTTCGCCTCCGAAGCGGCGGCCAGTTTGGCCTGGAACTCGCTGAAGTCAGCGCTGCCATGGATGTACTCGTTGATCCATGCAGTGAAGGTTTCACGGTCGCGGGCAATCGGGTCCCAGGCCTGGTAGAAACGGTTGTCCCGCTCGTTGTAACCATGGGCGTAGGACGGATGCGCGCCACCAGGGACGTGGCAAACCGCGCTCAGGGCCCAGGTGGGCAGGACACAGGAGTTCATCGGTGCGTTCAGGTCGTCGACGATTTCCTCAACGGTGACGATGCAGCGCTTGGCAGCCAGCGCGGCTTCTTTCTGCACGCCGAGAATGCCCCACAACAGCACGTTGCCCTTGCGGTCGGCTTTTTGCGCGTGAATCACGGTGATATCCGGGCGTACCGAAGGCACGGCGGCGAGCACTTCACCGGTGAACGGGCAGGTGACGGACTTGATCAGTGGGTTGACTTTCGGCAGGTCGGAACCGGCGTAGGCACGCAGCACCGCGAACGGCAGCCCGGAAGCGCCGGCAACATAGGCGTTAGCCAGGTCGGCGTGACTGTGTTCTTCAATTTCCAGGGCGTGGGGCCACTGCTTCTCGACGGCGTCACGCAGACGATGCAACGAACCGACACCCGGGTTGCCGCCCCAGGAGAAAATCAGCTTGCGCGCACAACCGGCACCGATCAACTGGTCGTAGATCAGGTCGGGGGTCATCCGCACCAGGGTCAGGTCTTTCTTGCCCTGGCGAATGAGTTCGTGACCCGCCGCTGTCGGGATCAGATGGGTAAAGCCTTCGAGTGCGACCGTATCGCCGTCGTTCACGAATTGCTTTACCGCGTCGTGCAGCGAAAGAATTTCAGCCATCGGGGCAGGCTCCCGTTTGTTATTAACCAACTGATAAAAAGGCGCCGATGCGCAGCGCCGGAGTGGTTAAAGATTAAGCGCGTGCCCCACACCAAACAATCCGATAATCGACTGAGTGTTCGTTTATCGAACACATTGTTGTCAGGCTACCGTTTTGTCTTGCCTATGATCGTTCCCACGCTCTGCGTGGGAATGCAGCCCGGGACGCTCCGCGTCCCTGCCGAAGCGGACGCAGAGCGCAGGAACGATCAAGGTAAAATGTCAGGTCGCATCCGCATGACTGACCACACCCTTGATCACCACTGCCGCAGTCGCCAAAGCCGCCGGAATCACCAGTGCCGTCAGCACTTGCTCGAAATTCCAGCCCAGTCCCAGCAGTGTCGCGCCCATCCATGCACCGAGGATCGCGCCGAAGCGGCCAATCCCGAGCATCCATGACACCCCGGTGGCACGCCCTTGAGTCGGATAAAACCGCGCCGCCAGCGAAGGCATCGCCGATTGCGCACCGTTGACACACATGCCCGCCACCAACACCAGGGTCGCCAGTAAGGTGATATTGCCCAGGCTCTGCCCTACCGCGTAGGCAAACACCCCGGCCAACAGATAGAAAGTACCGATGACCTTGTGCGGATTGAAGCGATCCATGGCCCAGCCAACGCCCACCGCGCTCAACACCCCGCCGAACTGGAACAGCGCGCCTATGAACGCGGCCTGCTCCATGCTCGCACCGCTGTCGCGCATCAGGGTCGGCAGCCAGCTGGTCAGCAGGTAAACGATCACCAGGCCCATGAAGTAGGTCAGCCATAGCAGCAAGGTGCCGACGCTGTAGGTGCCGGAGAAGATCACGGCAAACACGTTGCGCGCCTTCACGGTTTTCTGTTCCGGCACGCTGAAGCTCGATGCCTGGGCCACCACCTTCGGGTCGATGGGTGCCAGCGTCTTGCGTACTTTGTCGGTGCCGCGATTACGCACGACCAGAAAACGCGCCGATTCCGGTAGCCAGATCAGCAACACGACGCCGAGGATCAACGGCAGGATCCCGCCGATCAACAGCAAGCTATGCCAGCCGAACGCGGGGATCAGCTTGGCCGAAATGAATCCGCCACCGGCCATGCCCAGGTTGAAGCCGCAGAACATGCTGGTCACCAGCAGGGATTTCTTGCGCTCCGGGGTGTACTCCGACAACAGGGTCGTGGCGTTGGGCATGCCCGCGCCCAAGCCGAGGCCGGTCAGGAAGCGCAATACCAGCAACTGGTCGACGTTGGTGCTGTAGGCCGAAGCCAGGCTGAAGGCACCGAACAGCAGCACAGCCCCGACCAGAACGACCTTTCGCCCAAACCGGTCAGCCAGCGGCCCGGAGCCCAACGCCCCGAAGACCATGCCGATCAGCGCCGCACTCATCACCGGGCCAAGGCTGGCGCGATCGATACCCCAATCCTGGGACAGGGCGGGCGCGATGAAGCCCATCGCCGCTGTATCGAGACCATCGAGGAAGACAATCAGGAAACACAGGATCACCACTCGCCACTGATAACGCGAAATGGGTTGGGCATTGATGAAGGACTGCACGTCGAGGCAGTTACCTACAGCAGACTGGGGCTGGTTCATTATTTTTTTTCCACGCAAAGAACGCAGTCGAACAGATATCAACCTCTAACGAGGCTGTCACGAGAAAGGGGGAGCCGGGATCAGGTGATCGAGCTCCGGCAAAATAACCGGGGAGAACGGCGACAGTCAGGGAATGTGCGCATGGGTGCCTCTTCTCATTATTATGGGGTCGTCGTCCGGAGCCGGATCGAGATCGCCAGCGCCGGGTGGCGCTGGCGCGACATTAATGAGGCAAGGGAAAGAGCGTCAATTCGTCAAACGCGAGTCTGTGCGATTATCGAACAGCTTAGGAAAACAGCTGGGTACTGAGGTCACGACTGGCACTCAGCAGGCCGGGCAGGAAACGCTGCTCGAGCTCGCTGCGGCTAACCCGACCGGCGTGGGTACTGACGTTGAGAGCCGCGACCACCTGGCCGGAAGCGTCGTATACCGGGACGGCGATCGAACGTAGCCCCTGCTCGAGCTCTTGATCGACGATGCACCAACCCTGCTGACGTACTTCCTGCAGGCATTCGAGCAAGGCTTGGGGGGTATGAATGGTTCGACTGGTCTTGGCTTGCAGGTCGGCGTGGTCGAGATACTCGCGCAATGAACTGTCATCGAGGGCGGCGAGCAGGATCCTGCCCATCGACGTGCAATAGGCCGGCAGGCGCCCGCCCACCGAAAGGTCGACCGAAATCAGGCGCTGGGTGGTCGCCGAACGCGCGATATATAAAATGTCATCGCCTTCCAGGGTAGCCATGTTGCAGGCCTCGTGGAGTTGCTCGCTCATGCGGTCCAGGTAGGGTTGCGCAGAAACCGCCAGCGGCGTCGAGGACACATAGGCATGGCCCAGGGTCAGGACTTTGGGCAACAACGAATACGTTCGGCCATCGGTCGTGGCATAACCGAGTTTGATCAGCGTGTGCAGGCAACGTCGCACGGCGGCGCGGGGAATTTCCGTACGATGGCTGATCTGCGCAATGGTCAAGTGCCGCTTGCGCTCCTGGAAGGCTTGCACCACGGCCAGTCCACGCGCCAGCGAGGTCATGAAATCCGGATCACCGGTCAGGGCCTGGATGCGCTTGGCGGGTGAAGCGACGATCGGCGGTGCCACCGAAGCGAAGGAGTTGCGCAGTTGATCGTTCATACAAGGTCCTTTTCCCGGACGGATCGGCGAGCTATTACAGGGCACTGGGTGCAGGGTATACAAGCCCGACTCGGTATCATCGGGCGATTATCGAACCATTGCGCGATAATCGCAACCGATGCTGCTCACGACGCAATCGCCCATGCAGCCATCGATACAAGTTTTTTTGTGCAAGCGCTGCAGACTTCATGACGCAATGTAACTGTCTTAAGTTGTGCGACTTAATGACGTCAGAAAGACATCACCGTAGTGTGGCATCCTCCTATGCCCTAGTTGCCAGTTACGGTTATGGGTAAAAAACAATCACACATCAAGATCCACTTTTAACTCTCTCGTGATAGTGTTCTGTAAATCGCTCGCTATAATGTAGTTCAGTAGCCATTCGGATTTTTATTGGCCGATACCGCTACCCGGTGGCGCGATGTTCCATCGCCGCTCTCCACAGCAAGCACCTGACGCCGACTGCATCCGCATCGCGCCAACGCGCTCGCTGAAACAGGATCTGATGCTACGTCAGCTGTTTATCTCTGGTGCCGTGGCCGCCTGCAACATGGAAGTAATGATCGCCCTGTCGTAAACGCGATGCCTGCAAAGGCTTTTTGCATTCGATGCGTGCGGTCAATACATCAGGTGCAGTGCGTTTCACCAGAACTCATCTCATCTCAATCAGGTAGCACCGTGACAAAAGACGAACTGCGCGCGGAACTTGAGCGCCAGGAACAACGTTACAAGGAAGTTTACGGCGGGGAAGTCACCACCTACGCCGCCCAGCCAGAACCGGAACGCAAGCCATGGCGCAAACGCGCCACCGTTCAGGATCAGGTTTTCAAGCAAGAACTGGAAAAAATGGAAAAGGAACTCAAAGCCGAGGAGCCATGAAGGCCTGGGCTTGAATGCCTGCCGGGGTCTGCGTTGCATCCGTTAAAAGCGGAATGTATAGATATTGCCTTTTGCGCCCGCTACGAGCGGGCAGCGGCCGCCTTGCCCACCGGACGAGGTCGAAGGCTCGAATCTGACCCTTTTTTCAGAAATTTCATACAAGCATGCTCACCCCCCCTTCAGGTGAGGCAAACCCCTGTGCCTGCGGGCTTCTCAAAGAAATTCAATCACTTGCAAAACCCTGTAATTCACGGGGGTTATCGGCACCGTTGCAAAATAATTCGTTGAAGAATGTTACCGATGAGCAGCAAGTGCATCGATTTCCAGTCTTTTCTGGCTATGACCGGGTCAGAAAACCTTCATGATCGATTTATTCAGCGGACTGGATGCTTGGGTGCTTGTGAGCCTCTTGCTCGCCCTGGCTTTTGTCCTCGCCTTCGAGTTCATCAATGGATTTCATGACACCGCTAACGCGGTAGCCACTGTTATCTACACCAAAGCCATGCCCCCACATCTGGCGGTGTTCTTTTCCGGTGTGTTCAATTTCCTCGGCGTATTGCTCGGTGGCGTGGGCGTGGCGTATGCCATTGTTCACCTGCTACCGGTTGAACTGCTGATCAACGTGAACACCGGCCACGGCCTGGCAATGGTTTTCTCGCTGCTCGCGGCGGCCATCACCTGGAACCTGGGCACTTGGTACTTCGGTATCCCGGCCTCCAGCTCCCACACGCTGATCGGTTCGATCCTCGGCGTAGGCCTGGCCAATGCCTTGATCAACGATATTGCGTTGGCCGACGGGGTGAACTGGCAGAAGGCGATCGATATCGCCATGTCGCTGGTGTTCTCGCCGATGGCAGGCTTCCTGATTGCCGCGCTGATTTTGATCGGCCTTAAATGGTGGCGTCCGCTGTCGAAGATGCACAAGACGCCGGAACAGCGCCGCAAGATCGACGACAAGAAACACCCGCCGTTCTGGAACCGCCTGGTGCTGGTGATCTCCGCCATGGCCGTGAGCTTCGTGCACGGCTCTAACGATGGCCAGAAAGGTATCGGCCTGATCATGCTGGTGCTGATCGGTATCGTACCGGCGCAATTCGTGCTCGACCTGAACAGCACCACCTACCAGATCGAACGCACCCGCGATGCCACCTTGCACTTGAGCCAGTTCTACAAGCGCAATGCCGACTCCCTGGGCGAGTTCCTGGCACTGGGCAAAAGTGTCGAAGGCGATCTGCCGGAGAAATTCCGCTGCAACCCGCAGCAGACCGAACCGACCATCGACGCTCTGCTTGGCACCCTCAAAGGTGTCTCTGACTACCACTCGCTGTCGTCGGAAAGCCGCATCGAAGTACGCCGTTACCTGCTGTGCCTGGACGACACGGCGAAGAAAGTCAGCAAGTTGCCAATCCTGGGCGCCCGTGAAAAGGCTGACCTCGACAAGCTGCGCAAGGACCTGACCACCACCACCGAATACGCTCCGTTCTGGGTCATTCTGGCGGTCGCCCTGGCCTTGGGCCTGGGTACCATGGTTGGCTGGAAACGCGTGGTGCTGACCATCGGCGAGAAGATCGGCAAGCAAGGCATGACCTATTCCCAAGGCATGTCGGCGCAGATCACCACGGCGAGCCTGATCGGCATGGCCAACATCTTCAGCCTGCCAGTGTCCACCACCCACGTCCTGTCCTCGGGCGTGGCCGGCACCATGGTCGCCAACAAAAGCGGCCTGCAAGGCGGCACCGTCAAGACCATCCTGCTGGCCTGGGTATTGACCCTGCCAGCCACGGTCGCCCTGTCGGCCGGCCTGTTCTGGCTGGCGTCGAAGGCACTGGGTAGCTGATACGCAGTCGTACGAAAAAAGGCGCGCTCCGTGAGGACCGCGCCTTTTTTATTACCGCTTTCATTCAATCACCACTGTTCCAATGTGGGAGCGAGCCTGCTCGCGAAAGCGACTAACCTGTCGCCATTTTCATTGCGACGACCTCCGTCTTCGCGAGCAGGCTCGCTCCCACATTGGGCTTGCTACGTCTCGACAGGAATCGCAGACAAAAAAAAGGGCAACCGAAGTTGCCCAAAATGCCTTGCGTGCTCATTGCATCCAGAAAGACCTACGGTTTTTTGCGCTTGTGCGAGTCTTTCCAGATAAAGAATCCGAACCCTGCAAAAAACACCAACATGAGGCTGACGGTCAGCACTCCGGCGATCACCACGTTGTCGAAAAACATGACGCGTCTCCTGCAGTTGCCCTGTTGCGATGGAGCCAAGGTAACCATTTGGGCAGGAGAGAATATTGACCGGGATCAATGTTGCCCGGGACCGGGCATAGAAGGAGGGAAAAACTGACCTGCATCAATCGATGCAGGGGGATTCAACGCTTTTTCGGTTTGTTCTTCGGCTTTTTCTTCGCCTTGCCCAACGGCATGGCCTGCTCGAACGCCTGGCGCACTTCATTCAGGCGCTTGTCGTTGAGATCGTGGACACGCTTGGCGCGTTCGGCATTAAGGTCGATCAGCTTGTCATCTTGGCTCATGGCGTCAGTGCATCGCTTGAAATGAAATTCAATTGCCGCAGGTATCGGCGGGATTGTGCCAATAATGCGGTCTGGCGACGGCGCTGACCAGCCACCGGCTCAAATCTCGATATCGACCCACAGCCCCTGGCGAGGCTGGCCTTCCATCAACGGGGCCACCGGCACGGTGTTGTCGGCATTGAGTTCGTTACCCGGGATCGCCAGGTGCGCCTCAGGGTCTTCATCGGCCTCACGGCGGCGCCTTTGCTGCTCTTGCTTGCGCCGCTGCTCCTCGCGCAGCAGCAGGGCGGCCTCTTCTGGATCACGATGTTGCAGGTCGATGGTGCTGTCGCTGGCGCTTTCCTGCATCGGCACGACGGGCGCGATGTCCGGGCGCGGGCGGACCGGGTCGTGCTGGGAAGTGATCGGCACGGCACTCAAGGGGAGCATCGGTGGCAGCATATTTTTTCGGTCTCCTGTCTGCAGGCTGTCGGCCGCGGCGACGGCGACTTGAGCCATCGGTCGCAAACTGTGTGTCTATCGGCACGACAAGAACTGCCACAGGCTACGATTTCTTCAGCCTGGCAAGATCAAAGGATCGTAGCCCAAGGCAGTTCCCGCACAGGTATTCCTTTGGTCTGGAGACCTGATTCCGTTAAGATAGCCCGCTTTTTCAAGGTGGGAGTCAGGCAGCATGGCGCAGCAGTATCAACCGGGGCAACGCTGGATCAGTGACAGCGAAGCGGAGCTGGGTTTGGGCACCGTTCTGGCACAGGACGGCCGCTTGCTGACCGTGCTCTACCCGGCCACTGGCGACACTCGCCAGTACGCGCTACGGAATGCGCCCCTCACACGTGTACGGTTTTCGCCGGGTGACACCATCACTCACTTCGAAGGCTGGAAACTGACCGTTCGCGAAGTCGACGACATCGATGGCCTGCTGGTCTATCACGGCCTCAACGCGCAGAACGAAGTAGTCACCCTGCCGGAAACCCAACTGTCGAACTTCATCCAGTTCCGTCTCGCCAGCGACCGTCTGTTCGCCGGGCAGATCGACCCCCTGGCCTGGTTCGCCCTGCGCTATCACACTCTGGAACACACCAGCCGCCAACTGCAGTCGTCGCTGTGGGGCCTGGGTGGCGTGCGTGCGCAACCGATCGCGCACCAGCTGCACATCGCCCGCGAAGTGGCCGACCGGATTGCGCCACGGGTGTTGCTGGCAGACGAAGTAGGCCTGGGCAAAACCATTGAAGCCGGCCTGGTGATCCATCGCCAATTGCTCTCGGGCCGCGCCAATCGCGTGCTGATCCTGGTACCGGAAAACCTCCAGCACCAGTGGCTGGTAGAGATGCGCCGTCGCTTCAACCTGCAGGTCGCGCTGTTCGACGAAGAACGCTTCATCGAAAGCGATGCCTCCAACCCGTTCGAGGACACCCAGCTCGCCCTGGTGGCCCTGGAGTGGTTGGTCGACGACGAGAAAGCCCAGGACGCGCTGTTCGCAGCCGGTTGGGACTTGCTGGTGGTCGACGAAGCACATCACCTGGTGTGGCACGAAGATCAGGTCAGCCCTGAATACTCTCTGGTCGAGCAACTTGCTGAAACGATCCCGGGCGTCTTGCTGTTGACCGCAACCCCGGAACAGTTGGGCCAGGACAGTCACTTCGCGCGTTTGCGCCTGCTCGATCCGAACCGCTTCCACGACCTGGCCGCCTTCCGCGCCGAGAGCGAAAACTATCGCCCGGTGGCCGAGGCCGTTCAGGAACTGCTGGAAAAAGGTCGCCTGTCGCCGAAAGCCCATGAAACAATTCACGGCTTCCTCGGTAACGAAGGCGAAGCCCTGCTGACCGCCGTCAACGATGGCGACACCGAAGCCAGCGCCCGCCTGGTGCGCGAACTGCTGGACCGCCACGGCACCGGCCGCGTGCTGTTCCGTAATACCCGAGCGGCGGTCCAGGGTTTCCCGGAGCGCAAACTGCATCCTTACCCGCTGCCGTGCCCGGACGAATACCTTGAACTGCCACTGGGCGATCACGCCGAGCTGTACCCGGAAGTCAGCTTCCAGGCCCAGCCGGACGCTAGCGAAGAAGAGCGCTGGTGGAAATTCGACCCGCGTGTCGAGTGGCTGATCGACCAGTTGAAAATGCTCAAGCGCACCAAGGTGCTGGTGATCTGCGCCCATGCCGAAACCGCCATGGACCTGGAAGACGCGTTGCGCGTGCGTTCCGGCATCCCGGCCACGGTGTTCCACGAGGGCATGAACATCCTCGAGCGGGACCGCGCCGCCGCCTACTTCGCCGACGAAGAGTTTGGCGCGCAAGTGCTGATCTGCTCGGAAATCGGCAGTGAAGGCCGCAACTTCCAGTTCTCCCATCACCTGGTGCTGTTCGATCTGCCATCGCACCCGGACCTGCTTGAACAACGTATCGGCCGTCTGGACCGGATCGGCCAGAAGCACACGATCGAACTGCACGTGCCGTACCTGGAAACCAGCCCGCAAGAGCGCCTGTTCCAGTGGTACCACGAAGCCCTGAACGCGTTCCTCAATACCTGCCCGACCGGCAACGCCCTGCAGCATCAGTTTGGCCCGCGCCTGCTGCCGCTGCTCGAAGAAGCCGACGATGGCGAGTGGCAAGCGCTGATCGACGAAGCCCGTGCCGAGCGCGAACGCCTGGAAGCCGAACTGCACACCGGCCGTGACCGCTTGCTGGAACTCAATTCCGGTGGCGCTGGCGAAGGCGATGCGCTGGTCGAAGCGATTCTTGAGCAAGACGATCAGTTCGCCCTGCCGATCTACATGGAAACCCTGTTCGATGCAGCGAAGACCATTCGGAAAACGCCCTGATCCTCAAGCCGAGCGAAAAAATGCTCGACGCCAGTTTCCCGCTGGGCGACGACGAAGGCGTGACCATCACCTACGACCGCAACCAGGCGCTGTCTCGCGAAGACATGCAGTTCATCACCTGGGAGCACCCGATGGTCCAGGGCGGCATGGACCTGGTGCTGTCCGGCTCCATGGGCAACACCGCCGTGGCGCTGATCAAGAACAAGGCGCTGAAACCTGGCACCGTGTTGCTGGAACTGCTCTACGTCAGTGAAGTGGTTGCCCCGCGCTCACTGCAACTGGGCCGCTACCTGCCGCCGGCCGCCCTGCGCTGCCTGCTCGATGCCAATGGCAACGACCTGTCGGCCCGGGTGTCGTTCGAGACCTTGAACGATCAACTGGAAAGCGTGCCGCGCGCCAGCGCCAACAAGTTCATCCAGGCCCAGCGCGATCAGTTGACGCCACGGATCAACGCTGGCGAGGACAAGATCTACCCACGTCACGCCGAACGTGTGGCAGAGGCGCAACGCCGCCTGGCCGCCGATACCGAAGAAGAACTGGCACGCCTGACCGCGCTGCAAGCGGTCAACCCGACCGTTCGTGACAGCGAACTGGTTGCCTTGCGCAAGCAACGCGAACAAGGCCTGGCGATGCTCGACAAGGCTGCGCTGCGACTGGAAGCGATCCGGGTGTTGGTGGCGGGTTAAGCCCCCCCTGCTCCACCGCTTGAACGATCAGGCCCGCAGCGATGCGGGCCTGATCGTTCCCACGCTCTGCGTGGGAATACCTCAAGGGACGCTCCGCGTTCCAGCTCTCGAAAGGGACGCGAAGCGTCCCGGGCTGCATTCCTTTGCTGCGCGTGGGAGCGATCAACGCAAGTGGCTACGCAGTCGCCGCAGAACCCACCGGCTCAACCACCGCCACCAACCCGTCCTTCATCCGCTTGGCATCTTTCACAAAACACCGCGACGCCAACACCAGAAACACCATGGTGAAAAACAGCGCCACCGGAATCAGGTACATCGCGTCATGCAGGCCGACCGCCTTGAACGCCTCGGTCATCTGCCCGGCACCGGCCGAGAGCATCGCCGTGTGGGCAAAGTGATCGGACAACGCGCCCACCACGACCGGTCCAAGACCACCACCCAGCAAGTACAACCCGGCAAAGAACAGCGCCATGGCCGTCGCCCGCAACCGCGGCTCGACCACGTCCTGAATCGCCGTGTAGACGCAGGTATAAAAGTTATAGGCAAACAACCAACCCAGGCTGAACACCGCCACGAATACGCCGATCTCTATTCGCCCAGAATGCAGCGCCCACGCCGTGCACAGCGTTGAAATGATCAGGCTGAACGCGGCGAACAGCAGGCGACCGTTGGCGACGCGCTGGTGGATCTTGTCCGCCACCCAACCGCCCAGTGTCAGTCCGAACAACCCTGTCACGCCGACGATCACCCCGGTCGCCACCGCAGCCTCCTGCAACGGCATCAGGAAATAACGCTGCAGCATTGGCACAAGGAACGAGTTACAGGCATAGGTGGCGAAGTTGAAACAAAGTCCAGCCATTACCAGCCACAGGAATGTCGGCACCGCCAGCACCCGGCGAATCGGTCGATCAATCTTCTCCTGCGACACCTGCACGCTTTCAGCCGCGCCGCGTTTCGGTTCCTTGATGAAAAACATGAAGATCGCCAGGATCAGTCCCGGTACTGCGGCAATAAAGAATGGAGCACGCCAGCTGTCGAAAGCCTTGACCATCGCGCCGATGGTGAAGAACGCCAGCAACAAGCCCAACGGCAGTCCGAGCATGAATATACCCATGGCCCGCGCCCGGCGATGCGCCGGGAACAAGTCGCCGATCAGCGAGTTGGCGGCCGGTGCGTAACTGGCTTCACCGATGCCGATGCCCATGCGCACGATCAGGAAACTCCAGAAGCTGCCGACCATGCCGTTGACGGCGGTCAGGCCGCTCCAAGCCGCCAGGCCCCACCCCATTAACTTGCTGCGCGAGCCGGTATCGGCCATTCGTCCCAGTGGCAGGCCGGCGATCGCGTAGACAATAGTGAAGGCAGTACCGATGATCCCCAGTTGAAAGTCGCTGAGCTGCCACTCCATGCGGATCGGCTCAATGATGATGGCTGGGGAAGTTGAACAGGTTGGCCAGGAACAGCAGGAACAGAATGCGCCAGGCATTCGCCGCTTGGGTCGAGTTCTGCATGGGTCCGTCTCTTTTATTGTTATGGGGGCTTCACTGCCAGTGCATCCGAGCCCGGAACCTGCAATCTAGTCAGGCAGGCCGGGACTGTCTGTAATTATTCGTAAAGCTGATACCCGCCCATGGGGACAGACGCGGCCCAGGCAACATTTTATTTCCAAACGAACTAAGGTCCATTCCAAAATCATTGGTAGACAATGTGCCACCATCGCTTGCGTTCAATCCATGGCCTCTATACTCCAAGACATTCGCCAGCGTTGATAACGTCGGCAGGGAGACAAACACGGGGCATGCTAATGGAGTGGCTTGGTCTGCATTTCACTACAGAGCTAGCAGAAAGCGGACAGGTCATACTCCAATGTGTACATGACCCTTTTCTGGTGCTGCTGGCGTATCTGGTCGCCTGCGCCAGCTGTTTTGCCACGCTGGATATGGCCGAACGGATCAATCATGCGCAAAAACCAGCGTCCCAACGCCTCTGGCGCTGGATCGGCGCCGGATGCCTGGCCGGCGGAATCTGGGCCATGCACTTCATTGGCATGTTGGCGTTCCAGGCGCCGATCGACGTTCATTATCATTTGCCCATCACACTCTTGTCGCTACTGATCGCCCTGTGTGCGTCGTGGCTGGCGATGCACACCCTCAGCTTGCCTACCCTGAATTTTCGACAATGCTGCAAGGCGTCGATCATCATTGGCCTGGGCATCGCCACCATGCACTACGTGGGCATGGCCGCCATGCGCTCGCAAGCCACGGCCTACTACCATCCGGGGCTGTTCATCCTTTCGATCATGATCGCCATCGGAGCCAGTCTGGCAGCACTGCTGCTGGCGAGCTACCTGCGTAATGGCTTGGGTATTTTTCACCAACTGCGCAAATGCGCCGCCAGCCTGGTACTGGGCGCAGGCATCATGAGCCTGCATTTCACCGGCATGGCCGCCTTCGACCTGGCCCTGCCAACTGGCAGCCAGTTAACCCAGCCAGGCGAAAATAACCATCTGCAATTGGGCCTGACGGTAGCCGTCATGACGCTCCTGATAATAGGCAGCTGCATCAGTGCGGCATTGGCTGACAAGAAGCTGCAGCACAAGGATCGCGATCTGCTGCGGGTGAATTCGCTACTCACCCAACTGGACCAGGCGCGGATGTCCCTGCAACAGGTGGCGCACTATGACGCCCTGACCAATCTGCTCAACCGTCGCGGGTTCAATCAGCTCTTCGCCGAAAAGCTCCTGGAGCGCACTCACGCAGGCGGCATGCTCGCCGTCCTGTTCCTCGACATCGACCATTTCAAGCGTATCAACGACAGCCTCGGCCACGATGCCGGCGATGAATTGCTCAAGGTGCTCGCCCGGCACATCAAAAGTTCAGTGCGCAGTCATGACGATGTGGTAGCACGTTTTGGCGGCGACGAATTCTGCATTCTCATCGACCTGCATGACCGTGATGAGGCGCGACAGATGGCCCAGCGCATCATGCTGAAAATGAAGGAACCCATCGAGCTGTCCGGGCGGCGCATGGTCATGACCACCAGCATCGGCATCAGCGTATTTCCCGAAGACGGCAAGACCTGTGAAGAACTGCTGAAAAACGCCGACCTGGCGCTCTATCAATCCAAGGACGGTGGCCGTAATGGCCTGAATTTCTTCAGTGCCAACCTCAAGGCACGCGCCATGCTCGAACTGCAAATGGAGGAAGAGTTGCGCCACGCCCTGCGCGAAGACACCGGCCTGATGCTCTATTACCAACCGATCCTTGACCTCAAGACCGACCAGGTCAGCAAGCTCGAAGCGTTGATCCGCTGGCAACACCCCGTCCACGGATTCCTCGCGCCGGACCGCTTCATTGGCATAGCGGAGGCCAATGGGCTGATTACCGAGCTGGACAACTGGGTGCTGCGCAAGGCTTGCGCCGACCTGGGCGAGCTGGCGCGCCAGGGCTGCGGGCACTTGAAGATTGCCATCAATTGCTCACCCCTGACCCTGGCACGCGAAGAATTGAGCGACGAAATCTCACTGGCATTGCGCAGCGCCGGGGTGGAGCCCCATCGACTGGAGCTGGAGGTCACCGAAAGCGCTCTGATGGGCAACATTGCCGAGACGCTGGTGCTGCTGCAGCAGATACGCGCCCTCGGCGTTTCGTTGTCGATCGATGACTTCGGCACCGGTTATTCATCCCTGGCTTACCTCAAGCGCTTACCACTGAACACGCTGAAGATCGACCGTTCATTCATCCAGGACATTCCGAAATCCACCCAGGACATGGAGATCGTCCAGGCCATTATCGTCATGGCCCACACCCTGCATCTGGAGGTGGTTACCGAAGGCGTAGAAACCTTCGAGCAGTACCAGTTTCTCGAATGCCACGGCTGCGATTTCGTCCAGGGCTACCTGCTCAGCCGCCCGATACCTTTGACCGAACTGCAACCGGTGCTGAACGAAATCAACCAGCGCAAGCATTCGTACAGCGTCAGGCGCTTGGGTCTGGCTCACGGTACATCTGCACTAACGTAGACGGGTCCTTCTCCAGGAAACCCTGCCCCCCGTGCAGGCGCATCAATTGCGCGGCCAAGCCACTGATCGGCGTCGCCGAACCCTGTTCGCGGGAAAATTTCACCGCACCGTCCAGATCCTTGAGCAAGGTCCGCACGTGCCATTTGACCGGTTCGAAACGGCTCTCGGCCATTTGCGGCGCCAGGAACTGCAAGGGCCTTGAATCGGCAAACCCACCGGCCAATGCCTCGGCGATCAGGCGGGCGTCGACCCCGGAGCGTTCCGCCAAGGCCACCACTTCGGCGATGACCAGCGCATTGCAGGCAACAATCATCTGGTTGCAGGCCTTGGTCACCTGCCCTGCTCCCACGGCGCCCATGTGCGTCACCCGCTGGCCGAGATTCAACAAGACCGGCTTGACCCGCTCAAGGTCTTCCACGGTGCCGCCGACCATGATCGCCAGGCTACCCGCTTCGGCACCCACCACACCACCGGACACCGGCGCATCCAGCCAGCCCATGCCCGTTTTGCCAAGCTCTGTCGCCATTTCCCGGGTCGCCGTGGGCTCCAGGCTGGAAAAATCCACCAGCAGTTGATCCTTCTTCGCGCCTTCGGCAATGCCCGACTTGCCGAAAACCACCTCGCGAACCACCGCGGTATCCGCCAGGCACAACATGACCACCTCGGCGTGCTGGCACAACTCGGCAGGCGTGGCGACCTGGCGTGCCCCGGCTTCAACCAGCGGCGCGCACTTGGCCGGATTGCGGTTCCACACCGCCAGCGGATACCCCGCGGCGAGCAAACGTCGGCACATCGGCAGGCCCATCAGGCCGATTCCGGCAAATCCCAGGGCCGGTAGCGTTGACATCATTTTGCCTCCTTTGGATTAAAGAACACTGAATATTGGCCGATTCTTCAAGACGCAGGAAAGGATTCCGCCGAGCGACGCGCAAGCTGACTGCGCCGCCCGGGACTAATACGCGCTGATAAAAGACGCGAGTTCTCATTCCGTGATGGTCGACGACAGTATGCCGCCCGACCAACCAGCCCAGGTACATGGCGAACAATGACTTCCAAAAACAACCCGGCCCCTGCGCTTTCCGACCTGACGCTGAGCCCGGCGGCGAACAGCCCCGCACCGTCGAAGCCATTGACACCGTCGCGCCCGCTCGCGACCCAGCAATACCTGTACTTCACCGAAACCAATACCGATCGCATCCTCGACAACCTCGACGGCCTGCGCGACATGGTATTCCCCCGCCCACCGCATCTGGAAGGCGACAACGAACAACACAACGACCAGCAATTCCCGTCGGTGTGCCTTATTGGCCTGGGCCGCTGCGGTTCGAACATCGCGCTGGATGTCGCAGAACTGGTCTACAACGCCCGCAAGTTCTACCTCAACGAATTCAACAACGACGATCGCCTCTCGCCAGACAAACGCTATGCGGAAAAAGGCTACAGCCCGGCGCAGTGGATTCGTAACAACTTGCGCCTGGGGTCGAACAAGGCCACCAAGCCGGTGTTCCTGGTAGAACCCCTGGTGATGCTGGGCGACCTGGACAAAGACATTGCGGGGCGTATCCGCTTCTCGCGCAAGGGCGAAAAGAGCGGGTTCCTGCGTGACTACAGCAAGATGAAGATCATGGACCTGTCGGAAGTCCATGCCGGGGGTGCCGGTAACGCACCGATCCTCGGACAGTACCTGGCCAAGATTATCCTGAACAAGGACACCCAGCGCTTCTCCAGCCCGGACTGGAAGATGATTCACTCGTACTTGATCGACAGCTGTGGCATCAAGGCCAACCAGTCGCGCCTGTATTTTTCGATCTTCAGTGCCGGTGGCGGCACCGGTTCGGGCATGGCCTCGGAGTTCGGCCTGGCCCAGCAACACTCGTACATGAACAAGACGTTCGACACCAAGCCGATGGACGAGCACGACAGCAAGAGCGGCCATGCCTTCGTCTTCGAGCCGATCTTTACCAGCGGTATCTGCGTACTGCCGAACATCTCCGATCACCGCAGTGAAATGTCCGAAGCGCTGCACATCAACGCCGGTCGCCTGCTGTGCAAATACCTGTCGGAAGAGTGGGATTTCTCCTACAACTTCGCCAACGAAGACAGCAGCGAAGCCAGTGTCATGGGACGTATCCGCCCATGGAACGCCATGATGCTGATTTCCAATGACATCATGCGTTATGCCGAAGAAAGCGATGACGGCAACATCCAGAACATCGACGTCAACGCCATGGAAAAGCATGCCAACCAGTACATCTCGCAGCAGATCTTCAACATCCTGACCGCGCAGGCGGTCACGACTGATTACGACCAGAACTATTTCCGGCGTGCCGGCATCGACATCGGCGAAACCATTCGCCTGGATGCCAACGACCTGTTCATGAGTCTGGCCGGCCCCGTGGCGATTGCCTACGCCGAGTCCGTGGTGCCTGAAACCCAGGCGCCTACCGGCGACAAGTTCAAGGTGTTCGAAAAAGAGCCACAGCGCCTGAACATCGACGATCTGTTCTTCCGCTCCATCGACCTGCCGCACTTCAACAAGGTCACCCAGGCCATCGAAGGCATCAGCCTGTTGCCGATCGAGTCCAAGCGCTATCGTGCGTCGCTGGAGCAATACAAGAATTCGGGATATGACGCGGCAGCCCTGCACGACCTGCACTTCTTCAAGAACTGTTCGTCGGTGGTGTCAATCGTTTCCCTGCCCAAGGACTACAAGCTGTCCTACATGGACCTGAACCGGCTGAAGACGCACCTCAACAACCTGTTCCCCAACACCACGCTCAAGCGTTATGCGTTGGTGATCGGTGCCTCGGCCAACCTGTCGCTGACCACCCTGATCGCCAAGAGCCCATGCCTGTCGGACGATTTCCTGACCTTGATCGTGGCGTTCATCAAGCGTTGCTTTGCGCGTGCGCCTTACCGCTTCGATGACACCCTGGACAACTCGGTCCTGGACTTCATCATCAACGAACAATTCGATGAAGACCTGATCGACGACCTGCTCAACGAGTTCGAGAACCCGGCGAAAATTCTTGATACCAATTGGTATGCGATCAAACCGATGTACGAGAAGAAGTATCGCGAGCTGATCAACGACAAGGACAAGTTTGTCTCGATAAATGACATTCGCCTGTCACGCGACTGCGTGAAGAAAGCGATCAAGTACCTGCGTGAGATCTATCGTCACCGGATTGGCAAGACCAAGGTGATTTCGTTGAATAACCATACGGGTAGAACCGCTTAATCCGTGGCACGCCCATTCGCGAGCAGGCTCGCTCCCACAGTTGACCGCGTACCTTCTGGGTAAATGCGATCCCTGTGGGAGCGAGCCTGCTCGCGAAGGCGCGCGCGCGCGAAACAATTGGGCAGTCGTTTAATTGCCTACCCAACTGTTCCCGTTACGTTTACGTCACCGTGAAGCGTGGCCTTTCTCTACGGCAACGTGCCATCACGCTACTCGGCTACACACTTATCTCCGCCAAGCCATCGCACCAAGACAGTGCAACCATTCAAGCCTGCGCCTTTTCCTGAATCATGATCCAGGGCGAAACCACCACCGCCCACAACTCCGGATCCCTTTCAAAAAGATCCAGCGCCCGCGTTTCAGACAGCTTGGCGACCTTGTCGTCAGCCAGCCAGGCGGCCACTTTCTCGCCGTCATCGGTCGCCATGGCTTCGGCGGCAGCGATCAAATCAAGGCCGGGGTCGACCCACAATAGGGCACCCTTGGCAAAGAACGGCTCCAACTCCTTCCAGGTAATAGATGCAGTTTCTCCAAGCAGCTTGGCATAGAGGGTGCTAGGTTCTTCAATCATGGGTCAGGTCCGGAAAAGAAATCGACGCAATGATAACGTCGGTGGTCAGGCAGAAAAACCCAGATGCAATTTGCAGGATCGAATGAAAAGCGCAGGAATGCCAAGGAATGCACGGAATCTGGGTATAAGCCCGTCAAAGCCCCGCCGCAATTCTGACTTTTTCTTTCAAAAAAGCGACACCCCCAAGTTTTGCCCCCCGGCGCCAGCTTCCCAGGCTGACAATCGGCGCTCTACACTGTACCGGTACAGTTGCCGAGGGGCTTTTCCGGGGAATGTCGTAGATACTGACCCGGTTCTGCCGCCGACGGCGCCAGGACTATAAAAATTACAACAGTAAGAGTGGAGCTACTAAGCAGATTTCCAAACTGTTTGCCGCTATGGTTCTGGCCGGGGTTGCCAGCCATTCGTTCGCAGCTGACACCATCAAGATCGGCATCGCCGGCCCAAAAACCGGTCCTGTAGCCCAATACGGCGACATGCAGTTCAGCGGCGCCAAAATGGCCATTGAACAGATCAACGCCAAAGGCGGCGTAGACGGCAAGAAGCTCGAAGCCGTTGAATACGATGACGCCTGTGATCCAAAACAAGCGGTAGCGGTCGCGAACAAAGTCGTCAACGACGGCGTGAAATTCGTGGTTGGCCACCTGTGCTCCAGCTCCACTCAACCGGCTTCGGACATCTACGAAGACGAAGGCGTGATCATGATCACCCCGGCAGCCACCAGCCCGGACATCACCAACCGTGGTTACAAAATGGTGTTCCGCACCATCGGCCTCGACAGCGCCCAGGGCCCTGCCGCCGGTAACTACATCGCCGACTTCGTAAAACCGAAAATCGTTGCCGTGCTGCACGACAAACAGCAATACGGTGAAGGTATCGCCTCTGCCGTGAAGAAAACCCTGGAAGGCAAAGGCGTGAAGGTTGCCGTGTTCGAAGGCGTCAACGCCGGCGACAAGGACTTCTCGTCGATGATCGCCAAGCTCAAGCAAGCCAACGTCGACTTCGTCTACTACGGCGGCTACCACCCGGAACTGGGCCTGATCCTGCGTCAATCCCAGGAAAAAGGCCTGAAAGCCAAGTTCATGGGTCCGGAAGGCGTGGGTAACATCGCCAAGGACGCCTCCGAAGGCCTGCTGGTGACCCTGCCGAAATCCTTCGACCAGGATCCGGCCAACATCGCCCTGGCTGACGCGTTCAAGGCCAAGAAAGAAGATCCAAGCGGTCCGTTCGTGTTCCCGGCCTACTCGGCTGTGGAAGTGATTGCCGAAGGCATCAAGGCGGCCAAGTCCGAAGACTCCGCCAAAGTGGCTGAAGCCATCCACAAAGGCACCTTCAAGACCCCTACCGGCGACTTGAGCTTCGACGAGAAGGGCGACCTGAAAGACTTCAAATTCGTGGTTTACGAGTGGCACTTCGGCAAACCAAAAACTGAAGCCAAGCCTCAGTAAGGCGCTGCCTGACTGACTGCCAACAAAGCCCACGGCGTGCCGTGGGCTTTGTTTTACGAACGTATCTGGGCCGTGCTGGCGTGATCCGCTAGTCTCCCCACCTGAAAATCTCAAAACCGTCATCAGCGGTTCGCTGGCAAATCCCGGATTCGAAGTGGATGCAGATCCACGGGGCCCGGGCGGGAAAATGACTCCACCAGTGAAATGCGTATCAGGTTTTTAGGAGCGCTGTAATGCCTGACATCTATCACTTCTTCCAACAGCTGGTTAATGGTTTGACCATTGGCAGCACGTATGCCCTGATCGCCATCGGCTATACGATGGTCTACGGCATCATTGGAATGATCAACTTCGCCCACGGCGAGGTGTACATGA
>LNAP01003421.1_pt1 | contig 29133 bp, 24 predicted proteins | sample 602601 | NCBI WGS metagenome assembly LNAP01 (sample SAMN02440304, study PRJNA202911) | soil metagenome | biome: Subtropical and temperate rainforests or woodlands; isolation source: soil samples (1 kg each in a 20% v/v slurry with milli Q water) were... ... | reverse complement strand
CCACCGTATGCTCTATAACCATTGACTGAAAACCAATTGATCGCATGCAAGGTATGGTTAACCGCTTTTAGATTCCCTCCCGCCATTTCGTTGTCCGCTGTGGAGCATCCAACCAACGTCAACACAAACACACCCAACAACCATCGAACCCAGGTTACTTTCATTGTCGATCCCCCAACACCGGAAAGATGGGCGATATCCAGACCTTAACGCTCGAGTTAATTTTTACTTCGGGCATACGGATGGCTCCTTCATTCCCATAGGTACTCTGATCGGATAACTAGGTGAACTGGGTGCCCAGCAAGAAGTCGTAACCTTTACCTGGTTACAGGTGAAAAAATGCACTTTAAGATCACATGACTCCACTCCCGGCCACTCTGGAATATCCACTTTGGTGCTGTAACGTTTAAAATTCGCTTCATGCGCAGCCCACGCATCTTCATCGAACCCATACCCAGTAGTTTTTCTTTTTATTTTTGCAAACGGTTCCGGGTCAACTTCCCATTCAATATGCGCCTTCAAGCCAGGACGCCATTTAGTCGGCATGATAATGCAGCAAGAACGTCCCCCACCCCCGTCGGCCCGGTAACCATTCACCGAGAGCCAATTGATATTGCTCAGCGTATGATTAACCGCTTGTATATTTCCTCCCGCCATTTCGTTATCCGCTGTGGAACATCCAACCAACATCAACACAAACACACCCAACAACCATCGAACCCAGGTTATTTTCATTGTCGATTCCCCAGCACCGGAAAGACGGGCGATATCGTTAATTTTTACTTCGGGCATACGGAAGGCTCCTTCATTCCCATAGGTACTCTGATCGGATAATTAGGTGAACTGGGTGCCCAGCAAGAAGTCGTAACCTCTACCTGGTTACAGGTGAAAAAATGCACCTTAAGATCGCATGACTCCGTTCCTGGCCACTCTGGAATATCTACGACCGCGGCGTACCGTCGATAATTGGCGGAGTGTTTAGCATACGCATCTCGAAATTCTATAGAAGTAACGGATGGCAATTTTGCATGAGGCTCAGGATCAAGTTCCCATTCAATATTAGCCTTCAAACCAGGACGCCATTTCGTAGGCATAATAATGCAGCAAGAACGTCCCCCACCCCCATCAGCCCGATAGCCATTCACCGAGAGCCAATTGATATTGTTCAGCGTATGATTAACCGCTTGTATATTCCCTCCCGCCATTTCGTTGTCCGCCGTGGAACATCCCACCAACGCCAATCCAAATAAACCCAACAACCATATCGCCCACATTGTTTTCATTGTCACCTCCATCACCGACCATTCCCTGATTTCAGTTCAGGCTGCATGGGAAAATCCCGAATGAGCGTCTCTCCCATGCAACCGGAGGATAAAAGTTATACCTGGCCCATATCCTGGCCGTTCGTTTTGCGAATACCCTCCGCCGACATCGGAATGCATACCGAGGTGCACCATTTCATAGTCAGCTCAAAGTCGTTGGCGCGCGTACTCGACTATATTGCCAAAGTAATTCTCTCGACTTGCTTGCATGGCAATCGTGTACAACATCTCAAAACGTCTTTCCTTGCTATCGTCCAGATGATCAAACTCAACGCGCACCAGAAGTTTCTGGGCATCACTAATACATCCGATCATTTCGCATTGTTCATCATTAAGTTCCACGCAGGGTTCGACTTCGATGCTGCTCTGTTTCGTCAAGCAATTGCTTTGTAGCCATTGCGGCTGGTCGTCGCGATCAAGCCAGCCCCAAAAGCAAGCGACTCGCAGGAACTCGGCGCGCTGTTCGGTGGTGAGGATGGAATTCACCAGCACGGGAAAGATTCGCGGATCGTAGAAACGCAACAAGCCAGCTTGTCCACCCCACTGCAGTTGGGACAGGGCTCGCAAGGCATGACTCAGTTCTTCAAACGGCAGGTTCGAAATCAGAACCATCAGGCGAGCATCTGCTGCGCAGTGCTCGATGAGTTCTTCCAGCCAAGCCTTGTGCTGCCAAATAGTCAGGTCCAGGCGCATCAACAGCGGTGCCTGGTCCAGCAGGTTTTCCTCTGGTGTACCGGTGAACAATGAGAACCAAGGCACCTTGGGACTCAATTGCTGCAGCCCGGGAACAGCGCATTTGCTCCACGTGGCTTGATCGAGCAAAAGATCAACTTCCTGTACTTCCGTTCTGGCGCACACCTGCTCGATCTGCTCCAGCCATGGGATAGGCAATTTCATCTGTATATCTCCTCGATCAGCCTTGGCGCATCAGCAAGCCAATGGCGTTTTTCCGAGCCTTTTGCAGGCACTCCTCGCACACCGACTTCGGCAGCTCCATCAACGGAAAACGCTGGCCGCCAGGCCCCTCCCAAACGTGCTGTCCTCTGGACAGTAGTTTGGTGGGGCTATCGAATAGAATTCCGTCGGTTGGGCTGAGGCGGATTAATGCTTCTCCGCTGCCGAGCGTGATGCCCTTCTTGGCCAACAACTGCAGCTCCCCCTGCACCGACTGCACGGTGATATCCCGCTGGGCAATCAGGTTCATCAGATCGCCGTGGGATTCGATTTCCAGTGGGCCTTCGCCGGAGACCAGACGCATGCCTTCGCGCTGGGCGAGCAGTGAGATGCCTTTTTTGGCGTGTGCCGACAGGCGCCGGTCGGCGGCGAGGTGGATGTCGTCACGGCTTTGCAGGTACATCCCGTCGCCACTGTTGAGCAGCAGACTGGCCGGTGTGACTGCGCCGATGCCGTCGGGGGCGCTCAAGAGGATGGCTGGGGCGGACAGGTCTTTGGCGTCCGTTTGTAGTTGCTGCAGACCGTCGATGGCGGGTGGTCGACTGTTATGGGCCTGGGCAATTTCCTGCCACTGGGCCATTTGTTGTCGGGCGCTTTCGATCTGGCGGCTGGCCGGCGCCATGGCGAGTACATCGTCAGCAGCCTTGGGCTGTTCATCGGCGCTGATGAATAACCCTTTGCCCGCGCGCAGCGCCCCCCAATCATCCGTACGCAGTTCAAACCCTTCCCCTCGCTGCTGCTTCTTGGCATCCACCAGATGCCCCAAATTCAGCTGGCTCTTGCCGCCATACTCGGTGCTGAGCTTGATGTGCTCCTGCCCCCGTAGATCTTCCATGCGCAACTTGTTGTTGGCCGGGGTGCGTAGCACGTTGCGGGTGTAGTCGCGCTTGCGCAGGGTCACGTGGTCCGGGTGTTCGCTGTCGTGCAGGGCGTGGGCGATGTAGGGGCGGTCGGGGTCGCCCTGTTCGAAGGCGATGGCCACTTCGGTGCCGCAGATCAGCGGCAGGTGCAGCCCAAAGGTGTCGCCGGCGTAGGCGCGCGCCTGGCGCAGCCACATGCTTTCTTCGCCGAGCTTCCACGGGTCGCGGTCGAACAGGAAGTTGACCTTGTAGCGACCTCGCAGATCGATTTCTGCGTATTTGTCGTGGGCTTCGCCGCTGGTGACCCGGGCCGGGACGGTGCCGGCGATTTGTGGTTTGGGCAGCAGTGGCGGGCGAAAGCACAGGGTTTCCGAATAGGGCATGGCTTCAAAGCGGCACTCGAAGCTGGCATCGCGGGCGGCACGGGTACGCACGGCGATGATCGCGCACCGCGGGGTAAAGGCCTGCGGTGCTCCGCCGCCAGTGATGGTCAGCACCTGGCCCGGTGCGAGGGTGGCGCTGCTGCTGATGCCGCTCAGGCGGGTCTGGTCGTTGAGGTAGCGCTCGTGGCGCAGACGTGCGTAGAAGTAGCCGCTTTCGGTTGCCAGGTCTTCGTGCAGATCGTAGGCGCCGCCGAGTACGCGGTAGGGCTCGGCGTAGTGGTAGGCCTCGCCGTAGGTGATTTTCGCCCCGCGGGTCTGGTCGACGTCGGCGTCGAGGTGGGCCCTGGCGTCCAGGGGGTGATAGGCGCGGACGTTGACGTGTTTTTCCACCACCTGGTGATGGGTTTGCAGGTCCCACACGCGGTCCGCATCGCTGCTGAGCCCGGCGGGCGGGAAGCGCGGCAGTTCGACGTCGAACTGGTAGCCGCGCTGCCCGTCGCAGAACTCCACGACGTCGATGTGCAGGCGTTGGTCGCTGGTGACGCGGTACCAGATGCCCACTTCGGCCAGCAGGCGGCTGATGAAGGCCAGGTCGCTTTCGCCGTACTGCATCACCTGTTCACGCCGGGGGTATTCACGCACCAGGCGGAACAGGAAGTCCTGGCCTCGGAGGTCGTGACGGCTGCGCAGGATACTTTCGACGATTTCCGGTACTGACTTATCCTGGTAGATGCGGTATTGCCGGCCGCGTTCAAGCAAGGCCAAACGCGGTTGCAGGGTGAGTTCGTAGCGGGCTTCGTCACGGGAGGCGGACAGGCGCTTGAGGCCGGTGATCACGCCGTGCAGCGTGCGCAACGGTTTGACCTCGGGCACTTTCCAGGGCATCGGCGCGACGTTCAATGGCGCGGCGTGCAAGCTGAAAGAGGCGTCCTTGCGCAGCAGCTGTTCAGCTTCGAGATCGAGCTCGGCGCTGGTGAACTCTATCTCGTAGGTGAAGGGTTGGCTGAGGCGTTCTTCGCCGCGAAAGGCAAGGACATCGAGGCGGGTCTCGAGGTTGCGGACCCAGAGTTTATGGCGGCTGTGGTTGAAGAAAATGCGCGGTTGGGTGCTCATGGTCAGTCCTTCCTGGTCTGCGGGGGGAGCGGTCAGGAAGGGTTTGGCGTTCACCCGGGTCCTGTGGGGTGAAAGCTTTGGCGAATTGGAAGGAAGCTGGAAATAGGACGATTCTAAGAATGGTGTAGGCCGTTTCTCTATTTGAACAAGGCACTAACCGTGTCGGATAACCCTGTAGGAGCGAGCATGCTCCGGGCGGTGTTCCGACGATGGTCGATAACGATGACGCGGGAAACCAGACGCCCCGCGGTGCCCTCAGGTTTTTCGCGGGCAAGCCCGCTCCCACAGGGGATCCAGTACATCCGCTAGAATCGGATTGGCTGGCAGGCCGTCTTCGCGAGCAGGCTCGCTCCCACAGGTGGACCCAGTACGTCCGCCAGATGCAGGTCGGCTGGCGGGCTGGATATGTACACCAGCCTAAAGCGCAGATCAGCTCGTCGACGCCAATGATTCGGCGTCATCGCCAACGCCAATTGCGTGCGGTTATGCATATGCGTCAACCGCAGCACCTGCGACACGTACAACTTCACCGTGTTCTCGGTAATGCCCAACTCGCAGGCAATCTGATAATTGGTTTTCCCCTTGCCCACCAACCGCGCCACCTCCAGTTGGCGTGGCGACAGCTGATTGAAGATGGCCGGGATCTCGGTTCGCTCGGTATCGCTGGCATCCCCTCCCGAGGCATTCGGTGTACGCCGAACCCGGTCCAGGTCCTGGTACAGATCATCAAGCGACTCGGACAGGTATTGCAGCTTCTGGTTCAGATGCCCCAACTGCAGCGTCTTATGCCGCTCCTGCAGTGCCACTTCCTGGCGCTGTACGCCTTCGAGCAATTCACCCAGGTCAATCGGCTTCTGGTAGTAATCGGCAACGCCGGCGCGCAATGCCTTGATCACATCCTGCTTGTCCGCCTGCCCGGTGAGCATGATGGCTTCGAAGGCCCGGTGTTTACCACTCAGGCGTTGCAGTTCCTGGACCATTTGAATGCCGTCCAGGCCAGGCATGTGCAAATCGCAGAGGACCAGGCCAATGTCCATGTCTTGTTGGAAACGTTCGATCGCCTGATGGCCGGATTCGCAGGGAACGCAGCGGTAGCCGTTGCTCTCAAGAAATTCGCAAAGTTCTGTGACGATCAAGGACTGATCGTCGACCACGAGGACTTTTATTGCCGAAGTACGCTTGTTCACGTGCAACTCCCTGCAAGGCCAAGGACTGACCGTCCTATTACTGAAACCCCTGTATGAAAGTAGTCGCTCTTTCGCCGCTGTACAAAACGGATCACATGCCGAGCCAGGCGAATGTCAGCACCAGCCCCACCAACAAGAAAGGGGCAAAGGGCTGTTTCCTTGACAGACCGGGCTCCAGATAACACAGGCGACTTCTAAGCCCTTGACTGATATGAAGCCAGACTCTTGGCGCCAGCAGTATCCAACACACACTGGCCAGGCCGGCACCGATAAACACGCCCAGCACGTGCCGACCATCGGTCGCCAGCCCCAGGGCGGTCATGAGCTTGACGTCCCCACCACCGAGGCGACGCATCGCATAGCCGGGCAAGGTGAAGGCCATGGCCAGCAACGCAGCCCAGCCACCCTGCGTGGCTGGGGCGCCGATCCAGGTGGTTCCGCTCCATAGCAGATACGCCAGCGCCAGCGCCCCCACGCCCAGGGTCAGGCGGTTGGCGATGTGCCGTTGCCGGGCATCTTGCGCTGCGCATAGCGTCAGCCAGATCAGTAGGACAAAGCTCTGCATCCGGTAAAAAACGTCCGTTATGGCGGAATGATTCTATGCTGACATTACCTCGTGATGTCAGGGTAGTCGCACTCATGAAAAGCAACCTCCCACGTAAGCAAAAAGGTGCCGTAGCGATTGAATTTGCCTTGGTGTTCGTGATCTTTTTTGCCGTGTTCTACGCGATTGTCACGTATAGCCTGCCGCTGTTGCTGATGCAGTCGTTCAACCAGTCGACCGCCGAAGCCGTGCGCCGTAGCGTGGCCCTGGACCCGAACACGCCCGGCTATGAGGCTGCGCTGAAAAACGTCGTCAAGCTGGAACTGACCCGGCAGTTGGCCTGGATTCCCGCCGGGCTGAATTTCGATGTCGCCACCGACACGACCACTACTTATACGGGCGGCGTGTTGAAGGTGGCCATCCACTATCCCTCGCAAAAGTTAAACGCGGTGATTCCGTTTCTGAACCTGCCGGGGATTGGCCCCATACCGAATTTGCCGGCGACGCTCACCGCCAGTTCGAGCCTGCAATTTTGAGTGCCGGGGATAAACTCTTCGGGCGCCTGCTCAATCGCCACCCGCCGGCACACCAGGAAATCGTGGAGCCCCCAAGCGTACTCAGTGTCGGCCTGCAGATACAGCTCGACGCCCAGGGTCGGGTGTTGCACCTGAGCGGCCCACTGCGGCATCTGCTGGCCCAGCAAGCCCCGGCGGCACAGCTTGCACATCTGCTGGATTTTCTCTTGCCCCATTGCAGCCTCGCCATCGAGGGCCCTCCCGCCGATTGGCGGGGTCAGCTTCTGGACCTGGACTTCTACAGCCTCAGCGGCTCGCCCCTGCACCTGCGTGGCTGGGTCCAGCCAATGGCCGACACTTGGTTGCTGCAGTTGCTGGACATCGGCGACTTGCTGCTTGAACGCCGACAAGCGCGCCTGCGCGAGCAGTGCCAGTTGCTCGCGGCGCAAATCGGTGAACAGTTGCGCCTGTGCAGCCTGATGCGCTTGCCCGACGTGCTGGTGGACCAACTGCAATCGCTGGCCCAACGCTTTCACATCCCCTGTATCGCCCTGGCGCTGCTCGATGAGCAGGAGGGCTGGCAGATTCACCAGCACTATGCCGGCTTTGACACGCCCAGCCTGTGGCACAACGGCCAGCGCCTGGGCACCGGCCTCGACAGTCTGGACGGCTCCACGCCGCATCACCTGAACCTGGCCGAGCACCCGCGCCTGCAAGGCACCTTTGGCAACACCGAGGGTTTCGCCGTGCCCTATCACGACGCTCAAGGCGTGGTCGCCTGGTTGCTCTGTGGCTGTTACACGGCCCATCAACAGGCCCCGGACGTCAGCGAGCGCGACTGGCTGCAGTTTGCCGCCGCCCTCGCCGGCCCCTTGCTTGCGCGCTTGCGCGAACATCGCCATCACCTGCAGCTGGAGCGCCTGGAGTCGTTGCAGGCGTTGCTCGGCACCGGCTGGTGGGAAATGTTCAACGACAGCGAGGTGCAATTGGCCCCCTCCCTGGCCCGCGCCCTGCATCTTGACCAGGAACGTCTGCCGCTGCAGGACTGGCTCGCCCAAGTGCACCCTGCCGATCGTGAAGAATTGCACAGCCGCCTGCAGGACTTGCGACTCGACGGCGCACCCCTGCTGTTGTGCGTGCGCCTGCACCGTGCCGACGGCGACACTCCACCGACCTGGTATCGCTTGCAAGGCCAGGCCCTGGGCGTCGGCAACCAACGGCGCCTGGTAGGATTCATGCTCGACATCAGCGACATCAAGAACCAGGAGCAACTCGCCGCTGCCGCGCATGCCCGGCTGGACAATCTGATCGCCAGTTCACCTGCGGTGATTTATGTGCAGCGCTATGTCGAAGGTGCGCTGCAACCGACCTTTTTCAGCGACAGCCTGCAACCCTTGCTGGGCTGGACGCTCGCTGACTGTACCGGAGCGGCGTTGGTCGATCGCGTTCACCCCGAGGATCGCGAGCGTTATTTCGAACGCACCCGCCTGCTGTTGCGCGAAGGCTCGGTACGTGCACGTTATCGGCTGCGCGACAGTCGCGGCAATTACCACTGGCTGCTCGACGAAGCCAGGTTGCTGCGCGATGACCTGGGTTTGCCGGTGGAAGCCGTCGGCCTGTGGCTGGACGTCACCGATGCGACGCTGGCGGCCGAACACGTCAAGCAGAGCGAGGAGCGTTACCGGATGCTGGTGGAGGACTCGCCGGCCATGATCTGCCGTTACCGTCCGGACCTGACCCTGACCTTCGGCAACCGGCCGCTGGCGACCTACCTGGAATGTTCGCCCGAGGGTTTGCCGGGGGTTAACCTGGGCAGCTGGATGTCGGCGCAGCAGCGCGAGTCCTTCCTCCAGCGCCTGAGCCAATTGAGCCCGGAATTCCCGGTGAGCACGGCGGAAATCAATCTGCAATTACCCGGCCGGGAACACGCCTGGTGGGTCTGGTCGGATCGCGGAGTGTTCGACGAGCAAGGCCGCTTGCTGGAGGTACAGGCCGTGGGTCGCGACAACACCGAAGTCCGGCGCGCCCAGCAACAGCTGACCCAAAGCGCGAAAATGGCCACATTGGGCGAGATGGCCACCGGCCTGGCCCATGAAATCAACCAGCCGCTGAACGTGATGCGCATGGCGATCATCAATGTGCTCAAGCGCTTGGGCAATGGCGATCTACAGATCGATTACCTGACCGACAAGCTCAACCGCATCGACGCTCAGGTCCAGCGTGCGGCGCGAGTGGTGGATCACATGCGCGTGTTCGGCCGCCGCTCGGACATCGAACAGCAGCCGTTCAACCCGGCCCAGGCTATCGACGGCACCTTGTCGCTATTGGCCGAGGGGATGCGCGGCAAAGGGGTGGAACTGCGGGTCAGCGAGTGCGCTTTTGCGGTCCAGGTACGCGGGTATGTCGATCAGCTGGAACAAGTGTTGATCAACTTGATGGTCAACGCCCGGGATGCACTGCTCGGCAAGCGTGAGGCCGACGGTCAATTCAAGCCGTGGATAGCGGTGTATACCGAACGCGATGAACATGCGGTGCGGCTGTGGGTTGAAGACAACGGGGGCGGCATCGATCCGCGCCTGCTGGAGCGGATTTTCGAGCCTTTCTTCACCACCAAGCCAGTGGGCGTCGGCACTGGGCTGGGGTTGTCTGTGAGCTACGGCATCGTGCAGAACATGGGGGGAACACTCAGCGTCAGAAACTCGGCCGAGGGCGCGCGGTTTTGCATCGAGCTGCCGATCGTGCCCGATGCTCAGATCACCAGCGATGCTCGGCCGGCGTGACAGCTGAGGTTGGCGCCGACTTCGACCTTGTTCAAGTCGATGCCCAGGCTCGCCAGCAGCGTGTTGATCAGGGTATCCAGCAACGGGCTGAGCACGGTGTTGATCGCATTGACCAGCGCGGTGGTGACGTCGTTCAAGAGGCTGCCCAGGCCACCGATGATGCTGCCCGACAGCCCATACATGTTCACGCCGAGGTCGCTGACGGTGGTGCTCAGGCTGTTGACGATGTTGTTGGTGGTGTAGGCGTAGAAAAACGGTGGCTGGTTGATTTCCGGCAGGTTGGCGGCAGCTGGTGCGGAATACACGTGGGGGATGTTGGCGTTTTGCGCTACCGCGGTATTGACCTGGATGCCGATGCCACCGCTCGGCCGATGGTTGTAGCAGACCGCCGGCAAAAACAGCAGTCGGTTGCAGGTTTGCACACCGACATAAATGACTTGTAGCGGGTTGACGATATTGGTCGGCGGGACCGTGGCGGAACCAAACACATCCTCCGGGGTGATCTGTCCGATTTTCAGCCCGATCAGCTTGGTCGTGGTGCTGGTGGTCAGGCTTTTATTCGTCGAGCTCATGCAGCTGTAAGCCGTGACATAACTCCAGGCACCGCCCGCTTCCAGAGCAACATCGAGCCGTATCGGCGGAGGCAGAAGCTTGACTTCCGTCGTGTCACACGGTGCACCCAAGCCGCACGTCAGCAACTTGTGCAGTTGCAGGCCCAGCAAGTCTTTCAGAAAGTCGGTCAGCGACGTAGCAAGGTCAAGTACGGCATTGACCAATGGCGTGATGGCGTCCAGTACCGGCAGGTCAATGGACAACAACGTCTTGACCTGGGCGGTTCGAACATAAATGCGGTCAGGCCCCAAAGGTGCCTGGGCCGCCTTTTTCGGATTGCCCACGGCCGACAATTGCGGTGGCTGCATCACCTGCACCCGCGCAGTGATCTGCGCCAGGCCCGCGAGGTTGATCGGCAGGGTCGCCACCAGGCCGTTCTGCTTGTTGGCCAACTGCACGACGCCTTCAATCAGGTCGAAAGCCTTGAGGTTCACTGCCAGGGCCGAGATGTCACTGCCACTTTCGACGTGCAGCAAGTCGCCCAGCACCACGCTGGTCGCACCGGCAGCCAGTTTCAGCGCCTTCAGGCTGACGATCGTGGCACTCGCTGCCAGAGTGCCATTGGGGTCCAGGACATTGATGGCGGCCTGGATCAACTGGCTGACGGTGATGCTGTTGGACAGCACCTGGTCGTAGCCTACGGCGGTCAGGCCGAGGTCGACTTTCAGGCGATTGAGGTAGCTGAGCAGGCTGATGTTGCTGTTGACCAAGCCATTCCAGCCTGCGGCATTGATCGTCACGTTGCCTCCCAGCAAGCCACCGAACAGCAAACTGGTAATGGCTGCCTTGCTGGTATCGAATGTCAGCACAGTGCTGCGGATGGTCAGCGCTGCCAGCGGCGGCGGGAGTGCAGCGACCGCTGTGGCCTTCAGGTTCAGGGTCGAGCCAGCAGGGGCACCGCCAAACAGAGCACCAATGCCGCCCGCAAAACTTTGCGGCACGACGTGGCTGGCGATGACCTGGATCGCTTCACTTTTGCCAGGGTCGACGGAAAATATCCGCAGGCTGTTGGCATCCAGGGTCAGCGCACCGCAGCTAACCGCCAGTGCACGCCCGTCGCTGGGCACAGTGAAGCCATTGCGCTGGGCACTGGCGGTGGCATAGCTGGTCGCGGTTGCACCCGTGGAACAATCCCCACCCCGCGTGGCGGCTTCAAGCGCGGCCATGTCGGCGATGCGCTGCAGGTTGCGCTTTTCCAGGTAGAGCCGGCCGCTGTCGATCACCAGCAACATGAACGCCAAGGCCAGCGCCAAGGTAACGGCCGCCATCAAGCCAATGGCCCCTGTTTGTCGGGCAGGGCCGCGAAACTGCATGCGGGGCGACATCGCGCACTCCTTTGCCGGCGCACGGCCGAACGTAACCTCCGTGGGTGTAAGGCAGTGTAGACAAGGGATGGCGTGACTGCTGGCAACTCGCCACCGCCTGTAGGGGGTGTTAATTGGGTGTTTTCACCGGCGGGGTGGGTAGTTGGCCAGAATCCTCGTGACCGTTTCGTGTATCGCATTACTGCGGTCTGTCGGATTCGGCGTGCGGCTGAGCATCTGTTCGTCACTGCCGCGCCAGACCAGCTTGCCGTCCTTGCCGTCGAGCAGGTCGATCTGGATCGTCGCGACCTTGTAGGACACCAGGCGGGTTTCGTTGTACATCGGTGCGCCATAGTAGCCGTACCAAGGGTAACCCCAACCGCCGCCGTAGTTGGTCGTCACCTGTTGCTGGCGATCCTCGACTATCAGGTAAGCCTGCACATTCACATCCCCCCTGGCGCCGGCGCCCGCCTGACGCAGGCCACGTTGCTCGAGCTGATCGGCCACCGAATCGCGCACACGCTGTTCGGTCAGGTCGCTCTTGATCCTGGGGTCATCGGGACGGTATTGCAGCGCCGGTTCTTTCCAGCTCCAGCTGTGATACGCGGCAAAATCGCGGCTGGCATCGAAGTCATGATTGACCTGGTTGGCGGCGCAGGCACTGAGCAGCACGGCCACTGCCAGTAAAGCGAGACGGCGGAACATGGCGATTCTCCGGTAGAAGACATGAACCTGCGAAATGCTTCTGGACTACAGGAAGCTAACTAGGAGGATACGCCGACATTGCCTTTTCTACAGCCTCCCGTATGGCATCGACACGCTCGCCCTCGCTGCCCCGGTTGCTGGTTTCAGCGCTCGAACTCCAGACCGGTTCACCGTTTTGCGCGTCGTACAGGTCAACGTGAACCACCACGACCTGTTCCTCATAAGTGCGCACAATCGGCATGCTGCCGTACATGCCGTAACCCGGGCCATAACCATAGCGGTTATAGCCGCCGTAACCGCCGTAGTAGCCGTAATCGTCCTGGACCTGACGCAAGCGTGTTTCCAAACGCAGGTCTGCGCTGACGAACAGATCCGCCGGCCGGTTGTCACGCAGGGGCCGCAGGCCGCGTTGATCCAGCGCACTGCTGACGGCATCGGCGACCTGCGCCGAGTCCGCCCACGCGGTGCCCGGCGGCATTTGCCCGTTGAGCCAGGCCCAGCTGCGATAACGCCCGTAGTCTCGCGGTGGCGCCGGGTAGGCGCTGCGATCAAAGGTACTGGCCGCCTGAGGTGGCGCTGGCGGCAAAGGCCTGGAACTTGCCACGTACGGATTGCTGCCCTGGCAGGCCGCCAGGCCCAGACAGATCAACAGCAACCCTGCACGACTTTTCATTTCGAACTCCGATCAGACCGGCCGACAGATCCAGTGCAAGTAACGCCCTAGCCCGGCAAAGGCTGGATGGCGCCGATGGGCCAGCTCCATTTCGAGCAGGTCCGACAGCTCGGCGCGGGCCTGGAACTCCACCGGCATGTAATCGTGAAAAACCCGAACGCCACTCTGGCTTTCGACCTGCCACAGCCCCTCAAGTTGCGCTGCCAACTCTCGTGGGTCCAGGGGCTGTTGCGGAGTCAGGCTCTGCTTCTCGCCGGCCATGTCATTCTTGCGCATCTTGCGGAAATGGCCCTTGAGCAAGTTGCGATAAATCAGTGCGTCGCGGTTGTAGAAGGCCAGGGATAGCCAACCATCGGCCTTGGTCAACTGGTGCAGTACCGGCAGGATGGCGTGCGGTTCGGCCAGCCATTCAAGCACGGCATGACACAACACCAGGTCGTAGCGTTCGGTGAGCTGACCGGGCAGTTCCTGCCAGGGCGCCTGGATAAAGGTCGCATTCTGTTCCGCATCGGCAAAGCGCTGGCGGGCGCCCTCGAGCATCGGTTCGGCGGGCTCGGCCAGGGTCACCTGATGACCACGCTGGGCCAGCCACAACGACATGTGGCCGAGGCCCGCGCCAATATCCAGGACCCGCAGTGGCCGATCCGGCAGGGCTTCGGCCAGATCGGCCTGCAGCACCGCCAGGCGAATCGCGCCTTTGGCGCCGCCGTAGATTTTTTCGGCGAAACGCGTCGCCAGTTGATCGAAATGACGGTCGCTCATCAGCCGAACCTCCGCTCGCTGTCCGCCAGCTTGCTGCGTACAACGTCATTCATGTCCAGCCCCAGTTCGCTGCACAGCAACAACAGGTAGAGCACGATATCGCCGATTTCCTGCCCGGCATGGGCCAGCTTGTCAGCCGGCAGCTGCCGTGACTGGTCTTCGCTCAGCCACTGGAAAATCTCCACCAGCTCGGACATTTCGACACTCGCGGCCATGGCCAGGTTTTTCGGGCTGTGAAATTGCCGCCAGTCATTGCGATCACGGATAGCGTGCAGGCGTTCGGTCAGTTCAACAAGGTTCATCGGGCTCTCCTGAAGACGTATAGCTTCGGGGGGATGACGGGGGAAGGCAAGTGCCTGGCAGCATTGTCGGTCTTTGCACCATAATCATTCGATGGCGTGATTCGTGGCGCCTGTGAAAATTCGCGGCAAGTCGAACCGTCGCTCCGCAGCTCCTACAGACAGGACGTTCATTTCATGCAGGTAGAAGGTTTTTTCGAATGGCTTGGCCAGGTCCTCGGCTCAATCATCCGCTTCATCGTTGATGGCCTCAGCGGTCTGTTCCAACTGGTGAGTCGCGCGAGCAGCCATTTTGTCGAAGGCTTGTCCGAGGCACTGGGCATGGACACGTCGATCATCAGTATCATCACCCTGGTCGTCGGGTTGGTGTTGTTATGGTCGGCCATTCGCGCGTTCATGAACGCCGCGTTTATCATGGGGATCATCTGGTTGATGCTGGGGTTGTGGTTGCTCAGCTGGATCATGCACTGACCCCACCCCCCCTGTGGGAGCGAGCCTGCTCGCGAAGATGGCGCGACATTCGACATTGATGTAGTTCAAAGACCGCCTTCGCGAGCAGGCTCGCCCCTGCAATGGATCGCGGCAGATTCCAAATGTGTCGCTACAATGCCTGCTCCCCAAGGAGCCTGCATGTCCAACCTGATCGCCGACTGGCGCGACCGCCCAACCCATCGTCGGGTCTGGGCGCTGGCTGCGCCGATGATTCTCTCGAACATTTCCGTACCGCTGGTGGCGCTGGTCGACAGCACCGTCATTGGCCATCTGCCTCACGCCCATCAACTCGGGGCCGTGGCGGTCGGGGCCAGCCTCTATACCTTCCTCGCTTGGGCGATGGGTTTTCTGCGCATGGGCTCCACCGGGTTTGCCGCCCAGGCCGCAGGGCGCGGGGATGGCGCGGCGCTGCGGCAGATTCTGTTGCAGGGCCTGCTGCTGGCCATGGGGCTGGCGGTGGTGCTGGGTGCCTTGGGCGTGCCGTTGAGCGGGGTTGCGTTGCACTTCATGCAACCGTCGGCGGAACTGGACCAGATGACCCGCGAGTTTTTCCACACTCGCTTGTTCGGCCTGCCGGCGGCACTGGCCAGCTATGCGCTGGTCGGCTGGTTTCTCGGCACGCAGAACGCCCGCGCGCCACTGGCGATCCTGTTGAGCACCAATCTGGTCAACATTGCCCTTAACCTGTGGTTTGTCCTTGGCCTGGAATGGGGGGTGGTGGGCGCGGCCCGGGCTTCGGTGATCGCCGAATGGACCGGCGCGCTGATCGGCCTGATGATGACGCGCCAGGCCCTGCGCGCTTATCCCGGCCATATCGTCTGGGCCACCCTGGCACTCTGGCAGAGTTGGCGACCGCTGTTGGCGGTCAACCGAGACATTTTCATCCGCAGCCTGGCGCTACAGTCGGTGTTTTTCCTGATCACCGTGCAAGGCGCCCGGCTGGGCGATGCGACCGTTGCCGCCAACGCCCTGCTGCTCAACGGCTTGCTGCTGACCGCCCACGCACTCGACGGACTGGCACATGCCGTGGAAGCCCTGTGCGGACACGCCATCGGCGCGCGCGACCGCAATGCCCTGCGCCGCTCCCTGGTGGTGGCCTGCGGTTGGTCCTTGTTGGCGAGCCTGGGCTTTGCCGGCTTGTTCCTGTTTGCCGGACACCTGTTCATCCAGATGCAAACCGACATAACCAGCGTGCGCGACACTGCTTTCCTGTACCTGCCCTATCTTGCAGTGCTACCGCTGATCGCCGTCTGGAGCTACCTGCTCGATGGGTTATTCATCGGCGCCACCCGTGCCAGGGAAATGCGCAACGGCATGCTGCTGACAGTGGTACTGCTGCTGCCGTTCGCCTGGGCGCTGCAGGGTTATGGCAACCATGGCTTGTGGATAACCTTTCTGCTGTTCATGTTGCTGCGCAGCCTGACGCTCGGCTTGATTGCCTGGCGCCTGCGCCAGAACGATGGCTGGTTCGCCCGCGCTCACTGAGCCAGTGGCATCTACAGCATCGGCTCAGGTTGAGCCGTCCTGCCATAGCTTGCGGACACTATCGAGGCGCTCCTGTTGGGTACCGCCCGATAATGGTTGCACCAGCCAGGCGTCGGGGTATTGCAGGCGCAGCCATATCCAGTCGTCGAGCACCGGGCGCTCGCTGAAGCCCAATGCCAGCCCCTCTTCCAGATGGTCCCACAGACGCGTGAAATCAGCGCCCGTGGACCGATTCCAGCGCCAGGCATGGTGTTCCAGCAGGCACGTCTGCAGTTTTTCCCGCTGCCGTGGGCTCAGATCCTCATCGACCTCCAGAGGGCGCACATCAAGCCCCGGGTTGAGCAACTGCTGCCAGCCCTGACAGCCGAGCGCGCGGTCTGCCCAGGTTCCGCCGAACCAGCGCAATTGACTGATAGGCCCTAACCAGCGACTGAGTTCCTCGGCATCGCAGGCATCAAAAAAATAACTGGCGGTGTTCGGGTTGAAGTAACTCAACAAGGCGCGGTGATGCAGGTTGAACGAGACGCTGAGCATGCGCCGCAGATGCGCCAGCAATGTCGACGCCGTCGCCTCGCTGAACATCAGCAACCCAGGCCAGCGCTGCCCATCGACGCGGTACAGATCGGCCAGGGCCGGGCAGCTCTGCAGATCGATGAGTACCGGCCCCTGCTCCTGCAGTGCCTGCCACTCGGTGTCTTCGAACAACCAGAACCTACCGGCCTGAGCAAACGTTTCCTGCAGGGTCACGCCCACCTGCGGTGCGCCCGGCATGTCCAGTAACAACCATTGCGGGTTCGCAACGGTTGCCTGTACCGCGCTCATGCCGCACCGCTCTGGCCAAGGCGCGGCGCCGTGCGACAGATGCAGAGCGCCTGGGCGCAATGATTGAAACTGCCACCACCGGGCAGCAGGCACAGCAACATCAGGGGCTCGCCCGAACACAACCACTGTTGCACACCATCGAGCGGGCAATCTTCGAGAACAGGTGTAGCAGGATCGTGCACCTCGTTTACTTCGACACTGGCGGGGCCGTGCAGAAACCCGGTGATCAACGGTCGATCCGGATCACCTTCGGTGAAGCTCACCACCACCTCCGTGCCTTCAGCCAACCGTGGGCTGGCCGCAACGTTCAGTGGCGCAGCCAATGGCAGCCAGCAGTGGCTGGATGCCGCGCCCTCCCCCTGGTAAACCCAGTCAAACTGCACCGCCACAGGCCTGGATGGATCAGGTTGCGGCTCATCGACATCGACCACCCATGCCCGTTGCAGGCTGTGCATCCTGGGCTTCAGCGCCACCTGTGGCGTTTCAAGGGGCAACACCCACTGCTCCGCCCGCAGCGTATTGCTATAGGTCTGGCTCGCCGCCTGTTCGCCTTGATGCTCGATATGGGTCACCAACCATGGTTGATTCCATTCGGGAACCGGGTGCCCGGACAGCGGCATGAGCTGGCCGCTGCGCAGCGTCGTCAGGTCAGAACCACACTCCACGCGCTGCGCCGCGCCATCGGTACAGCGCATGACCTCGAAACGACGAACTGCCGGTTGCCCGCCCATCGCACGGAAGACCGCCGCCTCAGCGACCTGAAAATTCCCTGGCCCCTCGCCGATCACCACGCAATGTCCATCCGCCCGGTGTTCGAAGTGATAGTGCAACCGCTCATGGGCGCAAAGGCGCTGAAGAAACTGCAGGTCCGATTCCCGGTACTGCGTGCAGAAATCACGGGGTGGGTAATCGCCAGCCAATTCGAGGCGTCGATCCTGATCGACAATGCCGTGCTCCCTGAGCACCTGATCAAGTATCTGCGGCACTGAGCGGCCGCTGAAAATGCGCTGGCTGTAGCGCCGGGCCAGACAGGCGAGTTTCGGCCCCAGCCGAACCTGACAGAGCCTGACCCCCAAACCATGTTCACGCTGGACCAGTTCGTGCAGCTGCCCATGGATGACGTTTCCCTCCGGCCCGAATAGCAAGGAGGCCGAACGGTACAGCAAGCCGGCGAGATCGAGCGTCGGGTCTTCGATCAGCAGGTCCACGTCGAACACGAAAGGCTCGCTGATGGATTCTCTACCGGCAAAGGACAGAACCTCGAAGGCATTGGACAGACCTGCTACGTCCAGACGAAATGACGATTCGTTGGCTGGATCGACCATGGGCATTTCTCTACAGGAGGGACAGCCGGGGATTCTCGCCGAGAGAGATGGCCGAGTAGAGAGGCGAAGTACAACTTAGGAAAAGACCTACGCGAAAAGAGGACGAAATCCCTTGGACGGCCGATACGCGATCTTTTTCGCAGGAAAAAAGAGAAATGCCCCACCGGGTTATCTGAAATTTCCTCAGCAAAAGGTAAATTTTCAGACAACCCGATGAGCGCAGTACTTACCTCAGGAAGACAGGTAAGAGGAACGGGTCAGGCCCAGACGCAAGGCATCGAGGAACTGGGTGCGCTCGCTGGCACTGATGCGGGCACTGGCGCACTTGTCGCGGTAGTGGGTCATCAGTTCTTCTGGCGACAAGTGCACGTAGCGCAGCATGTCTTCGATGGTGTCGTGGGTCTCGATACCGGCGTGGTACACGCTGCCGTCAGCGTTCTGGTAGATGTTCACCGAGTCGGTGTCACCGAACAGGTTGTGCATGTCGCCGAGGATTTCCTGGTAGGCGCCGACCAGGAACACACCCAGCAGGTAGTCCTCGCCTTCGTTCAGGGCATGCACCGGCAAGCTGGTTTCGATGCTCTGCTCGTCGACGTACTGGTTGATCTTGCCGTCGGAGTCGCAGGTCAGGTCCTGCAGTACGGCGCGACGCAGTGGCTCTTCGTCCAGGCGATGCAGCGGGATGATCGGCAGTACCTGGTCGATGGCCCAGGTGTCCGGCAGGCTCTGGAACACCGAGAAGTTGCAGATGTACTTGTCGGCCAGCTTGTCGTTGAGCTCGTCGAGCACCTGACGGTGGGAACGCTGACGCGCCTTCAACGAGTTGTGCAGGCGACGGCACACGGCGAAGTAGCACTGCTCGGCCAGGGCTTTTTCGGCCAGGGTCAGCTTGCCGTCGGCGTACTGGGCGGCGACATCGCTCATGTAGTGCGTGGCGCGCCAGTAGGTTTCGGTGACCATCTCGATGTCGGTCGGGCCCAGCAGGTCCACCAGCCACTGCACGGTTTCCGGCAGTGCTTCCTTGTTCTCGATCTGTGGCACGTCGTCGTTGTGCTTCTCGACGTCCGTCACCTGGATCACCAGCATGGCATGGTGGGCAGTCAGGGAACGGCCGCTTTCGGAGAAAATGTTCGGGTGCGGCAGGCTCTGCGCATCGCAGAATTCCTTGAGCATGCCGACCACGACACCGGCGTAATCGTCCATGTCGTAGTTGATCGAGCTGGCGTTACGCGAGTGCGTACCGTCGTAGTCCACGCCCAGGCCACCACCGACGTCGATGTGATCCACCGGCAGGCCGAGGTTACGCAATTCGCCGTAGTAACGAATCGCTTCCTTGAAACCATGTTGGTAGTCGGCCAGGTTGGCGATCTGCGAGCCCATGTGGAAATGCAGCAGGCGGATGCCCTGGTCCAGGCCCGCGGCGCGGAAACGCTCGACCACCGACAGCAATTGCGCCGCCGACAGGCCGAACTTGGATTTCTCGCCACCGGTGTCTGCCCACTTGGACGAGGCCAGGGACGACAGGCGCACGCGCAGGCCAACCTGTGGCTTGACCTTGAGCGAGGCGGCTTCTTCGATCACCAGGCCGACTTCGGATTCTTTCTCGATCACGATGAACACGTTGTGGCCGAGCTTCTGGCCCATCAGCGCCAGACGGATGAACTCGCGGTCCTTGTAGCCGTTGCAAACGATGGTGCCACCCTTCGGCGCCAGCGCCAGCACTGCCAACAGCTCAGGCTTGGAGCCGGCTTCCAGGCCGATGGAGACGTTCTGGGTGGCGATGATGTTCTCGATCACCGCTTCCTGCTGGTTGACCTTGATAGGGTACAGCGCGGTGTACTTGCTCTGGTATTCCAGGCGCTCGATGTTGGCGTCGAACGCACCGGTGAGCTGACGCACGCGGTCTTGCAGGATGTCCGGGAACCGAACCAGCAATGGCAAGGACAAGCCGCTCTTGCGCAACTGGTCGACTTGCTCGAACAGATCGATTGGTGAACTGCTCGGACCGTTGGGACGAACTTCCATTGATCGCGAAATACCCGGCCCCCCAATGGCGAATCCCGTAAACACTGCGGCTGTCCGCAACTGTCCATTGGCTGCCATCGTCTTTGCGTGTGCGTCTTACGGACATTGAAGTCCCCTATAAAGAAGTCATAGTGCGTCGCCTGGTGTCAGGCCGGCGCAGTCTAAAGAATGAAAATGACGGTTCGTCAACGAAGGGATAGACCTCGCCGACCGCAGTGAGTTTAGAAACCGGTCATGAACAGGCTCTGTGAAAACCATGGTGACGACGCCAGGCCTGCAGTCAGGCAGGTCTGGATCAAGCCGCGGGTGGTTTTCACAGAGGCTGCTAGCCGCCGGACTTCTTTGCCTTGAATCCGTGCTTGATCAGCTCTGCCAAGAGTAGCTCGACATGATCGCCCTGGATTTCAATGATCCCGTCTTTCAACGCTCCACCGGTACCACAGCGTTTTTTCAACGTGGTCGCCAGTTCCTTGAGTGCGTCTTCGGCCAAGGGCACGCCGGTGATGGTGGTCACCGTCTTGCCGCCACGGCCCTTGCTTTCGCGGCGCACGCGAGCAATGCCGTCGCCGGCCGGGATAACGGTCTGTTTGCAGATGCAGGCGTCTACCGGTTTACTGCATTCCGGGCAATGACGACCTGCGTCGGTGGAAAATACCAAGCCACCAAGGGCGGCGAAGGATGCGGCTTTTTTGGCCACCGGCAATCCTCTTGGGAGGACAAAGACTGGTCGCGGCAACCTGGGCAGGTGCCATCGACCGCGAAGCCCCACTCAGGCAGGGGCAGCGCTACTGAAACGGTAAGCTTCCTTGTAGGAGCTGACGAGTGCAACGAGGCTGCGATCTTTTGATGTTGAATTAAAAGCAACGTCAAAAGATCGCAGCCTGCGGCAGCTCCTACAAACAGCAATACCGGTTCAGTTTGAAAAGGTCGCGCAGTGTAACGGCAAAAACGCCGATTGCTAAGAGCCAATCGGCGCCAATTTATGCCTCTTTTGCGACGTCTTCGCCACGGGCACGGAGATAGCGTTTCAACGCCGCCAAAGAGTCCGGGCAGTAAGGCTTTTGCTCGATATCCCGTAGCACCTGCTCGATGGGCATGAAGCACGCTTCCAGCACCTCTTCCGGCTGCAGGATCAGCGGGCCGTCCCACACTGCCGAAAATGCCGAACACCAGAGGCGATTGCCAGTGTCCTCGAAGAAAAAATGGTCATGAACGGTCAACTCCACCCCGCTCACCCCCAGCTCCTCTTCCAGTTCCCGGGCGGCCGACTCGGCATAGGTTTCACTGGCGAGTACCATGCCGCCCGCCGCCACGTCCCAATAACCGGGATAAATCGCCTTGCTCAGGGTGCGCCGGTGCACGCAAAGTTCACCGGCGGAGTTGAACAACATGATGTAGGTACCGCGCCCGATAAGCCCGCGCTCGCGCAAGTCGGACCGGACCAGGGCGCCGAGCAGATTGTCCTGCTCGTCGACCCAGGCGATCTCTTCGGCATCCGAGGCCGCCCGATGGGCGGCTTCGCGCAGGTTATCGATGGAGCTATCGGCCATGGCTCAGCCCTGATTCAGCAATTGACGCAAATCGATGACCGCCGCGTTGGCCCGCGAGATGTAGTTGGCCATCACCAGCGAGTGGTTGGCCAGCACGCCGAAACCGCTGCCATTGAGGATCATCGGGCTCCAGACCGCTTCCTGCGACGCTTCCAGTTCCCGAATGATCTGGCGCACGCTGACCGTGGCATTCTTCTTGGCCAGCACATCGGCGAAGTCCACTTCAATGGCACGCAGCAAATGCGACAAAGCCCAGGCCTGGCCGCGGGCTTCGTAGAACACGTTGTCGATCTGCAGCCACGGGGTTTCGACGATCTCTTCATCAACCTGCGGCACCTGCCCAGGGGCCACCACTTCGGTCTTCAGCGCAGTGTTGAGCTTGACCCGGCCAACACTGGCCGACAGGCGTTGCGACAGCGAACCCAGGCGGGTACCGACATCACCCAGCCAGTTGTTCAGGTTATCGGCACGGGCATAGAACAGTGCGCTCTTCTGGTTCGGATCGGACAGGCGAGTCTGATAGCGAGTCAGGGAGTTGATGCCTTCCTGGAACTCAGACTCACTGGATGGCAGCACCCAGCTTTTATTGTCGAAGTTGAAGCGCGGCTCGGCCTTGGCCAAGTCGGCGTCTTCGGTGGACTGCGATTGCGAACGGGCAAAGTCTTTGCGCAGCGCCCGGCTCAGATCGCGCACCTGCACCAGCACGCCGTATTCCCAGCTTGGCATGTTGTCCATCCACAGGCCTGGCGGCAGGCGGTCGTTGGAAATATAGCCGCCTGGTTTGTTCAGCAGGGTCCCGGCGACACTCTTGAGGGTTTCCACCGTGGTGTAGCCGACCACCATCTGCTTGCCGTCTCTTTCAGCGGCCAACTGCGCATTCTGCTGCACCGGAAACAGGGCAGGTTCCGCGCTCCAGTACCAACCCAGAGCAATCGTCACCAGCAGGTAGATGCCAATCAACGTGGCCAGCGCCCGGCTGAACACCAGGCCGCCCAAATAACTGCGGGTGGCCGACTTCGGTTCAGCGGCACGTTCAGGCGCGCTACCGGCGCGGTTCTTCCAGTCCAGCATGGCGATATCCTTTCAATTACTTGAGTTCATCGATTCGACCACAACCATACAACAACGTGCCTTTTCCCGGCACCCGCCGTTGGCTTTACAGCGAAATTTATCTCACTACGACTAAGGGAATCCCCTAGCTCGCCAAGACTGGAAATTTGTCCGGTTTCCAGCAACGAACTATCGATCATTGCAGCCCTGCGTGCTGGCCCCCAAGGACCTCAGGATCGGACTCGAGGCTCGCCAGCCCCCGCATTGCAGGGACCTTCGCAAGAACCGGCAGGCAATTGACGACTGATTGGTCGGAAACTGAATGGGTGGGTGTCACAGATTATTAACGTACAACACTCATGTAATGGAAAAGAGATGCTAGCATAGAGCCACCAGTCGTCCTCAGCGTACCCCCTAACCAGTAGTCAGGATATGACCGAGCCAGAAGACCCCAGCCGCGAGCGCCTCAAGCATCACTTTGCCCAGCGGGTAATTCATCAAGCACGTCAGATTCTTGAGATATGGCAACGCCTGCAACGCAATGAATGGTCGACCCAGGAGCTGGCGGAACTGAGCGAGGCCAACCTGCGACTGTTACGCTTCGCTGAACGCTTCGAACAACCGGAGCATTCGCAACTGGCGCGTCACATCGGCTTGTCGCTGGAGGCTGTCGACGCCAATCGCGGTCGCCTCAGCAGCAGCCTGATCAGCGACCTCAATCGACTGATGCAACGCCTGTCGCGCACCGGCCTGCGCCATGGTGATCAGCTGGACCAAACGTTCCTGCCGCCCTTGCGCAAACCCGTCTATGTGATGCTGCAGGATCATGACCGTGCCGAGCGACTGGCCAAGCAGCTGGAGTTTTTCGGGCTCAGTGCCCAGTCCCTGGAGAGCGTGCCGGCATTCCGCTCATCAATGGTCGAGCGCCTACCAGCCGCCATCGTCATGGACGTTGACTTCAGCGGCCCTGGCGTCGGCCTGAAATTGGCGGCCGAAGCCCAGGAAGGTCTCGACCAGCGTTTGCCGCTGCTGTTTTTCAGCCTGCATGAAACCGACACCCCGACCCGCCTCGCCGCTGTGCGCGCCGGCGGCCAGGAGTTCCTCACCGGCACCCTTGAAGCGTCGAGCCTGCTGGAAAAAATTGAAGTACTGACCTGCGTCGCCCAGTACGAGCCCTATAAAGTGCTGATCATCGACGACTCGCGCGCCCAAGCCTTGCACACCGAGCGCCTGCTCAACAGCGCAGGGATCATCACCCGGACACTGATCGAGCCGATCCAGGCCATGGCCGAACTGGCGGACTTTCAACCGGACCTGATCATCCTCGACATGTACATGCCGGCCTGCACCGGTACGGAACTGGCCAAGGTGATCCGCCATAACGACCGCTATGTCAGCGTACCGATCATTTACCTGTCGGCCGAGGACGACCTGGACAAGCAACTCGATGCCATGAGCGAGGGCGGCGACGACTTCCTGACCAAACCCATCAAGCCCCGGCACCTGATCACCACCGTGCGTAACCGGGCGGCACGGGCACGCAACCTCAAGGCGCGGATGGTGCGCGACAGCCTCACCGGCCTGTACAACCACACGCACATCCTGCAATTGCTCGAAGACTGCTGCTTTCGCGCTCGCCGCGAGGGCAAGCCGCTGAGCTTTGCGATGCTCGACATCGACCACTTCAAACGCGTCAACGACAGCCACGGCCATCCCATGGGCGATCGGGTGATCAAGAGCCTCGCGCTGTTCCTCAAACAGCGCTTGCGCAAGACCGACTTCATTGGCCGTTACGGTGGCGAAGAGTTCGCCATTGTCATGCCCGATACCGACCTTGAAGCTGCCGTCAAAGTGCTCGATGACATCCGCAAGCGTTTTGCCGAGATTCATTATCCCGCGCAACCACAGGACCTTTGGTGCACGTTCAGCGCCGGCGTGGTGGACCTCGGCGAACACTCCGACAGCCTGTTGATGGCCAGCCAGGCGGACGAGGCGCTGTACCGTGCCAAAGGCGCGGGGCGCAACCGGGTGCAGGCCTCCCGGACATCAAAGCAAAGTGCCACCTTTTCATCGGAACAGACCGAGACAGTCATAACCCTGTAACAGAAACGCAATAACTTCAGGCACTTACCATTCTGCCGTTGGTAGTCCTTGATGCGCCTGAAACTGCTAACCAATCTCAATACCCTTCTTTTAGTTGCCGTCTGCGTAGCGCTTGGCGCCACACTCTGGTGGTCGCAAAAAGCCCTCGAACGCCCCTATCTATTAATGGAGCGCTACCTGGGCTTGTCCCAGCAATTCCAGAGTGACGTGGCGCGCAACATCGAGGATTACCTCGCCAGTGGCGATGCGCTGCGCTTGAGCAGCGCCAGCCAGGCCATCGACAAACTGCACAAGGAACTCGGCGAATTTCCACCGGCCCTGGCTGAAACCTTGCAGCCGAGCCTGACGAACCTGGATGAATTCAGCAAAACCGATCTGCTGGCCGCCGGCAAGCTCGCCGCTGACCCACAGGCCCTGCTCCTGCAAGCCGAACGCGAGTTGGGGGCCAGCCTTGATCAACTCAGCCAGTACGCCAGTGGCAACGCGAGCTACCTGACTCCGCTGCTCAGCGCCTCCCAGCACTTGGGCAAACTGTCACTGGCCCGGGACAAATTGGTCAGCAGCGGCCGCAGCGAACTGGCCGCCGATGTCGAGCGCGAAATCACCAACATCCGCGCACAGGCCGAACAGCTGGATGCCCTGCCGTTATTGGGCGTGGCGGCCAGCAGTGAATCGAACACCGATGATTTCGCCGCGATGATGGGCTTGGAGAACACCGAGAAAGCCGCCGCCGAAGACGCCGGCGTGGGGATCAAGCGTGAGCTCAACAGCCTGCTCGGCCGCTACCCTGCGGAACTTTCGCGCACCCGCGAGCAAATCCACAAACGCGCCGAACTCAGTGCCGCGACGCACCTGAAAATCGCCGCCGTGCAACAAGCCATCGCCGGGCTGGAGCCGGTGGTACGCGCCCAACACGGGGAGATCCAGAGTGAGGTGCGATTGATACAAGGGGTAATGATCGGCTTGATCCTGTTGATCGCCCTGCTGATCGACACCCTGCAACGACGCCTGGCCCGGACCCTGACCAACCTCGCACCAGCCTTGTCGACCTGGGCGGAAGGCGACTTCAGCCGGGACATCCAACTGGGTAACACCAATCGCGAACTGCATGACATCGAAGCCTCGCTCAACCGCTTGCGCGCCTACCTGGTGGACCTGGTGGGGACCATTCGTCGCAACGCCGAACAGGTCGCCGGCAGCAGTCGAACCCTGGCGGAACTGAGCAATGACCTGCACAGCGGCGCCGAACACCAGGCCGGCGACACGGCAATGATTCGAGACTCCCTTGGCGAACTGGAGGCGACCATCCAGCAAGTCGCCGGCGACGCCAGCCAGGCCGCCGAGGCCAGTCGCCATGCTGGCCAGGCGGTCGAACATGGCCAGAAAGTCATTGGCCTGAGTCTTACCGGCCTGCATGCCCTGGTAGGAGAAGTGCAAGGCAATGCGCAGATGATCGAGCACCTGGCTGAAGAGTCCGCGACCATCGGTGGCGTGCTGACGGTGATCCGCTCGATTGCCGACCAGACGAATCTGCTGGCGTTGAACGCCGCCATCGAAGCGGCCCGGGCCGGTGAGATGGGCCGTGGCTTTGCTGTAGTGGCCGAAGAAGTGCGCTCGCTGGCACAACGCACCGCTGGGGCCACGGCCGAAATCCAGAGCCTGATCGCCGGCCTGCAAACCGCGGCGCGCCAATCGGTCGAAGGCATGCGCGCGCAGGTCGAGCATGCCGAAGCCACCGCCAACCAGGCGCAGGCGGCGGACGGTGCGCTGGATAGAATCGTCGGGGCAATCCAGACCATTTCCGATACCGCGGTACGCATCGCCGATGTCACTGCCCAGCAGAGCGGTGCCGTCAGTGAAATCCGCGATCACAGCGAGCGTATTCACCAGTTGGGTGGGGACAATTTGCTGCGTATCGGCCAGGGGCGTGAGCAGGGGGAGAATTTGATGGTGTTGGGTGGGCGCTTGCACACTGCCGTTCAGGCCTTCCGCGTCTGACTGCCCCCTCCTGATCGTTCCCATGCTCTGCGTGGGAACGATCACCTTGTCTCGCGCACTCGGCTATCATCCCCCCAATTCCGATACGCGAGATCGTCATGCGCCGTTTGCTTTACCTGCTGCTTTTAGTACTCGCCCTGCCTGCCACCGCCGGCGGTTTGCTGGAGAGTCGCCCCAGTTCGACCCTGGGCTCGATCAATAACAGTGCCGATTTCTTGCCGGTGCGCGAAGCCTTTCAGTTGAGCCTGGTAGAAAGCACGCCGCAATCGATCAAACTGCGCTTCGTCGCCACCGAGGGTTATTACCTTTACCGGCATCGTTTCCAGTTCCGCGCCGACCCGGCCGATGTCACCCTCGGCCCGGCGCAATTGCCCAAGGGCGAACAAAAGCACGATGAGTACTTCGGCGATGTCGAGGTTTACCGTGGCGTACTCGATGTAGAACTGCCGCGCACCGATCAACGCGCCTTCACGTTGATCGTGACCTACCAGGGCTGCGCCGACAAAGGCCTGTGCTATCCACCGGAAACCGAGCGCCTGGGCATCGACGGCAACGGCCCGACGACAACCCACGCCTGGAACTGGCGCGAGCTGGCGCTATTTTTCCTGGCGGGCCTGGGACTGACTTTTACCCCGTGCGTGCTGCCAATGCTGCCAATCCTTTCCGGCGTGGTGTTGCGTGGCCAAGTCGGCGGCTGGCGTGGTTTCAACCTGTCGTTGGCCTATGTGCTGCCGATGGCCGCCTGTTTTGCATTGTTGGGCGCGCTCATGGGCTTGTTCGGCGCCCAACTGAATCTGCAGGCACGCTTGCAATCGGCCTGGGTGCTGGTGCCGTTCGCAATGTTTTTTGCGCTGTTTGCCCTGGCGATGTTTGGCGTTTTCGAACTCAAGTTGCCGCACGCCATCAGCAGTCGACTGGACCGTATTGCCGGCCGCACCGAAGGCGGTTCGCTGTGGGGCGCCGCGGTATTGGGCGTGGTTTCCAGCCTGTTGGTTTCGCCCTGTGTCTCCGCGCCGTTGGCCGGTGCGCTGCTGTATATCAGCGCCAGCGGCGATGCGCTGGGCGGCGGCCTGAAACTGTTCATGCTCGGCCTGGGCATGGGCGCACCGCTTTTGCTGGTGGCCACCGGTGGTGCCACCTGGTTGCCGAAAAGCGGACCGTGGCTGATCTACGTGAAAAACGCGATTGGCGTGTTGTTGCTGGGCCTGGCGATTGCCCTGCTCAGCCGAGTGCTGCCGGGGCAAATCACCTTGCTGCTGATCGGCCTGCTGGCCGCTGGCGTCGGGTTGTTCCTCGGGGCACTGGAGTTCGTCTACAAACCGCCGCGAAAACGCCTGGGCCAATTGCTCGGAATGTTCCTGCTGTTTTATGCGCTGGCCTGTTGGTACGGCGGTTTTAGCGGCCAGACCGATCCGTTCAACCCAATCGGCCAGTCATCCGTGGTGGTTGGCGAGGTGTCTACGCAAAAAAATAGCGCCTGGCAAACCGTCACCACCGCGACAGACCTCGACCGGGTGCTCGCCGAAGCCCGGGCGTCCGGCACGCCGGTACTGCTCGACTGGTACGCCGACTGGTGCATCAGCTGCAAAGTCATCGAACACCAGGTGCTTGACGATGCGATCGTCATCGAACGCCTGAAGGGTTATCGGCTGATCCGCTTTGACATCACGGCCAGCAACGCCGAACAACGCGCCCTCCTCGACCGCTACCAACTGTTCGGCCCTCCAGCCTTGATGTTTTTCGGCAAGGACGGTGTCGAACGTGTCGATGTGCGGGTTATCGGCGAGATCACTGCCAGGGATTTCGCCGATCGTGTCGCCAAGGCGAATGACCGGATTTAATCAGGCAGTCATATATCTCGCGCAAACATCGGTCATCGTGCTGCCTATTGCAGAGAACTGGACAGTCACAAAGGCTTTGCGGCATAGTCGCCGGGTTCTGACAAATGCACACGGATAACCAAGGAACAGCCGATGGCGACGCTACTTGTATTGCACGGACCCAACCTGAACCTGCTCGGCACCCGCGAACCGGGCACCTATGGCGCTACCACGCTGGCGCAGATCAACCAGGACCTGGAGCGCCGCGCCCGCGAAGCCGGCCATCATTTGCTGCACCTGCAAAGCAATGCCGAGTACGAATTGATCGACCGCATCCATGCCGCCCGCAGCGAAGGCGTGGACTTCATTCTGATCAATCCAGCAGCTTTTACGCATACAAGTGTCGCATTACGTGACGCGCTGCTGGCGGTGAGCATCCCATTCATCGAA
>LNAP01004021.1_pt1 | contig 29149 bp, 25 predicted proteins | sample 602601 | NCBI WGS metagenome assembly LNAP01 (sample SAMN02440304, study PRJNA202911) | soil metagenome | biome: Subtropical and temperate rainforests or woodlands; isolation source: soil samples (1 kg each in a 20% v/v slurry with milli Q water) were... ... | reverse complement strand
ACCGCCGGACTTCGCTTCGACGGTCGCCTTACCGGCGGTAGTCGAGCTGGTCAGCTCTACTGTGGCAACGCCATTGGCGTCGGTTTTCGAGGTGGTTTTATCCAACGTGCCGTTGGTGGTGGTCCAGGTAACGTCCGCGTTAGGAACTGGGTTGCCCTGCGCATCTTTCACCACAGTACTGATGGTCGACTTGCTAACACCGTCAGCAATGATCGATGGCGAGGAAGCAGTTACGCCAGTCACCGCAGCAGGCGCACCCGCTACAAAGTCCACATCAGTCGAGTTCTTCTTCCCACCCGAGGTGGCCTCTACCGTCGCTTTACCCGCCGTTGTCGGGCTGGTCACCACTACAGTGGCAACGCCGTTTGCATCGGTTTTTGTGGTGGTTTTATCCAAGGTGCCGTTGGTAGTGGTCCAGGTAACGTCCGCGTTCGGAACCGGATTGCCGTTACCGTCTTTCACCACGGTGCTCACGGTTGCTGTGCTCTTACCATCAGCAACAATCGATGGCGACGAAACGGTCACATCGGTCACCGCAGCAGGCGTGCCCGCTGTGAAGTTCACGTCAGACCGCCGGACTTCGCTTCGACGGTCGCCTTACCGGCGGTAGTCGAGCTGGTCAGCTCTACTGTGGCAACGCCATTGGCGTCGGTTTTCGAGGTGGTTTTGTCCAAGCTGCCGTTGGTGGTGGTCCAGGTAACGTCCGCGTTAGGAACTGGGTTGCCCTGCGCATCTTTCACCACGGTGCTGATGGTCGACTTGCTTACGCCATCGGCCACGATCGACGGCGACGACGTAGTCACGCCGGTTACCGCAGCAGCTGCACCCGCAACAAAATTCACATCGGTCGAGTTCTTGGCAGTGCCCGAGGTCGCTTCGACCGTGGCCTTGCCGGCAGCAGTCGAGCTGGTCAGCTGTACGGTGGCAACACCATTGGCGTCAGTTTTCGAGCTGGTTTTATCCAGCGCGCCAGCGGTGGTGGTCCAGTTTACGGTCGCGTTGGGCACCACATTGCCGTTGGCGTCTTTCACCACGGTGCTGATGGTCGAGGTGCTTGCGCCGTCGGCAACCAGAGAGGTCGACGAAGCGGTCAAGCCAGTTACCGCAGCAGGCGCACCCGCTACAAAGTTCACCTCTGTCGAGCTCTTCGCGGCGCCCGATGTCGCTTCAACGGTGGCCTTGGCGACGCTAGTCGAGCTGGTCAGCGTAACGCTGGCAACACCGTTGGCATCAGTCACCGAGCTGGTTTTAGCCAACGCACCTTGGGTGGTGGTCCAGTTCACGGTTGCGTTTGGAACCACGTTACCGTTGGCGTCCTTCACGACGGCGCTGATGAGCGAGGTGCTTGCACCGTCAGCAACGATTGCAGGCGACGAAGCCGTAACGCCCGTCACAGCGGCAGGCGTGCCCGCTACAAAATTCACCTCGGTGGAGTTCTTGGCAGTGCCCGAGGTCGCTTGCACAGTGGCTTTGCCGGCAGTAGAAGAGCTGGTGAGTTCTACTGTGGCAACGCCGTTGGCGTCGGTTTTCGTGGTGGTTTTATCCAGGCTGCCAGCAGTGGTGGTCCAGGTAACGTCAGCGTTCGGAACCACATTGCCGTTGGCATCTTTCACCACGGTGCTGATGGTCGACTTACTGGCACCGTCGGCAACCAGGGACGTCGACGAAGCCGTCAGCCCCGCAACAGCAGAAGGTGTACCCGCTACAAAATTCACCTCGGTCGAGTTCTTCGCACCGCCCGAGGTCGCCTCAACAGTGGCCTTGCCGGCAGTAGCCGAGCTGGTCAGTTGTACGCTGGCAACGCCATTGGCATCAGTTTTCGAGGTGGTCTTATCCAAGCTGCCTTGGCTGGTCGTCCAGGTAACGTCGGCATTGGCGACCGGGTTGCCTTGGGCATCTTTCACCACGGTACTGATGGTCGAGGTGCTGCTGCCATCGGCAACAATTGAAGTTGAGGACGCAGTTACACCGGTTACCGCAGCAGGCGCACCCGCTACGAAGTTCACATCGGTGGAGTTGTTAGCGGCGCCCGAGGTTGCTTTGACGGTCGCCTTACCGGCAACAGTCGAGCTGGTCAGCTCTACCGTGGCAACGCCGTTGGCGTCAGTCACCGAGGTGGTTTTATCCAATGAGCCGTCGGTGGTGGTCCAGATTACGGTCGCGTTAGGCACCACATTGCCTTTGGCATCTTTCACCACGGTGCTGATGGTCGACTTGCTTACGCCGTCGGCAACGATTGACGTCGACGACGCCGTCATACCGGTAATAACAGCCGGTATACCCGCTACAAAATTCACCTCGGTCGAATTGTGTGCAGTGCCCGAGGTCGCTTGAACGGTGGCCTTACCGGCGATTGCCGAGCTGGTCAGTACGGCTGTGGCAACACCATTGGCATCGGTTTTCGAGGCGGTTTTATCCAGGCTGCCAGCAGTGGTGCTCCAGGTAACGTCGACTTTCGGAACCACATTGCCGTGGGCATCTTTCACCACAGTGCTGATGGTGGAGGTGCTCGCGGCGTCAGCCACAAGTGCAGTGGGCGAAGCCGTCAGCCCCGTTACGGCGGCAGGTGCACCTGCGACAAAGCTCACCTCAGCTGCGTTATGGGCGGTGCCCGAGGTCGCTTCAACAGTCGCCTTACCGGCAGTCGTCGAGCTGGTTAGTTCTACCGTGGCCACGCCATTGGCATCGGTTTTCGAGCTGGTTTTATCCAGCGAGCCGGCGCTGGTGGTCCAGGTTACGGTCGCGTTCGGTACGAGATTGCCCTTGGCGTCTTTGACAATGGTGCTGACGGTTGAGGTGCTGCTGCCATCGGCAACAATTGCGCTCGAGGCTGGCGTAACGCTGCCAACCGACGCCGGTGCGCCCGGCACGAAGGTTACGGTTGCGACGCTATTCGCACCGCCCGCGGAGGCTTTAATGGTGGCGTTACCCGCAGTGGTCGGGCTGGTCAGCTGAACCGTGGCGACGCCATTGGCGTCAGTCACCGAGGTGGTTTTATCCAATGAGCCGTCGGTGGTGGTCCAGGTCACGGTGGCGTTCGGCACCACGTTGCCCTTGGCATCTTTGACGACGGTGCTGATGATCGAAGTGCTGGTGCCGTCGGCCACGATGGAGGTTGCCGAAGCCGTCAAGCCGCTTACCGCAGCAGGCGCACCAGCGACGAAATTCACGTCCGTTGCGTTGTTAGCAGTGCCAGAGGTCGCTTTGACGGTTGCTTTACCAGCGCTAGTGGAGCTGGTCAGCTCTGCAGTGGCCACACCGTTGGCATCGGTTTTCGAGCTGGTTTTATCCAGCGAGCCCGCGGTGGTGGTCCAGTTAACGGTGGCGTTTGGCACCACATTGCCCTGGGCGTCTTTGACCACGGTGCTGATGGTTGCGGTGCTGGTGCCATTGGCCAAGATTGAGGTTGAAGACGCTGTCAGCGCGCCTACGGCAGCCGGTGCACCGGCTACAAACGTCACGTCGGTGGAGTTCTTGGCCGAGCCTGAGGTGGCTTCGACGGTGGCCTTGCCGGTGCCGGTGGGGCTGGTGAGTTCTACAGTGGCAACACCGTTGGCGTCGGTTTTCGAGGTGGTTTTGTTCAGGCTGCCGTTGGTGGTGGTCCAGGTCACGTCGACGTTGGGCACCGGGTTACCGTTGGCATCTTTTACCACTGTGCTGATGGTGGTTGAGCTCTTGCCGTCGGCAACAAGCGAAGCCGACGACGCCGTTACACCGGTAACCGCCGCCGCTTTACCGGCGACAAAGCTCACATCGGCAACGTTTCGGGCACCGCCCGAGGTTGCTTCAACACGCGCGGTGCCGGAGGCGGTAGCGCTGGTCAGTTGCACCGTGGCCACGCCATTGGCGCCGGTTACCGACGTAGTTTTATCCAGCGTACCTGCGCTGGTGGTCCAGTTGACGGTCACGTTGGCCAGCGGACTGCCCTTGGCATCGTTTACCACGGTGCTGATGGTCGAGGCACTGCTGCCGTCGGCAACAATCGACGCCGGGCTGGCGGTAACGGCCAGATTTAGCGCTTCCACAACCACCGACATCCAGTTGGAAACCACCGCCCGGCCGTTGCGGTCGGTGCCCACCAGTTGCAGGGTGTACGTGTTGCTGCTCTCGCCCGGGCGGGCGGCGAACAGGCTGATGGCGCCGCCGGCATAAGCGGGCACGTTCAGCTCGGCAATACCAGTGCCGTTGTACGGCAGCGCAAAACCGGCGGCACTGCCCACCCAGCTCAGGGAACGCAGGTTGTTGGCGCCGATAATGGCGAATTTCACCGTGGTGGCGGCGCTGGCGTTAATGACGGCCGGAAGGCGCAGTTGGGTTTCGACATATTTGTGGTCGAGGACAATTTCGTTATTACGCGACACCAGGTCGTAGCGCATGTTTTTCAGGCGGTGGCTGGCGGCTACGCCGGCGCTGGCAAGTTGCTTGCTCAGCGGTTCACCGAAGCGGTAGTTAAACGATAAGTTGGCGGTGGTATCGCTCAAACCTGCCTGCCCCATGCGGTGGTCCACACTCAGACCAATCAACGGCACCGGGTTGTAGATAACGCCCACGGTAAACGCACGCGGGTCTTTCTGGCGCTCGTCGGCGGAAAACAGGCTGACGTCTTTGCCGTAGTACTGCTCGAACGCCACCCGGCCGCCAAGTTGCGAATAGGCCGGCAGATAACCTTCAGCACGCACATCCCAGCCCTTGGCCGGGCGTTCGAGGAAATCGATCATATCCGGCGCGGCTTTCCACTTGGAAAGCGGCAAGTAGGTGTTGGCGCTCAGCTTGAGAAAGTCGGTCCAGGCTTCGATGCCGGCACCCAGGCGGTTATTTTTGCCGGTGAGGTCGCGGTCGTAAAAGCTGTTGACGCCAAGCAGCCAATTGGCCACATCGCGGCGGTAGCCAAGGCCGAGGTTAATGGTGTTGCGGTGGCTCTCGGTGTAGGTATTGGCGCGGCGCATACCAGCCTGCCCGAACACCAGGTTTTGACCCGCGTTGTAGAACGGCACCAGCACATCCAGGCTGCCGCCCTTAAAGCCTTGGCGGTCTACGTTGAGGTCCACTTTGGAGGTGATGTTGTGGTTGGAAAACCACGACTCGGCCGCTTGAGTAGCAGCACCAGAGAGCATGCTGGCGCCCTGAGTGGCGGCTTGTTCGAAGCCTTGGCTGCGATCGCGCATAACCGAAGGCGCTAAGTCGCTGTCGGTGCCCGCTTGTAGCATCCACTCGGCGGAGTGGTCACGTTCTGCCGGGGCGGTGGCGGTTGAGGTGTGATCAGTCGCTGCTGAACCGAGTTCAGGCAGCGGCTGCTGTGCTGGTTTGGATGCAGATGCCTCCTGCGCTATGGCCGGGGCAATCGGGGAAAATACGATGCTAACCGTCAGGTATGACGTCAGCAGTCTTTGGGTAAGAAGCCGCATGAGTTTTACTTCCACAGAGCAGGGGGCAATTGAGGAAGCGGATTCTCATGACATCGCTGACAGTTGGAGGTAGGTCGCGTCTCGGCGCCTGAGTGAAGTTTCCGAGGGCTTTGTAGGCAGGAAAATAGGGGCACAAAAAAGCCGGGCATTAGCCCGGCTTTTTTCTTACAGCTGGCTTTACACCATCGCCGTTACAGCAGCGGCAAGGTGTAGCTCACGATCAAACGGTTTTCGTCGTTGTCAGCGGAGAAGTTGCCGCGTTGACTGGCGTTACGCCAGGTCAGGCCCAGGCCCTTCAGAGCGCCGTCCTGCAGCACGTAGTCGATACGGAAATCGCGTTCCCACTCTTTGCCGTCGCTACCTACGCGGTCGATGTCGCTGCCTTTGAGGTAGGTGGCAACAGTTTTCAGGCCCGGTACGCCAACGGAGGTGAAGTCGTAACCGTATTCAGCCAACCAGGTGCGCTCGCCGGCGTTCTGGAACTTGCCGATTTGACGGTCAGTGATCAGGTACGCAGTGGAACCATCACCCTGGTTGAGGAACGGGAAGGCGCTGTCGCCCGACACTTGCTGGTAGCCCGCGCTCAACGAGTGGCCGCCCAGGGTGTAGGTGAACTGGCCGCTCCAGGTGCGGTTGTCGATTTCGCCAGCGGTAATGGCACGGCCGTTGGAAGCAACGCCGTAGAAACCGGTGGCGCCGTAACCGTCAGCACGACCAGCCGCGTTGCCGTTTTTGCCATCGGAGCTGCTGTCGAAGTAGCGCAGATCGGATTTCAGAACGCCTGGGCCGATTGCCCAGTTGTGTACCAGACCCAGGAAGTGCTGTTTGTAGAAGTCTTCCAGGTTGCCGTAGTAATACTGCGCGGTCAGGTCTTTGGTGATTTTGTAGTCACCGCCGGCGTAGTAGAACTTGTTGGTGTCGGCGATCGGCGTGGTAGCCGAAGAACCGGTCGGGCGAGTAGCACCGAGAACACGCAGGCCGACATTGTCGGTGGAGCTACGGGTTTTGGTGTTTTCCAACTGGCCGGCGATCAGGGTCAGGCCGTCAATTTCGTTGGAAGTAACTTGGCCACCGTTGAACAGTTGTGGCAACACGCGGCCGTCGTTAAAGGTTACGACCGGCAGTTTTGGCTGCAGGGTACCGATACGGCCTTCAGTTTTGGACACACGTACTTTCGCGGTAGCGCCGGCTTTGCCGTAGCTGTCGGTGGCGCTGCCGTCGCTTTCCAGCGGGAACAGCGAACCTGGGGTGCGGCTGCGGTCAGCCTTGGTATTTCTACCGCCGGAATCCAGCTTGATAGCACTCAGACCGACAACGTCCAGACCAAAACCAACAGTGCCTTGAGTGAAGCCCGAGGTGTAGTTGAACAGGAAGCCTTGAGCCCATTCGTGCGCCGACGGCCCGGTTGGCGCTGTAGCGGTCGGGGTGTAGTGCTTCACGTTGTTGTCGTAGTAGAAGTTACGCAGACCCAGGGTGGCCTTGCTGTCTTCGATAAAACCAGCGGCGCTAGCCTGCTGAGCGATGACGAACGCCAAGGGAGATTTGGTCATGGTGCTTGCTCCAGATGCAGTTCTTTTAGTTTTCCGACACTGCAAGGGAGACCACGAGCGGGGGACGCGGGTCGACAAATTGCTGCCTTGGTGCGGGTCGTTTACGGGGTGCCGTTCGCGACCGCGCCACAGTAATAAAAATTCCATAAACCTAAAAAGACTTATTAGTTTGTTTTTAATGCTTTTTAAGAATATTCGACACATTTCGCAAAACACGCTCATGGCGTTGGTCACGCGGAAAACTCCTACGCAACCATGGCGCCATGTCGTGACTAGAAGCTGATCTAGAGTTCTCGCTTTCGCACTCAGCGCCCGGCAAGAAACTCCTGCGCAGAAATGACCGGCGCGTAACCAAACGCCAGCGCCGCCATAAACGCAGCATGCACCTGGGCAGCCGGTACCTGAACACCGTCGAATTCCAGATCCAGAGTGGCGCAGGCATCGTGGATCACCGTGGTGGCATAGCCAAAGTCCACCGCCGCACGGGTAATGCCGTTGGTGCACATATGGCTCATGCTGCCGACGATCACCAGGGTGTCGATGCCGTGTTGCTCAAGTACCGCTTGCAGCTCGGTGTCACGGAAGGAGTTGATATGGTGCTTAACAATCACCGGCTCGCCAGCGTGATTGATAACGCTTGGATGGATCTGTGCGCCTTCGGAGCCGGCCACAAAAAACGGCGCGTCCTTATCGGTAGCCTCGTGGCGAATATGCACCACCAAATCACCGGTGGCGCGAAATGCCGCTAGCACTTGGGCGGCTTTGGCAGCGGCCGCATCGGCGCCCACCAGAGTCCACTTGCCGCCGGGGAAGTAGTCGTTTTGGATATCCACTACGATGAGCGCTTGTTTGGACATGTTGTGTTCCTCGTCAGGTAAGTTGCGTGGGCAAGGTTTCTTGCGTGGGATGAAGTATTAAGTGGCGTGAACCGGCCGAGGATTAGCCGGAACGACAATAGTGGTGGGAAAAATGACAACGCATGAAAACAAGCCAGTGATCGAGATCGGCCTGCTGGTTTACCGCGGCGCACAAACCGCCGCCGTGCATGGGCTGACCGACCTGTTCGCGGTAGCCAACCGCATCGCCAGCGAACAACAATCCGCGCAACTGCCGCTGCTGCGCATCAGCCATTGGAGCGCCAGCAGCGCCAACGCAGAACCGCAACGCACCTTCGACACCCAGCCAAACGTCGCCAGCCGCTTAGGCGCCATCGTGATTCCACCGTCACTCTACGACATACCCACCGCCGAAGAAGCCCAGACCTTGGCCAACTGGATTCGCCATTGCCATAGCCAAGGCGCCATGCTCGGCTCAATCTGCCTGGGCGCGTTTTTGCTGGCGGGCACAGGCTTGCTGGATGGGCGCACGGTCACCACTCACTGGACTCACTCCGAAGAACTCAGCCAGCAATTTCCCAAGCTAAAGGTGGACGCCGACAAGCCCATCATCGACGACGGCGACATCATTACTACCGCCGGCATGATGGCCTGGGCAGAGATTGGTCTGCGCCTGGTCGACCGCCTGCTTGGCCCGAGCATCGCTACCCGTACTGCGCGTTTTTTGATGGTCGAACACAGCGACAGCGCCCAGGAATGCGGCAGCAATTTCGCGCCGATTCTTGCCCATGGCGATGCCGCTGTACTCAAAGTGCAGCACTGGCTGCAGGGCAACGGCGCGGTGGATGTCAGCCTGGCGGCCATGGCCAATTGTGCCGGGCTGGAGGCGCGCACGTTTTTGCGTCGTTTCCGCGCCGCCACCGGGTTAAAGCCCACCGAGTATTGCCAGCATGTAAAGGTCGGCAAAGCGCGGGAAATGCTCGAGTTCACCAACGGCACGGTCGACCACATTGCCTGGACCGTAGGCTATCAGGACCCCGGCGCGTTTCGCTCGGCCTTTAAAAAAATCACCAACCTGTCACCCAGCGAATACCGCAGCAAATTTGGCGTTAAACCAAAGGCCGCCGAGGCGGCTTCGTAGGGTGTGCCGTGCGCACCAACGCGACGTCGCATAGATCGCTTGGGTGCGCACAGCACAGCCTGCGGGCATCATGCGCACCTCATTCTCCGAGCTAATCCTATGCATCTGTCCCTAGCCGACCTCGCCAACATTTCTGCCCTCACCTTGCAGCACTACAACGCAAGCGCCGAAAGCTTTCGCGAGGGCACGCGTGACCATGACGTCAGCCAAAACATCGCCGCCTTGCTGCGCCATATCGGCGCGAGCGCACCGCTGCAGATTCTCGATTTTGGCTGCGGGCCTGGCCGCGACTTGAAGGTGTTCCGCGACCTGGGGCATATAGCCGTCGGCCTGGATGGCTCGGCAAATTTTGCCGACATGGCCCGTGCGGACAGCGGCTGCGAGGTCTGGCAGCAAGATTTCCTAGCACTGGATTTACCCGCCGAACGCTTCGACGGCATCTTCGCCAACGCTGTGCTGTTTCATATTCCGGCGCAAGAGCTGCCGCGGGTGTTACGCCAGCTCCACGCCACGCTGAAACCCGGCGGCGTGCTGTTTAGCTCCAACCCACGCGGCAACAATCAGGAAGGTTGGAACGGCCCGCGCTATGGCAGTTACCACGACCTCGCAGCCTGGCAGCAGTACCTCGGCGCGGCGGGCTTTAGCGAGTTGGAACACTACTACCGCCCCACTGGGCTGCCACGCGACGAGCAACCCTGGTTGGCCAGCGTCTGGCGCAAAACCTAGCCAACTACCCGTTGCAGCAATTGCTGCAACTGCGCCGCCCCGCCCGCGCCCGAGCGGTTCAGCCATTCGCGCAATTGCTGCTCAATGGCCTGCAACGGCGCACGCACGCCGGCCAATTCCAGGTGCTCGGGCAAGATCTCCTCGCCGCTGCTGACCAGCAAGGCAAAGTGGATAACGTTCTCCAGCTCACGGGTATTGCCCGGCCAGTTATGCCACTCCAACACCTGCTGCGCGGCGGCGCCAATCAGCGGCATTGGCAGGCCTAGGCGCTGGGTGTAGATGCCAAGAAAGTATTCGGCCATGGGCAAGATATCGCCGATCCGCTCGCGCAGCGGCGGCAAGGCCAGGCGCCCTTCGTTGAGGTACAGATACAGGCGCTGATGGAACTTGCCGGCCTCCACCGCTTGGCCCAAGTCAATGCTGGTAGCCGCGACCAACCGCACATCCACCGGGCTGGCATGGCTGGAGCCAACGCGAGTGACTTCGCGGTTTTCCAGCGCGGCCAGCAGCTTGTCTTGCAGCGCCAACGGCAGGTCGCCGATTTCGTCCAGGTACAGCGTGCCGCCGTTGGCCGAGCCAAACCAGCCGGCCCGGCTACTGGCAGCGGCGCCGCTGTACGCGCCAGCGGCGTAGCCAAACAGCTCGGCTTCGGCGTGGTTGTGGCTGAGGCTGCTGCAACTCAAGGCGACAAACAAACCCGCACGATCACTTTCACGGTGAATATGCCGCGCCAGCAATTCCTTGCCGGTGCCCATCTCGCCCTGGATCAACACCGGCAGGTGGCTGGGCGCCAGCCCGTTGACCTCTTCGCGCAGTTGCCGCGATCGGGCGTCGATAAATACCAATGCCTTGGCGCGGATGCTCAGCGGGCTTTTATCGGCGTCGGGAAAGGTCAGCAGCGGCTGGTTGGGGTGTTCGGTGCGGGACATAACAAAAACTCCAAACCAGGCCAGCTGCACGGGCAGCGGCCTGGGTAATAAAAGCAACAGAGGCGGGCGCGTGGCGCGCCGATCAGGCGCTGCGGCGGTCGTGCTGTTCGATGCGGTTTTGCAGGCGGTACAGGTAGGAGAAACCACGCTCCCAGCGCTGATGACCGGACTTCACATTGATATGCCCCACGCCGCTGAGAATCGCCGTCTCGGCGCCCCAGTCGCGGGCCAACTCAATCGCGCGGGCGGCACTGGCGGCCTGGTCGTTGTCCGAGCCCACCACTTGCACCGGAAAGGGCAATAGCTCACGGGGAATCGGCGCAAAACCTTTTAGTGCTTCGGGGCAGGCGGGGCGCTCGACATCGGCCGGCGCCACCAACAGGGCACCGCGAACACGGCGCAGCAACTCCACCGGCGCACTCGCGGCCCAGTGAGCGACCGTGATGCAGCCCAAGCTGTGGGCGATAAGAATCACTGGGCCGGGTTGGTTGGCAATCGCCCGGTTCAATTCGGCAACCCAGGCGGCGCGGTCCGGCGTCTGCCAATCGGCCTGCTCAACGCGCAGGCTGTTGGGCAGGCTACGTTGCCAATGGCTTTGCCAATGCTCGTCCGGTGAGCCTTGCCAGCCCGGCACAATCAGATAGCGGATGGATTCGCTGCGCATGGGTTACGCCTCCTGGGTCGTACATGTGGAGGCCAGTATAGGAAGGGTTCATATACTCGTTAAGGAATAAGAAATTATTTACTTATGCTTTTATTGAGTTTTTGAACATGGCAAAAAGCCGCCTCGCATTCACCACCCACCACCCTTTAACCCTCTATAGCCGGGCGCTCCGGCGTTTTATCCACAGCCTTCGCGCCCACGCGCGTCGCGCTATAGAGATGGGTAGCCGCCGACAATAAGCAAAAAGTTAAAATTCTTAAATAGTCTTTTTAAGAATATTAGGCACCCTCTACTATCCGCTCCACGCCCACTCACGACGATTAACCCAGGGCATTTTTTCCAGGAGCAGATTCATGAGCGCACCCCTTCGTAGCGTAGAGGGCCAGGACGAAGCCGGCATCCTCCGCGAAATTTCCGCCGCCCTGCAGGGCCTGCGTTTTGGTTCGGTAGAAATCACCGTGCACAACGGCCAGGTCGTACAGATTGAGCGCAAGGAAAAATTCCGCCTGCAGCCACCGGCAGCTGGCAAGCAAGCCTGAAGAATTGGTCACCCCCTACTGGACGACCGGAGGGCAAAAAATGAATACCCAGCACCGTAAGACTGATACCCCGCCACTGCGTTGGCAGCCGCGAATGCGGCGATGAAACCCCATAAGAACCTCAGCCAAAACACTTGAACAAAATTTGAAATCTTAGGAGTTACACCATGTCCATTCGCCGTTTCGCTTTGGCAGCTTTGACCAGCGCCCTCTTCGCCGGCACCGCCGTCGCCAAAGATTACGAGCTGCTGAACGTGTCTTACGACCCAACCCGCGAGCTGTACCAGGAGTACAACGCGGAGTTCATCAAATTCTGGCAAGAATCCCACAAGGACGACAAAGTCGTTATCCAGCAATCCCACGGCGGCTCGGGCAAACAAGGCCGTGCGGTGATTGATGGTCTGCGCGCTGACGTGGTGACCCTGGCCCTGGCCGGTGATATCGACGAAGTAGCCAAACTGGGCAAATTGCTGCCGGAAAACTGGCAAACCCGCTTGCCACAAGCCAGCACCCCCTACACCTCGACCATCGTGTTCCTGGTGCGCAAGGGCAACCCCAAAGGCATCAAAGACTGGGGCGACTTGATCAAGAAAGATGTTTCGGTGATCACCCCGAACCCGAAAACCTCCGGCGGTGCGCGCTGGAACTTCCTCGCCGCCTGGGCCTATGGCCTGAAAACCGGTGGCAGCGAAGCCAAAGCCAAAGACTACGTTGAGCAGCTGTACAAGCACGTGCCGATTCTGGATACCGGTGCTCGTGGCTCAACCATCACCTTTGTGAACAACGGCCAAGGTGACGTGCTGCTGGCGTGGGAAAACGAAGCCTTCCTGGCCCTTAAAGAAGACGGCGGCGCCGACAAGTTCGACATTATCGTCCTGGCCGAGCCGCCAGTGGCTGTAGTCGACAAAAACGCCGAGAAAAAAGGCACCACCGAAATCGCCACCGAATACCTGAAACACCTGTACAGCCCAGCAGGCCAGGAAATCGCGGCGAAGAACTTCTACCGCCCACGTGACGAAAAGGTAGCGGCCAAATACGCCAGCCAATTCCCGAAACTGGACCTGGTGACTATCGACAAGGACTTCGGCGGCTGGAAAACTGCGCAACCGAAATTCTTTAACGACGGTGGCGTGTTCGACCAGATCTACCAAGCCCAGTAATCACTCTGCCGTAGACACACGTAGGGTGCTGCGCGCACCAAGCGATTAATGCGAGATCGCTACGGTGCGCACAGCACACCCTACGAACAGCCCTTAGCCCGGAGTTACTTCCGGGTTTCGTGCGTTCAAACCAAGGACTTTTATGTCACGTCGTATCTCCCCGGTCATACCCGGCTTCGGGCTGACCCTGGGCTACACCTTGGTGTATCTCAGCTTGATCGTGTTAATCCCGCTGGCGGCCATGTTCGTCCACGCCGCCCAACTAACTTGGGACCAATTCTGGGCCATCATCACCGCTCCGCGGGTGATTGCTGCGCTCAAGCTCAGCTTTGGCACCGCGCTCTACGCTGCCCTGATCAATGGCGTCATCGGTACGCTACTGGCCTGGGTGTTGGTGCGTTATGACTTCCCGGGGCGCAAGGTCATCGACGCGATGATCGACCTGCCTTTCGCCCTGCCCACCGCCGTCGCCGGTATTGCCCTGACTGCGCTGTACACGCCCACCGGGCTGGTCGGCCAGTTTGCCGCTGACCTGGGTTTTAAAATCGCCTACACGCCACTGGGTATCACCTTGGCGCTAACTTTTGTGACCCTGCCGTTTGTGGTGCGCACCGTGCAACCGGTACTGGCCGACATTCCCCGTGAAGTGGAAGAAGCCGCCGCGTGCCTGGGCGCCAAGCCCTTCCAGGTGTTTCGCTATATTCTCGCGCCGGCATTACTGCCTGCCTGGCTGACAGGGTTTGCCCTGGCCTTTGCCCGTGGCGTTGGCGAATACGGCTCGGTGATTTTTATCGCCGGCAATATGCCGATGAAAACCGAAATTCTGCCGCTGCTGATCATGGTCAAGCTCGACCAATACGACTATCGCGGTGCGACCTCCATTGGTGTGCTGATGCTGGTGGTTTCTTTCATCTTGCTGCTGCTGATCAACTTGCTGCAGCGCCGCATCGAAAAACCATAAGGAGCGCGCCATGTCTTCCCCATCGCTTAGCACCGCCGCTTCTGCCAACGCCGCCCGCCGTGGCAGCGTCAATGCGCGGCGCGTATTGATCGGCCTGTGCTGGCTGATTTTTATCCTGTTCCTGGGCCTGCCGCTGTTTATCGTGGTGTCCCAAGGTTTGAAGAATGGCCTGGGCGCCTTCTTCACGGCGATCTTTGAACCCGATGCTTTGTCGGCGCTAAAACTCACGGTTATTGCCGTGCTGATTTCGGTGCCGCTCAACGTGGTGTTTGGCGTCAGCGCCGCTTGGTGCGTGAGCAAATATTCGTTCAAGGGCAAAAGTATTCTGGTCACCTTGATCGACCTGCCGTTTTCGGTATCACCGGTAATCGCCGGTTTGGTCTACGTGCTGATGTTTGGTGCCCAGGGCCTGTTCGGGCCGTGGCTGCAAGACCACGACATTCAGATCGTCTTTGCCCTGCCGGGCATTGTGCTGGCGACCATCTTCGTCACCGTGCCGTTCGTGGCCCGTGAGCTGATTCCGCTGATGCAAGAGCAAGGCACCCAGGAAGAAGAAGCCGCACGCTTGTTAGGCGCCAACGGCTGGCAGATGTTCTGGCACGTGACCATCCCCAATATCAAATGGGGCCTGATCTATGGCGTGGTGCTGTGTACCGCTCGGGCCATGGGTGAGTTTGGTGCAGTGTCGGTGGTGTCTGGGCATATCCGTGGCGTCACCAACACCTTGCCGCTGCATGTTGAAATTCTCTACAACGAATACAACCACGTCGCAGCCTTTGCTGTAGCCAGCCTGCTGCTGATCCTGGCGCTGTTTATCCTTCTGCTCAAGCAGTGGAGCGAGTCCCGTATCACCCGCCTGAAAGCCAAAGGTCATGAGTATCGAAGTCCGTAACGTCAGCAAGAACTTCAACGCCTTCAAGGCGCTTAACGACATCAACCTGGATATCCAGAGCGGCGAGCTGGTGGCCTTGCTCGGTCCGTCCGGCTGCGGCAAAACCACGCTGCTGCGCATTATTGCCGGGCTGGAAACGCCGGACGCCGGCAGCATCGTGTTCCATGGCGAAGACGTGTCCGGCCATGACGTGCGCGATCGCAACGTCGGCTTTGTGTTTCAGCACTACGCCTTGTTCCGCCATATGACTGTGTTCGACAACGTCGCCTTCGGCCTGCGCATGAAGCCCAAAGGCGAACGCCCCAGCGAAAGCCGCATCGCCGAGAAAGTGCACGAGCTGCTGAACATGGTGCAGCTCGACTGGCTGGCCGATCGCTATCCGGAGCAACTCTCCGGTGGCCAGCGCCAACGTATCGCCCTGGCCCGCGCCCTGGCGGTAGAGCCGAAAGTGCTGCTGCTCGACGAACCCTTCGGCGCCCTGGACGCCAAGGTGCGTAAAGAACTGCGCCGCTGGCTGGCGCGCCTGCACGAGACCTCGGTATTCGTCACCCACGACCAGGAAGAAGCCATGGAAGTGGCCGACCGCATTGTGGTGATGAACAAGGGCGTGATCGAACAGATCGGCTCACCCGGCGAGGTGTACGAAAACCCCGCCAGCGACTTCGTTTACCACTTCCTCGGCGACTCCAACCGCCTGCATGTTGGCGGCGATGACCATGTGCTATTCCGCCCGCATGAAATCTCACTGTCGCGCCAGGAAATCGAAGACCACCATGCCGCTGAAGTTCGCGATATTCGCCCGCTGGGCGCGACCACGCGTATCACCCTGAAGGTCGAGGGCCAGAGCGAGTTGATCGAAGCCGAAGTGGTGAAAGACCACGACAGCCTGACCGGGTTGGCCAAGGGCGAGACGTTGTTCTTCAAGCCCAAGGTTTGGCAGGCGCATAAGCAGGTTTAAACACCCACATCGTCGTCCCCGCCTACGCGGGGACGACGATGTTTATGCGGGTATTACCGCTCATGGCTCATATGGCGCAAGGTCGCAAACCGATTAAAAAATCGGTGCAATACAAACACCGCCAGCAGCGTAATAAACACCGCCACACACACCGAACTTAGCCGGTACGCCAGGCTAAACATCATGTCCTGGCTTGGTGTCAGGTACTGGCCAAAGACGATGGCAATCGTCGTCAACGCGCCAAAGCCCACTCCTTGGGCGCCCTCTCGCGCATGCAAACGTGCGCAAAAAAACGTGGCGATCCAATACAGCAACGTCACCAGCGGCAGCACGTCGTAGTGGTCGAACAGCACCAGTTGCAGTGACATGCCCAGCAAGCAGCCCAACAGCGTACCCAACGCGCGAATACGCCCCGCAAAGCGAATGCCGTTCCAGTGCATGGGGAACAGCACCAGAATCGAGGCGATCTGCGCCGACAGCGAGTCGCGCAGGTCAAAGGTCTGAAACAACATAAACGACAGGGTGGCGATGCAAGCGCCCAGCAGCGCTTCATGGCGTTGGCTGGGCAGGTCTTTGGCCACTGGCGGCCGTGCCGGGCGCGGCTCGACGTCGGGGAACAGAAAGAACATCAACCAGGCGATCAGCACCGTCTGCACCGCAGCCACCAGGTTGCTGGTGACCAGGTCGTACAGGTGGGTATCCGGGTAGCTGGCGAAATGCAGTTGCATGGAGAGAAACACGCAGCCCAGCGCGCCAAACATAAACAACGGCCCCTGCGCCATCAGGCGGAAACGCCAGAAGAACGAGGCAAATACCAACGGCACAATCAGCAGCGGGCGGTCGCCAAACAGGCCGTAGATCAGTAGCACTTCCAGGCAGGCCAAGGCGGCTTGGGCAAGAAACTGGCGAATAATATGGGCGTTGATGACCGGCGTCAGGCCGAGCAGCAACATCGGGTAAACGGCGAAAAACGAGCCGTTGTCCCAGTCCATCAACTTGCTGATAAACAACCCCAGCGTGCCGCCTGTAGCAATGCGCAAGCATTGGCGCAGGCCGTTGTCGGTAAGGGCAGGCAAGCTCATGGCGGCGCCTAGTAGATGTAGTGCAGCAGGCTGATCAGGCGGATCTGCAGCCGGCCAAAAAACGCCGCCAGCGGCGCGTCATGCGGGTACAGCTGCACCGTGGCCTTGGCGCCGCTGGGCAGCGCCTGGGGTAATGCTTTGTCCAGGGCGATATGCAGGCGCTGGCGCTGGGCATCACGTACCCAGCGATCAGAAATGGCCGGCGATGCCAGGTCGCCATTGGCTTCCAGCTGGCCCTCTTTCACCCCGGCATCAATGGCGCTGACGGTGGCGGCAAACACCTGGCCCGGCAGGCCATCAAACACTACCGAGGCGGGGTCTTGCAGGCTGACATAACGCAGGGCTTTTTCGCGGAAGTCGGCGCTGATGTCGGCTTCATCTGCCACCAACGCTGCCACGGCACTGCCAGCCGCTACGTAAGCACCTGGGGATAACTGCAAGTTGCTCAAGGTGCCGCTGCGCTCAGCGCGCACCTCGCTGTAGACCAGTTGCAACTTGGCTTGCGCCAAGGCGTTGCGCGCCAGACGCAAGGCCAGGTTGCCCTCGCCCGCCTCACCGCGCTCGACCAGCAACTCGCGGATGCGCGCACTCGCCGCACTGACCTTGGCCTGGGCAGCAGCCGTTTGTGATGCGGTTTGGTCGTACAACTGGCGCGACACATTCTGGCTGGCCAGCAGCTTGGTCAAGCGCCCGCCTTCACGCTGCAATTCAGCGGCGGTGGCTTGCGCGGCCTGGTGCTCGGCACGTGCCGCCGCAAGGGCAGCGTCCAGTTGCTGATTGTTTTGCTCGGCTTGTTCCTCAGCCAACTCAGCGGCGTGCACGGCCAGGCGAAACGGCTGCGGATCGAGGCGAAACAACAGCTGCCCGGCCTGCACATGGGCGTTATTGGCCACAGCAATTTCCAGCACCTGGCCGCTGACCCTGGGCGCCAGGCGCAGCACTGGGCGCGTCAGTTGCGCCTGGGGGGTGATGGGCATCCACAGGTCGGCCGCGAGGAAGTAGCCGAATAACAGCACGAAGGCCGCGATCGCGACCCGCACGCGACGAGCAAAGCGCTGCTCCGCAGTCATGCGCACCTCTAAATAGTGGATTAATCAGGCAAAGAACCGGCAACGGCGATACCGAAGCGGTGACAGCTCAGGGCAGGCAGTATATTTTGCCGCCAGGGCCAGATAATCAGCGCCTTTGGTAGAGCAGCCTTACGGTGTGCGCAACAATCAAGGCGCAGGAAACGGAGCGAAGATGGACACCTTACAAAGCATGCGTGTGTTCGCCCGGGTCATCGACACCGGTAGCTTCACTGCCGCCGCCCAAGCGCTGAGCCTGTCGACGGCGCAGGTGTCGCGCCTGGTTTCGGAGCTCGAACAACAACTGCAAGCACGCCTGCTGCACCGCACCACGCGGCGCCTGGCGCTGACCGAAACCGGCGAACGCTATTTGCAGCGCTGCCGGCAGATTCTCAGCGAGGTGGATGAGGCCGCTGCCGAAGCCCGTGGCGCGCACCTGATTCCCAGCGGTCGCCTGCGGGTGCAGACCATGACCGGTCTGGGTCTGCAGCACATCACCAGCCTGGTGGCCAAATACGCCGAGCGCTATCCACAGGTGGTGGTCGACCTGACCCTGTCGCAACGCAACCCCGACCCCATCGAAGACGGCCACGACGTGATCATCGCTTTCGCCCGCGAACTGCCTGATTCGCAACTGGTAGCGCAAAACCTCGGCGGCATGTACAGCGTGCTCTGCGCCGCGCCCGCCTACCTAGCCAAGCACGGCATACCCAAAGGCCCGGCAGATCTGCGCCAACACCGCTACCTACGCCTACTCGACCCACTGTATGTGGATAACTGGGTGCTAGAAGACGGCGAAGGCCGCTACGAGGTTCTGCCCCATGAAGCCTTCCAAGTGAACATCGCCGAGTCGCTGGTTAAGGCTGCCCAGGCCGGCATGGGTTTTTGCCTGCTGCCCTCGTTTGTCGCCAGCCCCTCTTTGCTTGATGGCAGCCTGGTGCGCTTGCTGCCGCAGTACCGCCTGCGCGAACGGAATATCTATGCCCTATATCCATCGCGGCGCTTTCTCGATGCCAAGATCAAAACCTGGGTGGAGTTTCTCAAAGCTGAGTTACCGCCACTGTTTGCCACAGACGAAGCGACTCTGGACAACCCTGCCTATTGGGCGCGCTGAACCCGCACTGTTGCAATTCAGGTAACAGCTCATCACCAAAATCGGTGTTTTTCTCAGTTTTACCCCTCATTACACTGGCCGCGCTTTCATTGATGAGCCCGACTTGAGGATCACACTATGTCCCGTACTTTGCTTTTTACTGCCCTGTTCGCCACCAGTTCGTTGTTTTTCTCCCAACTTAGCCTGGCTGAAGAGTCGCCGGCCTTTGTTGCGCGCAATGCGGCAATCGCCCAGCAGCAGAAAAACTCCAACGCCGAAGCTGTAGCCGCACAGAAGGCCGCCGAAAAGGCCGCGCAAGACAGCTGATACCCCATTCGCGCGCCCTCCCGGGCACGCGAGCACCTATCTCTAAACGTTGATGGCGGTAGCTCCTCAGTCAACGTTACTCCCGGCCGCTCCCGCACTGTTGAGCGGCTTTTTTTTGCCTGAATTTTTCCGCACTTACCTCCACCCTGGCCGCGTGAGCCGGGCGCGGTAGCACTTTTGCCCCATCGTGGCGGCGAAAAACGACCATTCGGTCACGTATACCGGCACAAATCACTCTTTGGGGCTAATTTCCATAACGCGGCGGTGCAGTACCCTACGCGCGGGGAATTACTGTCCGCACTGCTCACAACAATAATAAGGAGCACCTCGGTATGCGTTGTACGTCCATGCTTCATCTCTTCTTCGTCTGTCTATTGACCACCCTCGCGGGCCTCTCGACAGCCGCCGTTCAGGCCCAGACACCGCAGGAAAAGATGCAGGTCCAAGCCTGCCGCGCCGTGGGCAGCCTGTTGCTCTATCGCGGCGAAGGTTTCCAGGCCAGCTACGCCGAACGGGTCGACAGCGACCTCGCCGCACTGGCTGCGGCCGTGCAAAGCAGCTCGCAGGCCAATGCCGAATTGCGCGCCAACCAGCAAGCGCTTGTTACCCAGATAAAACGCGGTGTTTCCTTCGGCCCCAATGAAGAAGACGTGCCGTGGGGTTACCAGAAGGAACTGAGCAAAGCCCTGCGCGACTTCCTGATCAGCGCCCACGGCCTGGGCGTTGCCACGCCAGAGGACGAACTGCCAGTGAAACTGGAATACCTGTCAGTGCAGTACCTGTTCCGTTCCTACGTCGGCAGCCTGGAACTGGCCCGCGAACACGCCGACCAATACATCGGCCAGGATGAGCGCTTGCTGGTACCGGAAATCGACGGCGAAATGAACAAACTCGCCGAGCAGGATGCGGCAGTGAAAAAGAAACTGGATACCCGCTGGGGCTACTTGCGCGTGGCCCTGGCCGATATGAACAGCGGCGTAACTGCCATGACCAGCCTCTCCGGCCGGCCCTTTGCGCCAACCATAGTCGATCGCCATGCGCGGGCCATGAGCGAGCAGTTGATGAGTGCGAACTAAGCCCAGGCAATGCGCCGATATGGGAGGTATCGACGCCGATTCGTAGGGTGTGCTGTGCGCACCAACCCGCACCCTCTAAACGATTTGGTGCGCGCAGCACACCCTGCGGATGCAAACCCGCGCTAGGCGATTTCCTCGTCGTTGTAGGTCAAGAACAACAGCACCAACCCCACACACCCGATAAACCGGAACGCTGCCTGTTGGCCGTTCCAGGTCGGCGATTGCCACATCTGAAACCACTCACCACCAACTACCATAAAACCGAAAAACCACAGGGCAAACGCAAGCGCCAGGCCAGCGATGGCAATAGCTTTTGCGCGGTTGAAGCCTCTCGCCGCTGCGGCACGCTCACGCCAAAGGCGGACGGCACCAACCATGCAGAGCAAACCAGCAAGCAACTCGACGGTAATGATCTGGGCGTAAAACAGCTTATGCAGAAAAGGGCTATGGATGGCCCGCGAGAGAAGTACGGACTGTGGCGGCAACGTGTCCATCATCATCACGTGCTGCACAAAGGCATAGTTAGTACCGTAATCAAGCAAGTTATCCACGCCGACTAACAACAGAAACAGGCCAATCATGGCCACCAATCCCAGCTTGGCTATACGCACTACCATAGTTATCTCCCTTGCTAGAAAAGAGATGACTGTGCTGCACGCCGCACCACTGAGCTGCCGGACTCCCCGTTAATTTGCGCAGTCGTTTCTTTTACGTCCGCAGGAACGATCCACGATTGCCTCGCTATATTTTTGCAATGGTCAGCGGGCAGACGAACCCCTCCGGAAATCTTCGGCGCGGCCCCAAAAAAAATGCCCCGGATCGAAATAACGGGGCATTTTTTATGGCTTAGTTTTTTAGCCTAGCGAGCTGCGCTCACACCAACGCGTCTTTGCCACGAATATGGGTTGGACCCGCACGCTCTTCGATGGCCACGCGTAGCTCGTCGCGCATGCCCAGCAGAAACAGCAGCTCAGCCACTACAAACAACGGCCCGACGATCAGCCCGGATAGGTCATCAACAAACGCCGGCTTGCGCCCTTCGTAGTAGTGGCCAATGAATTGAATAATCCAGCCCACGACAAACAGGCCCACACCAGCGCTCAACCAGACCATGGTGCTGTGCATGGCCAGATTGGCGCCGCCCCACAAGCTCAGGCCGAGCAGGGCGCTCATCAGGGCACCGAGGCGCAGGTCCAAACGCAGGTAAAAAATCGCCGAGGCCAGGGCACACACGCTGGCGGGCGAAAGCCAAACGCCCAACACGTTGAAGCCTGGGCGCGAGAGCAAGGCAGTGACGGCGAAGGCGATCATTGGCACGCCGATAAAGTGGGTGAAGATATTGCGCCGGTCGCGGTGGTAGGTGGCGTACTGCGCGAGGTGGTCTGTCAGGGTTTTCATCTTATGTCCTCAGAGGCTGCCTCTATTCGGGCTGGATGAATCATGCAGGTTGGGTAAGCTGCAACTCTGTCAGCTAGCTGACAAACCTTGCCCGCTATCCGGAAACAGCCATGAGCCATTCTCTGCCGTACTTGCCCCTGCTGCGCACTGGCCATTGGTTCAGCACCCTGCCACAGGCGTTGCAGGATGAATTGTTGAGCAGCGCCCAGGTGCGCCGGCTGCAAGGCGGCGAGCGCCTGTTTCATCGCGGCGATCAGCCGTGCGGCTTATATGCTGTGGTCGAAGGCGCAATGCGCGTGGGCGCGGTGAGTGCTAGTGGCAAGGAAGCGTTATTAACCCTGGTGGAGCCGCCGTACTGGTTTGGCGAAATTTCCCTGTTCGACGGCCAGCCACGCACCCATGACGCCTTTGCCGAAGGCGCGACCGTACTGCTACATGTGCCGCAAAACCTGCTGAATACACTGTTGCAACGCCAGCCCGGCTACTGGCGCGACTTTGCCCTGCTGATGAGCCAGAAACTGCGCCTGGCCTTTATCGCTCTGGAACAGATCAGTCTGTTACCTGCGGCGCCGCGTTTAGCCCAACGGCTGCTGATGATCGCCGACAACTACGGCGAGGGCGATCCACGCCGGGTTATTCACTTGGCGCAAGAGCAGTTGGCCTTGATGCTGGCGATTTCTCGGCAGACCACCAACCAGATTCTCAAAGACCTGCAAGCTCAGGGCATTGTGCGGCTGACGTATGGCGAGATTGAGATTCTGGATTTGCAGCAGTTGCGGAAAGTGGCGGAGGCTGGCGCATAACCCAGCCTTACTCCGTCATCCCCGCGCAGGCGGGGATCCAGAATTTCGCGCCGGCCGCAGCACTTCGCTCCATGCAGAAATCTGGGTCGCCGCCTGCCCGGGGACGACGGTGGGTTGGATGAAGCAAACCGTCACGCCTGCGGCCGATACCCCAACCGCAAGCCACCCCAATGCCGGCCCTGTACGGTGATCGGCACCGATAGATCGTGCATTAACTCGCCGGTATCGCGGCTATAGGTTTGCAACAGCAGCGCCTGCTGATGGCTGCCACAGCGAATGCCGGTGGGGTCGTTGAACAACCGCTTGCTGCGGCTTTTCAGTGTATCCACCGCGCGGTCGCCCGTTTGTGCATGGTTAAAGGCGCGATTGTGGGTCGGCACATAGCCTTCCGGGGTGCTGGCGATGGCAAACACCAAGCCCTCATGACGGGCCAGTAGCGGCTCTTGAATCGTCGGCAACACCTGGTCGGCGTATGCATCAAAACGGGTGCGGTATTTGGCCGGAAAACTATTGGCGATGGGTTGGTAGCTGCGGTCGAACAAGTCGCTAACGCTAACCCGCCCGGCCTGAATATCCGCTTCAAATTGCGCAGCGATAGCGGCAGCACCTTCGCGAGCGAGGTCGTAGATGCGTTGGTGATAGTCATCCAGGCCCACCTCGGCCAACTGCTCACTCACACTCTCAGCCTGCCCCACCAACCGCTGCGCAGCCTGGGCCAATTCGCGGGTTTGCGCTTCGCTACCGCGCACATCGCTGCGTAGCTGTTCCAGCGCAACAAATAAGGCAGACAGCTGCTGGTGGTTGCTCTCGGTGCCGGTATTGATAAACGCCACCTGGCTCTCCACGTCGCTGGCCAGCTCGGTGATGCCTTGCAGTTGCCCACCGCTGGCTTCGACTTGGGCCGCAGCCTGATCGAGCTCGCTGGCCTGCTGCTGGATATGGCTGACCACCGCGCTGCTCTGCTGGCGGATATCGTTGACGATCTGCGCCACTTCCTCGGTGGCCTCGGCAGTGCGCCCGGCGAGCTTGCGCACCTCGTCAGCGACCACGGCAAAGCCACGCCCTTGATCACCGGCGCGGGCCGCTTCGATGGCAGCGTTAAGGGCCAGCAAATTGGTCTGGCTGGCGATGGATTGAATCACTTGGGTGACTTGCTGAATCTGCTCGGTACGGCTGCTCAAACCATCCATCAGCTCGCGACTGTCGGCGGCTTGCACGCTTAATTGCTGCATACGGGTAATGGCCTGTTGCAGCGCCAGCTGGCCTTCGTCGCTGCGTTGGCGCACGGCGTGGGCGGCGGCCAGGGTTTGCTCGGCGCGCTGGGCGCTGGCCTCTTCGGTGGCGGTCATGGCCGAAGCACCGATGCTGACTTGCTCCACCACCTGCAACTGCGATTGCAACTTGTCCGCCATGCGCTGCACCCCAAAGGCCACCTGCGCCGCCGCCAGGGCGTTATGGCAGGTGCTGCGCGACAGGTTTTGGCTGAGCTCGTTAAACGCGCTGGTTTGCTGCTTGGCGCTTACAGGCTCTTCGGCTGGCAGCTTCCACGGGCCCAACCAAGGCCACAGCGCGAGCAACAGGTAGGCAGGAATGCTTAGGTACAGCGGCAGCTGCATCTGCTGGTACACCGCCATCAGCACCGCCAGGCCAACGGCATGCCACAGAAGAGCCCAGGGGCGGCGGGAGTAGGCAGGACGCATCGGCAAACCTCTTATTTTTATGACCCCGTAGGGTGTGCTGTGCGCACCATGGCGTACTCGCGCAAATCGCTTGGTGCGCGCAGCACACCCTACGGTTGGATAACCCCGGTGGCGTATTCGAGCATGTCATCGGCCGCGCGGCCACTACGCTTTAGTCCTATCTACCCTAGCCCTTCGCCAGCAGTGCATCGCGGTATTGGCTGGGCGCTTGGCCGGTCCAGCGTTTAAACGCGCGGCTAAAGCTGCTGCTGTCGGCAAAGCCTAGCAAATAGGCGATCTCGCTGATGGAACAATGCGGGTCGCGCATATGTTGCAGGGCCAAGTTTTGGCGGGTTTCGCTCAGCAGGTTTTCATAGCTGCAGCCTTCGTCGGCAAGGTGGCGCTGCAAGCTGCGCAGGCTTAAGTGCAGGCTGCTGGCGATACGCTCGGCCGAGGGCTCGCCGTTGGGTAGTTGGTTTTCCAGGCAGGTGCATACGCGGCGGCGCCAGGTCACTGGGTGCAGTTGCTCCAAGGTGCGTTTCAGCACCGTTTCGTTGTGTTCAGCCAGCTCCTGATTGCCATCCTCCAGCGTGCTGTCGAAGGCCTCGCGGGGGAACTGCAAAAAGTCCTGCGCGGCGCCGAAATGGAGCGGCGCACGCAGCGCGTCGTGCCAAGGGCTGGGGTCGGCGGGCAGCGGGCGGCGCAGGTACACCGCCAACGGCGCGAAGTCGCGGCCCAGGCGGTTGCGGCAGGTGCGCACGTAAATGGCGATAAACGCATCCACTGCTTCCAGAGCCGGCGCCGGGCTGCCAACTGGCACATTCAGGTAGAACTCATAGCGATCCGGCAACGCTTTGAGCTCCAGGCTCAGGGCATCACTGACCACCTGGTGATAACGCACGATGCGCTCAAACACCTCACGCAGACTGCTGCTGGCTACCAGCGCATAACCCAGGGCATGAAAGCTGGTGGGGCTGACGTATTGCGAGGTTTTCAAGCCCAGCGCCGGATCGCCACTGGCCTGCACCGCCAGGTGCCACAAGCGTGTGGTCGCCGACAGCGGGTAGCGGGCGTTGGGGTGCTCCATCAGCGCCGGGTCGACACCGGCCTCCAGGCACAGCTGCGCGCTATCGAGGCCCAGTGCATCAAGCTGCTTGCGCAGGGCACGGGTCCAACTGGCAAGCGAGGTGGGTTCAGCAGTCATGCAGATTGGCGCATCCGGTCAACAGGTTGGCGTTCGAGGTCAGGCTAGTGGCTGCCGGTGTCGGCACAGTAGCTTCACGTTAATTAGAGGATGGAAGCATGTCCCAGTCTCCTGCAAGCCCCGTGAACCAGAATGCGCAACAACGCGCTGCACATATTCGCGAAGTGGTGATGGCCCATGGCGTGGAACTGCGCCAACGCTATCCCATCCTCAACCACCAGAACGCCCTCGGCGCCGGCATTCTCGCCTTTGCTCTGTTGGGTATGATCGGCAGCGCCGTGTTGTACATCGAAGGCTATATGGCCTGGTGGGCGTGCTTGCTGCTCAACGCGTTTTTCGCCTCGCTGACCCACGAGCTGGAACATGACCTGATCCACTCGATGTACTTTCGCAAGCAACGCATCCCGCACAACCTGATGATGGCCCTGGTGTGGCTGGCGCGGCCGAGCACCATTAACCCCTGGGTACGTCGTCACCTGCACCTGAACCATCACAAGGTCAGTGGCACCGAAACCGATATGGAAGAGCGCGCCATCACCAACGGCGAGCCTTGGGGCTTTGCCCGTTTACTGATGGTGGGCGACAACATGATGTCGTCGTTTATCCGCTTTCTGCGGGCGAAAACCTGGACGCATAAATGGACCATCGTCACCCGCACGGTAAAGGTTTATTCACCGTTGGGTTTGATGAACTGGGGCACCTGGTATGTGTTCCTCGGCTTTCATATCAGCACCTTTGTCGCCACGCTGCTGGGCGCGCCGATTGAATGGTCGGCGACCACCCTGGAAGTGATGAACGTGGTGAACATTGCCGTGGTGGTGCTAGTCGGCCCCAACGTGCTACGCACCTTTTGCCTGCACTTTGTCAGTTCCAACATGCACTACTACGGCGATATCGAGCCGGGCAATGTCATTCAGCAATGCCAGGTGCTCAACCCGGTATGGCTGTGGCCGCTGCAAGCCTTCTGCTTTAACTTCGGCAGCAGCCATGCCATCCACCACTTCGTGGTCAAAGAGCCCTTTTACATCCGCCAACTCACCGTGCCATTTGCCCACAAAGTGATGCGCGAAGCGGGCGTGCGCTTTAACGACTTCGGCACGTTTGCACGGGCCAATCGCTGGACCCGCACGACCGAAACAAAACCGGCAGCACAGCAAACTCAAGCGGCTTAATCAGCCGCTGCACACACAGCGGCGCTTCGGCGCCGTTTGTTGTCTTCGCCCTTTTAAGAATTCGCCGATGAATATTCTGATCGTCCACGCCCACCCCGAACCGCTGTCGTTCTGCACGGCGATGAAAGACCTTGCCGTCACCACCCTGGATCAGGCCGGTCACCAGGTGCAGGTCTCCGACCTCTACGCCATGCACTGGAACCCGGTGGCCAGCGCGGCAGACTTTGCCGTGCGCAGCAATCCCGACTACCTGGTCTACGCCCTTGAACAACGCCACGCCCACGGCCAAGGCGCGCTCGCCGCCGACATCAGCGCCGAGCTGGATAAGCTGTTGGCCGCCGATCTGGCGATCTTCAACTTCCCAATGTTCTGGTGCTCGGTACCGGCCATTCTTAAAGGCTGGATCGACCGCGTGCTGGTCTCCGGCGTGTGCTACGGCGGCTTGCGCTTCTACGACAAAGGCGGCCTCAGCGGCAAAAAGGCCATGCTCAGTTTTACCCTGGGCGCACAGCCACATATGTTTGCCGACGAGCAGGCCATTCATGGCGAATTAGACCTGATGCTGCGCCATCTGCAGCGCGGCACACTCGCCTATGCCGGCCTTAGCGTGCTGCCGCCATTTGCTGCCTACCACGTGCCCTACATCGACCATGACGCGCGCACGGCAATGCTCGCCGACTATCGCGAGCAGCTGTTACGCGTGGAAGAGCTAGAGCCGTTAAGTTTTCCGAAAATGGCGGCGTATGACCGACAGTTAAATCCGCTGACGTAGCCGTAGGTATTGAGACCACTCGGTGCGCACAGCACACCCTACGAGATCAAGGGCAACACCTCGCTCGTGTTTTGTAGGGTGTGCTGCGCGCACCGGCGCACTCTACGATTGCGCAAAGGTTTCCGAACTTGGCTCGGGCAATTCCCTCACCACCCGCGCCGGCATCAAACGTTGCAGTTTGCTTTCGCTGGCGTTGAGCTGCTGCGCAGCCTTGCTGGCGACCAGTTCTTTCAGCGGTTTATCGTCCGGCCAACGGGCCATTTGCGCAGCCAAATGCAGCACCAGCGATTCACGCCCATAGACGCCAGTCAGTTGGTAAGTCGCAGCAATCAGCTCACGCAGCTCCAACGGCAAACGCCAGCGGGTACGCAGTGCCGAGCCAAAGCCGGCGCCGAATTTACGCAGGGCTTTGGTGATGGCTTCGTCTTCCAAGCTGCCGCCGGCAATCAGCCAGTTTTGCAAGCAACGTAATAAGGCCAGGTCGCCAATGCTATGTAGCAACCCCGCGCAATAACAGCGTTCGGCGTCGATGCCCTGCTCTTCGGCCAACTGCCGGGCGTAATCGGCGGTGCGTTGGGACAAGCCCCAGAAATACTCACCCTGCTTGGCCAAACGCGCGTCGGTCAGGCTGGTGCCACGCTGCAAGGCCATACCCATGACCAGGTTGATGCTATGGGCCACGCCCAAACGCGGCAGCGCCTGCGCCAGGGTTTGGCTGGGGCGGCCCATATGCTGGGCGGCACTGTTAGCGGCAGCAATCAACCGTGCGGTAATTTGCGGATCGCGACCGAACTGCTGTTCAAGAATGGTCAGGTCCATTTGCTCGGCCTTCAACACCAGGCTCAGGGCATCTTTGACCTCGTCGAGCAGCGGCGCGCCGTCGGACTCATTGCGCAGGCCCTCCAAGTAAGCATCGAGACTTTGCTCGGCCTTGAGGCTCGGAATCTCACAAAACACTTCCTGCCCCGGCGCCAGCAACAGGTCACGCAAGCGCTGTTGCAACTTGTCCATATTGAACGGATGCACCAGGTAGGCCGTTGGCGCTAGCGGCAACACCTCGCGCACGCTGGCGCTGTCGGTACGCTCGGTCATCAGAATGAACGGCAGCGGCGGCTTGCGCTGTAAGCGGCGAATCTCGCCAAGAAAGTCCAGGCCGTTGGTGCCAGGTAAGGCCCACTCGGCAATGATCAGATCGGGCAGGCGTTTCTTGCACGCCTCCAGGGCACTGCTGCCATCGGCGAACGGCAACAGAATGGCGTCACAACGTACATTGCCCAGCAATTGCCCGAGTAGCTCGCGAGTCCATGGGTCTTGAGCGGCAATAACGATGCGCGGTGCGGCTTTAAAATCCTTGGTCATCAGCATCCTCCGTCTGCCAATAAACATAGCCAAGCCTGGCCGCTCAGGCTACCGCGCCGCTTGTCGTATGGCCGAGGTCATCGCTGTGGCAAAAACGCAGGCAAAAAAAGACCCGCCAGGGCGGGTCTCAAAACTGCCGAGCTGGTGAGCCCTAGGCGAGTTCGTCGAAGCACTCAGCAACAATGGCCAGGCCTTTGTCGAGCTGTGCATCAGGAATGGTGACCGGCATCAGGAAGCGGATGACGTTGTAGTAAGTGCCGCACGAAAGCAGGATCAGGCCTTTTTCACGGGCACGGGCAACGATCTTGCCGACCAATTCCGCAGCGGGCTTGTGGGTGTCGCCGCCTTCAAACAGC
>LNAP01001110.1_pt1 | contig 29150 bp, 25 predicted proteins | sample 602601 | NCBI WGS metagenome assembly LNAP01 (sample SAMN02440304, study PRJNA202911) | soil metagenome | biome: Subtropical and temperate rainforests or woodlands; isolation source: soil samples (1 kg each in a 20% v/v slurry with milli Q water) were... ... | reverse complement strand
TGACCCAGTACCCGGGCAACTATCCGCTGAATCAGGTGCGCGTCGACTTGCTGCTCAAGCAGAACCGCCCCGCCGACGCCGAGAAGGCCGCGCAGCATCCAGGTCATTGCATTCAATCGGTCGGTCTTTCCTGGTTCATGCGCCCGCTTACCACCGGGGCTTTATCGCATTATACCTGAAATTACCTTCCAATACGCGACAAAGACGTGTGTCGGAAACGTCAGGCCCCGGTGCGCGCGGCTGCCGCCGGCGGTGCGGATTCGGTGGCGGCCGGCTGGAATTTGGCCATCGTGCGCACCTGGACGTCGACCGCGGCCGTCACGACGACATCGGCGGCGCCGGTGAAGGCGCCCTTGATCGGCATCGCCTGGTCCGGATCGCGGGCGACGGCAACGCGGATCAGCCGTTCGGTGCCGATGATGCCATTGGTCGGATCGAATTCCACCCAGCCGGCGCCCGGCAGGTAGACCTCGATCCAGGCATGCGGGTAGGCCGGGCTGGCGTCGGCGCCGTCGAGGGCGGGATCGTAGAGGTAGCCGGTGACGAACCGCGCCGCGAGACCGAGCGCGCGGGCGCCTTCCATCATCAGCAGCGCGTAGTCGCGGCAGGTGCCGGTTCCGGTCTCCAGGGTGACCGCGGGCGGCTGCGTGCCGAGCTCGAAGCGCATGGAGTATTTCAGGCCTTCCTGGATGCCCTTGCACATGCGCGTCAGCACGGTGAACGTCTCCGCAGCGTTCTCGCCTTCTAGGAACTGCTTGGTCCAGCTGCTGACCATGGCGTTGGGATCGGGATAGTGACGCTCGACATAGCGCGCGAGATCGGGCGCCTCCTCGGCGAGGTAGCTGAAAGGCAGGGTGCGCGCGTATTCCTCGATCGGCGGCAACTCCAGCGGCAGGGCGAAGTGCTCGAGCCTGATGGTGCTGGTGAGCTCCAGCACCTGCGTCTCGCCTTCGAAGGTGGCGATGGCGATCGAGTTGCCGAAGGGGTCGTGGATCCAGCGCACCGACGCCGCGGGCTCGATGGCGAGAGCGGTGTGCAGCAGGCGCAGGTCGTGGCTGTCGCGCGGGCGGAACATCAGGCGGTACTCGCCCAAGGCCACCGGCTGCGAATACTCATAGCGCGTGTGGTGGACGATCTCGAGCGTGCGCATGGACGAGGGATAATGCACCATGTGCCTGAGGGTTGCAGCCGAGCACTGTCCTCCGTAGAGATCGATGAATGTCTCAGGAAAGCGCCGACAGAGACCTGGCGGCAAGCGCGCCCATCCCCCAGACCGCTTATCCCAGCGCCGAGCCGAGCTGGCCCAACCGGTATATCTGGCCTGTCCTGCTGGGCATCCTGGAGGAGAACCCGACGACCGGCCGGCGCGTGTTCGAGATCGGCTCGGGCAATGGCGCCACGGCGAACATGCTGGCAAGCCGCGGCTATCGCGTCACCGGCATCGACCCCGCGGTCGAGGGCGTCGAGATCGCGCGCAGGAACTTCCCCAAGGCCGCCTTCCACCTCGGCACGGCCTACGACGATCTCGCCGGCACCTATGGCACTTTCCCGGTCGTCATCAGCCTCGAGGTGATCGAGCACTGCTTTTCGATCAAGGCCTACCTCGAGACGATGTTCAAGCTGATCGAGCCGGGCGGACTCGGCATCGTTTCGACGCCCTTCCACGGCTACTGGAAGAACCTCGCGCTGTCGCTCGCCGACAAGTGGGACTCCCACCATGACCCGCTGTGGGAAGGCGGCCACATCAAATTCTTCTCGGAGAAGACGCTGACCCGGGCGCTCGAGAACGCGGGCTTCACAAACATCGGCTTCCGCCGTGCCGGCCGCACTTGCCTGGCCGCGCAGCTATGACGTCGGCGAGCAGGTGCTTGAGGTCTACAAGCCGCTGATCGAGCAATGGGACGGCGACCGGCTGGAAGGCCGCACCGCTATCGCCATCGGGCCGAAGCCGGCCGGCTCGAATGCCGCCGGGGGCGCGCCGACCTACGGCATCGCCCACTTCACCGCCCGCGTCGCGGTCGACAAGCCGGCCAAGCTCGCCCATCTCAGCAATATCATGGTGACCAAGGTGGATGTGCCCACCGACCCGACGCAGGACACCACACTGATGAGCGCGCTCCAGGCGCACATCCCCGCGCAGGGGCTCACCGTAGCGCTGGATCACCTGACCACTAGCTATGCTGCTACCCAGGAACTCGCCAAGGAAATGGCGCAGCCGGTGGATAATACCCCCCCGAAGATCGTCTTCGTCGATACCCCGACGCTACTGGTGCAAATCGCCGGCAAGCCAGTACTGCGCGCCATCGCCGGCGTCGCCGGCTTCCAGCGCGTGGTCAACACCCATCCGCTTATGCTGGTCGACACCTCCGGCGGCTATCATCTGCAGGCGGCAGGCACCTGGTATGAGGCGGCCTCGATCGACGGGCCGTTCACCGTCACCGCCGCGCCGAGCCCCTCATTGCAGGCGGCCGGCAGCATGGCGAACTATGCGCAGGCCGCCGAGACGATGATGCCGGCGGACGGCAAGATGCCGGCCAAGCCTGCCGCCATCATCGTCTCCACCGTGCCGACCGAACTCGTGCTCACCGGCGGCGCTCCGCAAATGGTGCCGGTCGACGGCACCTCGCTGCTGCGCATGAGCAATGCCGACCACGCGCTGCTGATGGAGCCGTCGAACAATAATTACTACCTGCTGGTCTCCGGCCGCTGGTTCCGCTCCGCCAGCCTGAAGGGACCTTGGTCGTTCGTGCCTGGCACCAGCCTGCCGGCGGACTTCGCCAAGATCTCGCCGAAGGACCCTATCGCCAATGCGCTGGTCGCGGTGCCCGGCACGCCGCAGGCGAAGGAAGCGGTGATCGCCGCCACCATCCCGCAGACCGCGAGCGTGGCGCGCAACACCCAGCTCACCATCCAGTATGATGGCGACACCCCGAAATTCGTGCCGATCTCCGGCACCATCCTGTCCTATGCGGAGAACACCCGCACGCCGGTGATCCGGCTGGACGCCGCGCGCTATTACGCGATCTTCCAGGGCGCGTGGTTCGTCTCCTCGACGCCGAGCGGCCCGTGGGAGGTGGCGGACGTGGTGCCGGCGGCGATCTACACCATCCCGGTCTCCTCGCCGCTGCACTACGTCACCTATGTCCGGGTCTACGCATCCACCCCCGATGCGGTGGTGGTCGGCTATACCCCGGGCTATCTCGGCGTGGTGCTGGCGCCCGGCGGCACCGTGGTCTACGGCACCGGCTATGATTGCGTCGGCTATGTCGGAACCTACTGGTATGGCTGCCCGGCCTCGTATGGCTACAACGCCGCGTTCGGCTGGACCGACGGCTTCGGCTTCGGTTTCGATTCAGACTGGGCCTGGGGCGTCGCGTCGCCCTGGTGGGGTCCGTATTGGGGCGCCGGCCCGTGGGGCGGGCCGTGGACCGGCGTCAACGTCAACCAGACCAACATCTATGGCCAGTGGGGCGGCAACGCGACCATCAACCATGCCTATGGCTATAACCCGCTGACCGGCAATGAATGGTCCGCCCGGAACTTCGGTGGGGTCACTGGCGCGGGCACGGCCTTTGCCGGCCGCTCCGGTGCGGCGTTCAACCCGTGGTCCGGCAATTTCGCCGGCGGCCGCGAGGGCTCGTACTTCAACCCGGCGACGGGTGCGCAGGGCGCCGCCCGTGCCGGCGCGGTGGGCAATGTGAACACCGGGAATTTCGAGGCCGGCCGCCAGTCGGCGGGCTACAACCCGACCTCGGGCTTCGGCCATGCCTCGGAGAGCGGCGTGTCCGACGTCAACGGCAACATAAACGCCGCCAGCCGCGGCATCGCCGGCAACACCAAGACCGGCAATGCGGTCGGCTGGAACAATGGCAACATCTACACCGACCATGACGGCTCGATTCACCAGTACGACGCCGGGAGCGGCGGCTGGCAGCACCAGAGCATCAGTGGCTGGCAAGGCGACACCGATGCCGGCCAGATCGGCCGGCTGAACCAGCAGCAGCAGTTCAGCCAGATGGGTGACCAGCGCGCCGACAGCTTCGCCCGCTCGGGCGGCTTCGGCGGCGGTGACAGCTTTGGCGGCTACCATGGCGCCAACGGTTTTGGCGGCGGCAGCTTCGGCGGCGATGGCGGGTTCCATGGCGGTGGCGGCTTCGGGGGCGGCGGCTTTGGCGGCTTCCACGGCGGAGGCGGTTTCGGGGGCGGCTTTGGCGGCGGTCGCCGCTGAGCCCTCCGTCCGGCACCGGCTGCCAGCTTGAACAGCGACATCCCCATATGCGCCCGGGGATGTCGTCTGCGCCGTCTGCTTTCGTCTCCGGGTTGCGGCGGCCTACCCCATCCGGCCAGTGACATAGGCCGCGGTGCGCTCGTCGGCCGGTTTCGCGAAGATCTGCTCCGTCGGGCCGAATTCGATCAGCTTCCCGAGATAGAGGAAGGCGGTGTAATCGGCGAGCCGCGCCGCCTGTTGCAGATTGTGGGTCACGATGACGATCGTGCTGGTGCGCTTCAGCGCCTCGATGGTCGCCTCGATCTTCGCCGTGGAGATCGGATCAAGCGCCGCGCACGGCTCATCGAGCAGGATTACCTCCGGCTCCACCGCCATGGTGCGGGCAAGGCACAACCGCTGCTGCTGGCCGCCGGAAAGGCTCAGCGCATTGTGGTCGAGTATGTCGTGCACCTCGTCCCACAGCGCGGCGCGGCGCAGGGCGTCCTCGACGCGCGCGTCGAGCGCGGCGCGGTCAAGTTCCTCGTTGAGCCGCATGCCGATGGCCACATTGTCGTAGATCGACATCGGGAAGGGCGAGGGCTTCTGCGTGACCATGCCGATGCGCCGGCGCAGCGTCAGGACGTCGACGTCGTGGCCGAGGATGTCGACGCCGTCGAGCAGCACGGCGCCCTCGACGTGCTGGTCCTCATAGAGGTCCGGCATCCGGTTGAAGACGCGCAGCAGCGTGGACTTGCCGCAGCCGGAGGGGCCGATCAGCGCCGTCACCTTGCCGGCATGGATCGGCAGTGACACGTCATCCAGCGCGAGCTGGTCACCGTAGCGGAAGCTGACATGCCGTACGTCCAGCTTGATGTCGGGTGCGGATGTCTCGCCGCCGCGCGCGGGAGCGCCGGACAATTGCCCGACGTCGAAGCCGATATGCGGTATGCCACCCTTGATATCGTGTCGCACGATCCGCTCTCCCCGGTGACTTAGGGTCAACGCTAAGGGGAAGGGACTGTTCCGGCGTTGCGCGAGATCAAGCAGTGTAAAGCTGCGTAGGACAAAGGAATTAGCCGGCAAAACGAAGAAAACGCCGCCCGCGGGCGGCGTCTTCTTTTTCTCTTTCCTCTCCCCGTCGGGGAGAGGTGGCCCGCAAAGCGGGTCGGTGAGGGGTTACGTGATTGCGGAGCGGCGAAGCCCCTCACCCCAACCCTCTCCCCGACGGGGAGAGGGAGAAAACGGGCGTGTTTTATGGGGCTGCCTCTCACGCCGCCTTCCCGGAGAGGCGGCTGTAGCCGCCTTCTCGAAGAGGCGGCTCAGGCCGCCTTCTTCTGCTCGACCTCGGCGGTCCACTGACCCAGCGCGGCGAGATAGTTCATCTTGGCGCGGTGGTTGAAGGCGGCCTGGCCGGCTGCGACGTTCTCCGGCTTGCCGGACCACGCCTTCTGCGGCGCGGCCTGCAGGGCGCGGCCGTAGGAGAAGGTGAGGTTCCACGGCAGCCCGCCGAGGCGGATCATGGCGTCGAGATTGGCGGTGGCCTCCTCGTCGTCCTGGCCGCCGGAGAGGAAGGCGACGCTCGGCACCGCCGAGGGGACGCAGTTCTTGAGGCAGCGAATGGTCTTCTCGGCGATCTCGGCGGTCGAGGCCTGCTTGGGCGACTTCCTGCCCGGCACGATCATGTTCGGCTTCAGCACCATGCCTTCAAGCCGGATGCGGGCATAGAACAGCTGCTGGAAGGTCTCCTTCAGCACCCATTCGGTGACCTCGTAGCAGCGGTCGATGTCGTGGCCGGCGTCCATCAGCACTTCGGGCTCGACGATCGGCACGATGTTGGCTTCCTGGCACAGCGCCGCGTAGCGGGCGAGCGCCTGTGCGTTGGCGATGATCGAGGTGTAGCTGGGAATGTGCGGCCCGATATCGATCACCGCGCGCCACTTCGCGAAGCGCGCGCCGAGATCGTAATATTCCTTGAGGCGGCCGCCGAGGCCGTCGAGGCCCTCGGTGATGGTCTCGCCCGGCGCGCCCGGCTGGGGCTTGGCGCCGGCATCGACCTTGATGCCCGGAATGGAGCCGGCCTGCTCGATCAGCTTGACCAGCGGCGTGCCGTCCTTGGCATTCTGCCGGATGGTCTCATCGTACAGGATGACGCCGGAAATGTACTTCGTCATCGCCTCTTCGGACCGGAACAGCATCTCGCGATAGTCGCGCCGGTTGTCGAAGGTGGACTCGACGCCGATGGCGTCGAACCGCTTCTTGATGGTGCTTGAACTCTCATCGGCGGCGAGAATGCCCTTGCCGCCCGCTGCCAGTTTGTACGCGACCTCGTCGAGGCTTGCCGTCATCATTTTCTCCCGCACGAAACAGACGAGCCCGCCCCACAGCAAGGTCTTCAGCGGGGCCGAGCCGGGTGGATTTATAACACCGAAGTCGCCTATGTCCCGAAATTCGATGTTTCGGGATCGTTCGCGACCTCAGCGCCGGAGTGCCTCCACGCCGGGCAGCGGCTTGCCCTCGAGCCATTCGAGGAAGGCGCCGCCGGCGGTGGAAACATAGGTGAAATGCTCGGCCACGCCCGCATGATTGAGCGCCGCCACCGTATCGCCGCCACCCGCCACCGAGAGCAGCACGCCCTCGTCAGTGAGCGCCGCGGCCGCCTTTGCGACCTTCACCGTGGCGGTGTCGAAGGGCGGCAGCTCGAACGCGCCGAACGGGCCGTTCCACACCACTGTCTTGCTGGTGTGCAACTTGGCGATGACGTTCTCGATGGAGGCCGGGCCGGCATCCAGCATCATCTCGTCGGCATGGATGTCATCCACCGAGGCGACGCGGTGCTGGGCATGTGCCCTAAACTCGGTCGCGGCCAGCGCGTCGACCGGCAGCACGATCTCGCAGCCCGCGAGCTTGGCCTTCTCCAGAATCTCCAGCGCGGTCGTGGCGAGGTCGTGCTCGCACAGCGACTTGCCCACATTCTTGCCCTGCGCGGCCAGAAACGTGTTCGCCATGCCGCCGCCGATCACCAGCAAATCGACCTTGGCGACGAGGTTGCCGAGCAGATCCAGCTTGGAGGAGACCTTGGCGCCACCGACCACGGCCATCACCGGGCGCTCGGGCTTTTCCAGCGCCTTGGCGAGCGCCTCGATCTCGATCTGCATGCAACGGCCGGCAAAGGCCGACAGATGATGGGCGAGGCCTTCCGTGGAGGCGTGGGCGCGGTGCGCGGTGGCGAATGCGTCGTTCACATAGAGGTCGCCGAGCTTCGCCAATGCCTCGACGAAGGCAGGGTCATTCTTCTCCTCGCGCGGGTCGAAGCGGGTGTTCTCCAGGAGCACCACGTCGCCGGGCTTCATGGCGGCGACCGCGTCTTCCGCGACCTTGCCGATGGTGGCCGGCACGAAGCCGACCGGGCGACCGAGACGGGAGGCGACTTCCGGGGCGATGACGGCCAGCGAGAGCGCTTCGTCGACGCCCTTGGGGCGGCCGAAATGCGCGAGCAGGACGACCTTGCCGCCCTTGTCGGAGATTTCGCGAATGGTGGGCAGGACTGCTTCGATACGGGTGTCATCGCTGACCCGTCCGGCATCCATCGGGACGTTCAGGTCGACACGCACCAGCACGCGCTTATTGGCGATATCAGCGTCGCTTAGGGTGCGGAAGGCGGAGGTTTCTGTCATGCGCGTTTCTGGCTCATCTCGGCTTGGGCGGCTCTCCCGCCTCAGGGATGGGTCGGATACGAAACGGCCGGGCGGTCATTACGACGCCCGGCCGGAAACTTCAGAGGAACTTGCCGAGCGCAACCGCCGTGTCGGACATGCGGTTGGAGAAGCCCCATTCATTGTCGTACCAGGCCAGCACCCGCACCAGCGTGCCGTCCAGAACCTTGGTCTGGTCGAACGCGAAGGTGGAGGAGTGCGGGTCGTGGTTGAAGTCGATCGAGACGTTCGGGTGGCTGGTGGTGCCAAGAATGCCCTTGAGGTAGCCGGTCGAGGCGGCCTTCACCGCGTCGTTGATCTCGGCGACCGAGGTCGCCTTCTTGGCGGTGAAGACGAGGTCGACGACCGAGACGTTCGGGGTCGGCACGCGGATCGAGGTGCCGTCCAGCTTGCCGTTCAACTCGGGGAGCACGAGGCCGACCGCCTTGGCGGCGCCGGTCGAGGTCGGGATCATGGACATGGCCGCCGCGCGGGCGCGGTAGAGGTCCTTGTGCATGGTGTCGAGCGTCGGCTGGTCGCCCGTATAGGAATGGATCGTCGTCATGAAGCCCTTCTCGATGCCGACGGCGTCGTTCAGGACCTTGGCGACGGGCGCCAGGCAATTGGTGGTGCAGGACGCGTTCGAGATGACGAGGTGGTCCTTCGTCAGCTTGTCATGGTTCACGCCGTAGACAACCGTCAGATCGGCGCCGTCGGCCGGGGCCGAAACGATGACACGCTTGGCGCCGGCGGCGAGATGGGCGCTCGCCTTCTCGCGCGTCGCGAAGATGCCGGTGCATTCCAGCGCGATGTCGACGCCGAGCGCGGCGTGCGGCAGCTCGGCCGGGTTGCGCACCGCGGTGACCTTGATCGGGCCGCGGCCGACATCGATGGTGTCGCCGTCGACGGTGACGACGCCCGGGAAGCGGCCATGGACGCTGTCGAAGCGAAACAGATGCGCGTTGGTTTCGACCGGGCCGAGGTCGTTGATGGCGACCACTTCGATGTCGGTGCGACCGGACTCGATGATGGCGCGCAGGACGTTACGGCCGATGCGTCCGAAACCGTTGATGGCAACCTTGATCGTCATGCGTCTTTCCCCGAGTGAACTGAATTCAATTCGAGCACGTGCTGCGTGGGTGCCTCATAGCGTGCTGAACGTTACGACACCAGCGCCTCAATGCTTTGACATTACGCAGTTGCGGGGCTGGCGCCTTGTGCATGCGCCAGCCGCATAACTCAGCGTTTCAGCCGGCTGCGGGCGGTCGCCGCGACAGCTTCCGCCGTGATGCCGAACTTCTCATAGACCTGGTTGGCCGGGCCCGAGGCGCCGAAGCCGGTCATGCCGACAAAGGCGGCGTCGGAGCCGACGATGGCGTCCCAGCCCTGGCGGATGGCGGCCTCGATCGCGATCTTGACCGGCGCGGTACCCACCACCTGCCGGCGGCTTTCCTCCGGCTGGTTCATGAACAATTCGAAGCTCGGCACCGAGACCACGCGGGTCGGGATGCCCTCGGCTTCCAGAATGTCGCGGGCAGTGCTGGCCAGCGAGACTTCCGAACCGGAGGCGAACAGCGAGACCTTGGCCTCGCCGGAGGCCGCGATCATCTGGTAGGCGCCGCGCGCGGTGAGGCAGCGCTCGCCGTTCTCGACGCGCATCAGCGGCAGGTTCTGGCGGGTCAGCGCCAGCACGCTCGGGCCGGTCTTGTGCTCCAGCGCCAGCTTCCAGGCTTCCGCCGTCTCCACCGTATCGCACGGGCGGAAGACCAGCAGGTTCGGGATGGCGCGCAGCGCAGCGATCTGCTCGACCGGCTGGTGGGTCGGGCCGTCCTCGCCGACGCCGATCGAATCATGGGTGAACACATAGACCACCCGGATGCCCATCAGCGCCGCGAGGCGGATCGAGGGGCGGCAATAATCCGAGAACACCAGGAAGGTGCCGGCATAGGGGATCAGGCCGCCATGCAGAGCAAGGCCGTTCATCGCGGCGGCCATGCCATGCTCGCGAATGCCCCAGTTCACATAGCGCCCGGCATAGTCCGGCGGCATCACATAGACCGAGGTCGCCTTGGTCTTGGTGTTGTTGGAGTGGGTGAGGTCGGCCGAGCCGCCGACCATTTCCGGCATCACCGCAGTCAGCGCTTCCAGCACGATCTCGGAGGACTTGCGGGTCGCCACCGCGCTGCCGTCGGCTCTCGCCTTGGCGATCACGCCATTGACCGCATCGGCAAAGCCGGAGGGCAGCTCGCCGCGCTGGCGGCGCTCGAACTCGCCGCGCAGCGTGACGTCGGCGTCCTTCAGGCGCTGGGTCCAGTTCTTGTGGGCCTGGCGTGAGCGCAGGCCGGCGAGGCGCCAATTGTCCAGCACGTCGGTCGGTACGGTGAAGGGCTCATATTCCCAGCCCAGCGCGGCGCGGGTGGCGGCGATCTCGGCGGCGCCGAGCGGGGCGCCATGCACGCCATTGGTGCCGGCCTTGTTGGGCGAGCCGAAGCCGATGGTGGTGCGGCAGGCGATCAGGGTCGGCTTGTCGCTGGTCTTGGCCCGCTCGATGGCGGCGAGGATGGCGTCGGGATCGTGGCCGTCGATGCGGGTGGCGTTCCAGCCGGACGCCTCGAAGCGCTCGAGCTGGTCGGTCGACACCGAGAGCGAGGTCGGGCCGTCAATGGTGATCTGGTTGTCGTCCCACATCACGATCAGCTTGTTCAGCTTCTTGTGGCCGGCGATCTCGATGGCTTCCTCGGAGATGCCCTCCATCAGGTCGCCGTCGCCGCAGATGACGTAGGTATAGTGGTCGACGAGGTCGGCACCGAACTGCGCGGCCATCATGCGCTCGGCGAGCGCGAAGCCCACGGCATTCGCGATGCCCTGGCCGAGCGGGCCGGTGGTGGTCTCGACGCCGACGGTGTGGCCGTATTCCGGGTGGCCAGGCGTACGCGAGCCGAGCTGGCGGAAATTCTTGAGGTCGTCCATCGTGACGCCCTCATAGCCGGTCAGATGCAGCACCGAATAAAGCAGCATCGAGCCGTGGCCGGCCGAGAGGATGAAGCGGTCGCGATCCGGCCAGTGCGGGTCGGTGGGGTCGAACTTCAACACCTTGCCGAACAGCACGGTGGCGATATCGGCGGCGCCCATCGGCAGGCCGGGATGCCCGGAATTGGCAGCCTGGACGGCATCCATGGACAAAGCCCGGATGGCATTGGCCATGCGGTCGTGCTTTTCGCGGTTCGACATGAGGATGACGTCTCCGAGGGCGCGTTTCCGACAAGGTCGCGTTGTGTTTTCGGTCTATCGGCAGTACCGGCAGCTCGTGCCGAGGACGGCGGCAAAGGGCGCGGAGGTGATAACATCACGTAGCGCTGTGTCAAAGAGACGAAGGGCTAAACCGTGCCGCTTGGACGTGCGCTTGGTTGACGCTCCCTGCGCTGGCAGGCTCAATAGAGTGGGAATCAGGCCAGCGTGCCGCGCCAGCCGCAATCACCACGGAGCTTTGATGCGATGAACCAACCGGCATCCGGCGAGGCGACCCCGGTGGAAGCGGCCATGAGGCGCTTCGATGCCGCCGTCGAAGCGCTGGAAGCGGCGGTGGAACGGCGCCTCGAAGTCGAGCGGCAGGAAGCGGCGCTGGCCGCCCAGCTCCATGTCGTCGGCGCCGACCGTTCGCGCCTTGCCGCCGCGCTCGACGGCGCGCAGGCGAAGGCCGAGCGGCTGGAAGGCGCCAATGACGAGGTTTCCCGCCGCCTCGGCAGCGCGATGGAAACCATCCGCGCGGTGCTCGCCACCCATGAACGCTGAGCAAATGAGCGCTGAAGGGACATCCTGATATGGCTCACGTCACCGTCACCATTGCCGGCCGCGCCTATCGCATGGCGTGCGACGACGGGCAGGAGGAACACCTCTCCCGCCTCGGCGAGGAGGTCGATGCCCGCATCGACCAGTTGCGCGTCGCGTTCGGCGAGATCGGCGACCAGCGGCTTAGTGTCATGGCGGCCATCACCATTGCCGACGAACTCAGCGAGCTTCGCCGCCAGATGCGGGTGCTGGAGCAGGACATCCAGGCCGAGCGCGCCGCCCGCGCGGCCGCGGTTCAGCGTATGAACGAGGGCGAACAGGCGGTTGCCGGCACCGTCATCAACGCTGCGGAGCGGCTGGAGAGGCTCGCCCGCGAACTCGGCCCCAGCCCCTCCGGCGGGGTCGGCATGGGGTAAGGTATTGGCTGACCCGCGCTCGCCGGCCTTGACGGCGCAGCGTTCGCCGGGGCACACGAACGGCTACAGTTTGTAGTAACGCGGCCAACACCCGCGCCGTTCACGCGCCTTCAGCCGGAATATCCCCATGATCCGCTCTCCGCTCATGACCGTGATGGTCGCCGCCGTCCGCAAGGCCGGCCGCTCCCTCGTCCGCGATTTCGGCGAGGTCGAGAACCTTCAGGTCTCGCTCAAAGGCCCGGCGAACTTCGTCTCCAACGCCGACCGCAAGGCCGAGCGCATCCTGCAGGACGAGCTGAGCAAGGCCCGCCCGTCCTTCGGCTTCATCATGGAAGAGGGCGGCGAGGTCGAGGGTACCGACGACAGCCACCGCTGGATCGTCGACCCGCTCGACGGCACCACCAACTTCCTGCACGGCATTCCGCTGTTCTGCGTCTCGGTCGGCCTGGCACGCGACGGCGTGCCGGTGGCGGGGGTGATCTTCAACCCGATCACCGACGAGCTGTTCATCGCGGAAAAGGGGGCCGGGGCCTTCATGAACGATCGTCGCATTCGGGTAGCAGCGCGTCGCACGCTGGCCGACAGCGTGATCTGCTGCGGCCTGCCGCATATGGGCCGGGGCGACTTCGCCCAGTTCAACCGGGAATACGCCGCCATCGCGCCGAAGGTCTCCGGCATGCGCCGCACCGGCTCGGCCGCCATCGACCTCGCCTGGGTAGCGGCCGGCCGTTTCGACGGCTTCTGGGAGCGCGGCCTCTCGTCGTGGGACATGGCGGCGGGCATCGTGATCATCCGCGAGGCCGGCGGCTATGTCAGCGACCTCGACGACGCCGACAAGATGCTGACCAAGGGCGATATCATCGCCGGCAACGAGACCATCCGGAAGGATCTGCTCGGCGTCCTGCGCAAAGCCTGAGCCGGGGCTTTAAGAAAGCCTTTCGGCCGCGTTTCATTTCCAGCGGGCTGTGGCATAGTCCCCGCCAGAACGGGCGGCATTTCCGGGAGGTGTCGCGGCGCAGGAGACGGCCTTAGGCATGAACGCGACGGATCCTTTTCACAAGCTGTCCTCCCCCAGGATATTCCTGGTGCGGATGTTCATCTTTGTGCTGCTGTGCGCGGCGCTCGCCTCCGTCCTGCACCAGCAGATCACCACGGCCTTCCTCAACAATCCCGGCCTGAACGGTGTGATCTTCGGCGTGCTGTTCATCGGCATCGTCTTTGCGTTCCGCCAGGTGGTGCGGCTGCTGGCCGAAGTCGATTGGGTCAACAGCTTCCGGCTGGCCGATCCGGGTCTTGAAGTGCGCCGTCCGCCGGTGCTGCTGGCGCCGATGGCCTCGCTGCTCGGCGACCGTGTCGGGCGCATGTCGATCTCGCAGACCACGATGCGCAACATCCTGGAATCGATCGGCACGCGTCTGGACGAGGCGCGCGACCTGCTGCGCTATCTCACCGGCCTCCTGGTGTTCCTCGGCCTGCTCGGCACCTTCTGGGGCCTGCTCGATACCGTCTCGTCGATCGGCAAGGTGATCGGCGCGCTGGAAGTCGGGCCGGACAGCGGCTCGATGCTCGACACCATGAAGACCGGCCTTGCCGCGCCGCTCGGCGGCATGGGCATCGCCTTCTCGTCCTCGCTGTTCGGCCTCGCCGGCTCGCTGGTGCTCGGCTTTCTCGACCTCCAGGCCGGGCAGGCGCAGAACCGCTTCTACACCGATCTGGAAGACTGGCTGTCCACCACGGTGGAGGACCTCGGCATGGAAACGAAGCCGCGCCCGGTCCCGATCCCGGCGCCGTTCCATGGCCCGGCTGCGGCTGGTCCGTCTTCGATCGGCCAAGCCTCAACCGGTCAAGCCTCGGCCGGTCAGGCGGCGCTCGGGCCGCCGCCGACGCTGCTGTCGGGCGCCGACTACGCCCATCTGACCGAGGCCATCGCCAAACTCGATCGCACCATGACCGAGGCCGGCTCGCAGCGCGTGACCACCTCGATGGCGCATCTGGCCGAGAGCCTGCAGGGCCTCGTGCAGCACATGCGCGGCGAGCAGCAGATGGTGCGCGACTGGGTCGAGGCCCAGGCCGAGCAGCAGAAGGACATCAAGAAGCTGCTCGAGCGGATCGCCCGCGCCGAGACCGACCGCGAGCGGGCATAATTCAATGGCGCTGGGACGCTCCCGCAGGGGTGAACGCACCATCGACTACTGGCCCGGCTTCGTCGACGCGCTGTCGACCCTGCTGCTGGTCTTCGTCTTCCTGCTCTCGGTCTTCGTTCTGGCCCAGTTCTTCCTGACGCAGGAGATCACCGGCAAGGACGACGCGATGGCGCGCCTGCAGGCGCAGATCCGCACCCTCACCGACCTGCTGGCGCTGGAGCGCGCCAATGACAGCGAAGCCGAGAGCCAGGCCGGCGCGCTGCGTGCCAGCCTGCTGCGCATGGAGCAGGAGCGCGACGCCGCGCAGGCCGCCGCGGGTGCCGCCGCCGACCTCACCGGCATCGGCAACCGCACTGAGGAGCTTTCCCGCCAGCTCGGCCAGCAGCAGGACATGGCCGCGCAGGCCGCCGCGCAGATCGCCATCCTCAACCAGCAGATCGCCGCGCTGCGCCGCCAGATCGCCGCTCTGGAAGAGGCGCTCGACATTTCTGAGCAGAAGGACAAGGAAAGCCAGTCCAAGCTTTCCGACCTCGGACGCCGGCTGAACGTCGCGCTGGCGCAGCGGGTGCAGGAACTCACCCGCTACCGCTCCGAATTCTTCGGCCGGCTGCGCGCCATTCTGGGCGAGCGCCCCGGCATCCGCGTGGTCGGCGACCGCTTCGTGTTCCAGTCGGAGATATTCTTCGACCGCGCTTCGGCCGATCTGCGCCCCGAGGCGAGGCCGGCACTCGACCAGATCGCGGCGGCGCTGGCCGAGCTGGAGAAGGAAATCCCGCCGGACATCGCCTGGGTGCTGCGGGTCGACGGTCACACCGACAACCGGCCGATCTCCACACCGCAATTCCCCTCCAACTGGGAATTGTCGGCGGCGCGCTCCATCGCAGTGGTGGAGTATCTCGCCTCCAAGGGCATCTCGCCGGTCCATCTCGTCGCCGCAGGGTTCGGCGAGTACCAGCCGCTCGACACCGCCGATGATGACGATGCACGGGCCCGCAACCGACGTATCGAGTTGAAGCTTACCGAGAGATGACCGCCGCCAAGCCTGTCGAGCCCAAGCCTGCCGAGCTGCGCGCCTTCGCCTGGAGCTACATGCCGGCGATTGCCGCCCTCTGGGTGGAGAGCTGGCAGGAGGCGATGCCGGATATCGACTTCGAGGCGCGGCGCGGCTGGCTCTGCCACCGCGTCGAGTGGCTGCTGGAGGAGGGCTCCGTCATCGAGGTCGCGGTGTCGGAGAAGGGCACCCAGGATGGGGATGTCGAAGTGCTCGGCTTCGTCAGCGTCGATCCCCGCACCGGCTATGTCGACCAGCTCGTGGTGCATCCCGATCATTGGGGCGAGGGCGTCGCGCGCCTGCTGGTGGAGGGCGCCGCCGCGCGCTCGCCGCAGCGCTTGTCGCTGGACGTGAACGACGACAATTCCCGCGCCGTGCGGTTCTACGAGAAGGCCGGCTTCACCACCGTCGGCCACGGCATGAACCCGATCTCCGGCCGCCCGACCATGCGGATGGAGCGGCTGACGGACGGTGGCGTGGTGCCGTCCGTGTGAGCCAGGCCGTCATCAAGGAAGGACCATCAGGTCCTATCCGGATGCAGCCAGCCCTATGGGCGCGACTGCCTGCATCATCGTGGACGCGTTCATTTCCCATTACGCGGCGACCGGCCATTGGGAGGCGATAGCGTGGTGGACGCACGACCATCTGCCCTATGCGGCGATGGAGTTCGTCCCGAAGTTCGCCGCCTTCAAACTGACTGCATAGAAAAGGGCGCGAGGAGGCCCCGCGCCCTTTCCCACAATGCTTGAAGCCTCAGGCCGGGTCGGGGATGACGGCGGTGACTTCGATCTCGACCACCCATTCGGGGCGGGCGAGCGCGGGCACCACGAGGCCGGTCGAGACCGGGTAGACGCCCTTAAGCCACTTGCCCATTTCGAGATAGACGGCTTCGCGGTAGCGGATGTCGGTGAGGTAGACGACGATGCGGCAGATATGGCTCATCTCGCTGCCGGCTTCCTCCAGCAGCATCTTGATGTTGGCCATGGCGTGCGCCGCCTGCTTGCCGGGATCGCCGGCGTGCAGGCTCTCGCGGGTGTCGAGGTCCTGGGCGATCTGGCCGCGCAGGAACACCATGGTGCCGCGCGCGACGACGGCCTGTGACAGGTCGTTGTCGAGCTTCTGCTCGGGATAGGTTTCCTTCGTATTGAAGGGACGGATGCGCTTATGCGTGGTCATGGCAATGTCCTGACGGGTCTAGCGGTCGAAATAGCCGGCCTTGATGGTGGCGCCGATGAGGTTCACGAACAGCCGACACGCCGCGATGGACGAGATGCGGTTGACGTCCTTGGCCGGGGTGATCTCGACGAGGTCGAGGCCGACGACGCGGCCCTTGTTGACGAGGCCGTGGATCAGCTTGCGGGCCTGATGATAGGTCACGCCGCCCAGCGCCGGGCCGTTGACCGCCGGCATCACCGAGGGGTCCATGCCGTCGGCATCGATGGTGATGTAGTAGCGCCCACCGGCCGGGATGCGCTCGAGGATGGCGTCCATGCCGACATCGTGCAGTTCATAGGCGGTGATGATGTTGGCGCCATAGGCCAGTGCGATGTCGACTTCCTCCTGCCGGGCGCTGCCCTGCGCGCGGATGCCGATCTGGAAGATATCGCCGACATGGCTCATCTCGGAGATGCGGCGGATCGGCGAGGAATAGCCGTCCTTCACGCCGTTCACCTCGTCGCGCCAGTCGAGATGGGCGTCGATGTGAATGAGGGTGATCGGGCCTTCCTGGTCGTCATAGGCGCGCAGCACCGGGATCGGGATGCCGTGATCGCCGCCGATGATGATGGGCAGCGCGCCGGCCTTGAGGATTTTGCGCACGGCGGCTTCGGCGTTGCGGTAGCTCATGCCGAGGTCGCGGGCGTCGTTGATGACGTCGCCGCAATCGACCATGCGGATGTCCTTGCCCATCAGCAGCGGGCCGCCAATGTCGAAATCGTAGCGCTCCAGCGAGCGCACCGCGCGGTCCGAGGCCTGGCGCACCGCGGTCGGGGCGTTGGACTGGTCGTTGCTGACTTCCTCGATCGAATAGGCCGAGCCGTAGGGAATGCCGAGAACGGCTATGTCGGCCTTGAGGTTGTCGAGGTCTTCCACGACTTCCGAATACAGGAGGCTCTTGTGGCCGTGCTTGGGCGGGGTTGTAAGGCGGGCACTCATGTCGTCACGTCCTTGGCTGGGTGGAGGGGTCTCGTTCGCCCCTCCGGCACGCGTGGTTTGGTGGTGAATTGTTACTCGGCAGCTTGCAGGGGCATGGCGTCGGGCAAGGCCGACGGCACGCGCATGAGGTCGTCGAGCGGGAGGTGGCAGGCGATGCGATGGCCGGCGCGCGGCTCGATCACCGGCGGTTCGGTGGTCTCGCAAATAGTGCCGAGGGTGCGCGGGCAGCGGGTGTGGAACGGACAGCCCGAGCGCTCGGTGCCCGAAGGCGCGCGGTCGCCGCGCAGCCGCACCCGTTCGCGCTTCTCGGCACCGGGGGTCGGCAGCGGCACGGCGGAAAGCAGCGCCTCGGTATAGGGATGATAGGGCGGTTGCAGCACGGCATCGGCCGGCCCGACCTCGCAGATGCGGCCCGAATACATCACCGCGATGCGGTCGGCGATGTAGGCCACCACCGACAGATCGTGCGAGATGAAGAGATAGGACAGCTTGAGGTCGTCGCGCAGCTGGTCCAGCAGGTTCAGCACGGTGGCCTGCACCGATACGTCGAGCGCGGAGACCGGCTCGTCGCAGACGATGAAGTCCGGGTCGGTCGCCAGCGCGCGGGCGATGCCGATGCGCTGCTTCTCGCCGCCGGAGAGCTGGTGTGGGTAGCGGTCGTAATAATTGCGCGGCAGGCCGACTCGGTCGATCAGGTCCTCGACATGCTTGCGGCGCGCGGCCTTCGGCACGTTGGTCTGGAGTGCCACGGCGCGCGAAATCGCGTCGCCGACCTTGCGGCGCGGGTTGAGCGAGGAATCCGGATTCTGGAACACGATCTGCGCCCGTTTGCGCAAATCCGACAGATCGTCCTCGCCGGCGTGGGCGACATCCTTGCCGTCGAACATGATCTTGCCGGAGGACGGCTCGATCAATCGCAGCACGGTGCGCCCGAGCGTGGACTTGCCGCTACCGCTCTCACCGACCAGACCGACCACCTCGCCGCGTCCGACCTCCAGCGCGATGCCGTCGACCGCGTGTACGGTCTCGGTGCGGATCTGCGGCCAGGGCAGGCCGAATTTGCGGGTCCATTCCAGCCCGCCGCCGACGCGGCCGCGCTGGTAGCGCTTGGTCAGCGCCTCGGTGCGCAGCAGCGGCTCGAATATGGCGAGCTCGCCCGAGCGGGTCTTCTTGGCCGGCGCGTCGCCTTCCGGCCAGTCCGGCAGGCCGGCACTCTTCCAGCAGCGCGCGGCGCGGGCGCCGCCGAGATCGGCCAGCACCTGCTCGGTGGTGCGGCAGGTCTCTTCGACGAACGGGCAGCGCGCCGCAAAGATGCAGCCGGGCTGCGGGTTGGTCAGGTCCGGGAAGCGGCCGGGGATCGGCGCGATGCGCTTGGTCGCGCCGGTGGCGGTGAGGCGCGGCAGCGAGGCGAGCAGGCCCTTGGTGTAGGGATGGCGCGGCGCGCCTAGGATGGCGTCCTTGGTGCCGGTCTCGATGACGCGGCCGGCATAGAGCACGCACACCCGGTCGGCGATGCGGTTCACCACGCCGAGATTATGGGTGATGAACAGCATGCCGAGCCCGCGATCGCGGCGCAGCTTGTCGAGCAGATCGAGGATCTGCGCTTCCACCGTCACGTCGAGTGCGGTGGTCGGCTCGTCGAGGATGAGGATGCGTGGATTGCACACGATGGCGGTGGCGATCAGCACGCGCTGCTGCATGCCGCCGGACAATTGGTGCGGATAGGCCGACACCAGCTCTGCCGGGTTCGGCAGGCCGACCTCGCCCAGCGCCCCGATAGCCTTCTGCAAGGCTTCGGCGCGGCTCATGCCCTGGTGATAGACCAGCGGCTCCGACACCTGCTCGCCAATGGTCAGGCTCGGGTTGAGCGAGGTGAACGGGTCCTGGAACACCATGCCGATGGAGCGGCCGCGTAGTTCGCGGCGGGCGTTCTCGTTCAGTCCGACCAGTTCCTGGCCGTCGAACGTGATGGAGCCGGCGATCGTCGCCTCATTGCCGAGCAGGCCCATGATGGCGAGCGCCACCGTGCTCTTGCCGGAACCGGATTCGCCGACCACGGCCACGGTCTCGCCGGCGCCGACGCTGAGGTCGATGCCGTTGAGCGCCTTCAGGCGGCCATAGCTCAGATCGAGGTTTTCGAGTGTCAGGAGTGCCGGGGTCATTAGTGGCCCCTCCGCTGCATGCGAGGATCGAGCGCTTCGCGCAGGCCGTCGCCGAGCAGGTTCACGGCAATGACGGTGATGCCCATGGCGATGCCGGGGGCGAGCGCCACCCAGGGCGCACGGTCGAGCAGCGGGCGGGCCTCGCTGATCATCAGCCCCCAGTCGGAGGACGGCGGCTGCGCGCCGAGGCCGATGAAGGACAGCGCCGCGCCGAGCAGGATGGCGAAGGTCACGCGCAGGCTGGCCTCCACCATGATGGGCGGCCAGGCATTGGGCAGGATTTCGGCGTGCAGGATGTACCAGGTGTGCTCGCCGCGCGCCCGCGCCGCCTGCACAAACTCCTCGCCGGCAAGGTCCAGCGTCACCGAGCGGGTGAGGCGCACCGTGCTCGGGACATAGACGATGCCGACCGCGATGATGAGCTTCCACAGCGACGGCGACGTCACCGCCAGCATCAGCAGGCCGAGCATGATCGGCGGGAACGACAGCAGCACGTCGGTCGAGCGCATGATCATCTCGTCGACCTTGCCGCGGCGATAGCCGGCCCACAGGCCGAGCGGCACGCCGATGATGAGGCTGACGGCGGTAGCGGCGAAGCCCATCAGCAGCGACAGGCGCGCGCCCATCAGGGTGCGGCTGAGCACGTCGCGGCCGAACTCGTCGGTGCCAAGCCAGTTGCGCCAGCTCGGCGGCTTCAGGCGGTTGAGGATGCTCATCTCGTCGAAGCGATACGGCGAGATCCACGGCGCGGCGGCCGCAATCGCGATCAGCGCGATCAGCAGGACGGCTCCGACGACGAGCTTGGTGTTGGCGCCCCGGAGCCAGCGGCGACGGGGTCGCACGACTTCAGGATTCAGCATGGCCATAGCGGATCTTCGGGTTGAAGTAGGCGTAGAGCAGGTCCGCGATCAGATTGGCGAGGCAATAGATCGCGGCGATGAGCAGGATGCCGGCCTGTATCAGCGGCAGGTCGTGGCGCTCGATGGCGAACAGCAGCAGCCGGCCGATGCCGGGATAGGAGAACACCGCCTCGACCACGACGATGTTGCCGAGCAGCCAGCCGACATCGATGGCGAGCACGGTGATGGTCGGCAGCAGCGCGTTGCGCAGCGCGTGGCGGCGGATGACGACGCTCTCCGGCAGCCCCTTGGCGCGGGCGTTGCGCACATACTGGCTGCGCAGCGTCTCGATCATGCTGGAGCGGGTGAGCCGGGAGATGTGCGCGATCAGCGTGAAGGTGAGCGTGCCCACCGGCAGCACGAGGTGCGAGGCCCAGGACAGGAAGCCCTGCGACATATCCCCGGCCCCGCCCGAGGGCAGCCAGTCGAGATAGCGCGCGAACACGATGATGCCGACGATGGCCCAGAAGAATTCCGGCACCGAGATGCCGATATAGGAGAAGATCGACACCGCGTGGTCGGTCAGCTTGTTCTGGCGGATCGCGGCGATGACGCCGAGCACGATGCCGAAGACCGCGACCAGCACGAATGAGATGCCGGCGAGCAGCGCGGAGGAGCGGAACGCCTCCCAGATCAGCGGGCCGACCGGGCGCTCCATGATGAAGGAATCGCCGAGATTGCCGGTGAGCACGCCCGACGCCCAGCGCCAATACTGCACATAGGCCGGCGCATCGAGGCCGAGCCGAAGCTCGATCGCCTTGATGGTCGCCTCGTCCGCGAACTGGCCTGCGAGGACGTTCGCCACATTGCCCGGGAGAATCTGGGTAATGCCGAACACCGTCACCGACATGACCGCGAGGATCGCGACGATGCCGAGCAGGCGCTTGAGAATATAAAGGGCCATCGAAATTCCATTCGGGGAGCGCGTGCGTCAGGCAAGCCGTCGGGCAGGCCGGGCCGCACGCCCTCGAAAGGGTGTCGTCACAGGGAGACAAGGGCGTGCCCGGACCAGGCAGAGATTCGAGGTCTGCCGGGGGTCGGTCCGGGCACGCGTCTTACGCGGGCAGGCGAGAAGGGGCGCCCGCCCACGATTGCTACTGACGCGGCCGCTACTGAACGGTGGTCTCGCGCAGGTCGAGCCACATCATCGGGCTGGAGGAGAAGCCCTTCACGTTCTTGCGGTACGCATTGACGTGGTTCTGCACATAGGGGATCGCGCCGGCCGGCACGTCCTCGGCGAGAACCTGGAACTTCTTGTAGAGAGCAGCGCGCTCTTCCTCGGTCTTGGCGGCGCGGGCGTCGTCGAGAACCTTGTCGATCTCCGGGTTCTTGTAGTTCCAGAGCTGGGTGTTCCAGGAACCGGCGGAGTGAAACCACGGATAGATCGAGGTATCGATGGTCGGGCGGCTATAGAAGCCATCGGCATAGAAGGCGGCCTTGCCTTCGATTTCCTTCACGAACTTGTCCCACGGCACGCGCTGGAGATCGACGGTGATGCCGATCTGCTGCAGGAACTCCTTGGCTGCGACGCCGAGGCGCTCGCGGGTCGGGCGACCATTGGGCAGATATAGCGTGGTCTCGAAGCCGTTCGGGAAGCCGGCCTCGGCGAGCAGCTTCTTGGCCTGCGCAATGTCCGGCTGACCGATCGGCAGGTCCTTGTTGTAGTAGGGGTGCGAGGGCGGGATCATGGTGTGGGTCGGGGTGCCCTGGCCGTAGAGCGCGAACTCCACCAGCGCCTGCTTGTCGAGCGCCAGCAGCACCGCCTTGCGCACGCGCGGATCGTCGAACGGCTTGTGGGCGCTGTTCATGATCAGGCCGTCCCAGGTCGAGGTGGCGACGGAGTCGATCACGACGTCCTTGTTCTTCTTGAACTGCTCGAGCGACTCGAGCGGCAGGCTCCACACCAGGTCGAGCTCGCCGGTCTCGAGGGCTGCCACCTGCGCGGCGCTTTCCGGCATGATGCGGAAGGTGACAGCGTCGAGCTTGGGCTCGCCCTTGATGTAGTAGTTCGGGTTCTTCACCAGCTCGACGCGGTCGCCGGGACGGAACGACTTGAACATGAAGGGGCCGGTGCCGATCGGCGCGGTGGCGAGCGTATCGATCTTGTCGCGCGGCACGATGCGGACCTGACGGTCGCCGAACAGCTCGGCAAAGCCCGAATAGGGGATCTTCAGCTTGAAGACGATGGTGCCCTTGTCCGGCGTGTCGATGCTCTCGACGATGTCGAAGTTCACGCGGGCGGTGGAGCCGGTGGCCTTGTCCATGACGCGGGCGATCGTGGCCTTGACGTCCTCGGCTTCCAGCTCGCGGCCATCATGGAATTTCACGCCGGGACGCAGCTTGAAGGTCCAGGTCTTGAGGTCGTCGCTCTTGGTCCAGCTCTCGGCCAGATCCGGCTTCACACCGCCCTTGCCGTCGACATCGACGAGGCCGGAGAAGATCAGATAGTTCATGATGTACTCTTCGCCGAGCTTGGTCTTGGCGGCGTCGAGCGTGTTCAGGTTCGAGGGGATCGCCACGCGGAGCGTTCCCTGCGCCATGGCCGGGGATGCGAAGGCAGCCCAGCCCATGACTGCGGCGCCAAGGGCGCCGACCAACATCTTCTTCATTCCCAACTCCTTCAGGTCTCTGGTTTTTCGTTAGAAGTGCGCGTCCGCGTCGTAGCGCGTCCGCGTGGTCATCTCGTCGGCGCGCGCCCTCATCGCCCTTTTGCGGCGAAGATCGCGCCGAGAAATTCAATGATGAGCGTGGTCGCCAGCAGGCTGGTCTGGCCCTCGACGTCGATGAAGGGATTGACCTCCACCAGGTCGAACCCGACGACGTTGCCGCGCGCGGCAACCCCCTGAAGCAGCCCACGCACCTCGTGGTAGAGCAGCCCGTCGACGGTCGGCGAGCCGGTGCCCGGCGCGATCGAGGGGTCGAGGCCATCGATGTCGATGGTCACGAAGGTGTTGCCGAGCTCGGGAAGGCTTTCGAGGACATCCTTGATGCCGCGCTCGCGAATATCCTCGCGGGTGAAGATGCGCACGCCGCGCTCGGTCGCCTCGACGTAGTCGTTCTCGCGGGTGCGCACGTCGCGGATGCCGAGCTGCACCATGTGGCGCACGAAGGGCAGCTCCTTGGAGCGGCGCAGCGGGCTGGCATTGGTGAGGCGCACGCCGCCGACATCGTCGCGCCAGTCCATGTGGGCATCGATATGGACGATATCGATCGGGCCGAACGGCTCGAACGCCCGCACATTGGGGAAGGTGACGGAGTGGTCGCCGCCCAGCATCACCGGCAGCGCGCCGGTCTTGAGGATGGCGGCGACGGACTCGGTGATCTTCGCCATGTTGGCATCGATGTCGAAATAGGTGATGTCGACATCGCCGCAATCGACGATGGAGACATCCTGCAGGAACCGCTTCTTCTGGTTCACATCCCAGTAGCCGGCGGCATTCCCGGTGCCCCAGGCGGCGTAGCGGGTCGACTGGTTGCGGATTTCACGCGGCCCGAAGCGGGTGCCCGGGCGATAGCCGACGCCGCAATCATAGGGAATGCCGAGGATGGCGACATCGGCCGTGACCTTGGCGAACTCCTCGCAGATCGGCGAGCGCAGGAAACTGGCGATGCCGGCGGACGGCATGTAGGTGCTGTAGCGCGGGGCGGGAGCGTCCATCAGTGCGGCTCCCCGTCAGGTGTGCCGGCATCAGGAGTGGAAGGCGGCAGCGGGTCGTCCGGGTTCCACCAGACGCCGAGTTCCCACAGCTTTTCCTCGGTGCGGGCGACGGCGGCGGGCACGTCGCCGGGGTGCAGGCCGGCGACCAGCGCCACCAGGATTTCGCAGGCTGCGAAGGCCGGGGTGATGGTGTCGAAGAAGGAGAGCGAACGGCTCGACACCAGCACGGTGCGGTCTGCCATGCGGCCGATCGGGTTGGTCTCGCTGTCGGTGATGGCGAGGATGCGCACGCCCTGCCGGCGGGCGAAGGCGACGGTCTCGACCACCTGCTTGGCGGCCGGCGTGTAGCAGATGGCGAGCAGCGCATCGCCCGGCCCGGCGTTCAGAATCGCGGGATGGCCGATGCCGCCGCCGGCATTGAGCAGGATCGAGCGGTCGTCGAAGAATGACAGCAGATAGTTGAACTGGAACGCCGCCGGGAAGGACGAGCGGTGGCCGAGGCAGAAGATGCGGCGCGCCGCGATCAGATCCTGCGCCATGTCGATGAGCTGGGCGGTGCGCGAGGGGCCGCCGAGATCGCTCAGATGGCCGGCAAGGTGCGCGGCCATTTCCGCCGACACGGCGGCGACGCCGACTTCGCGATGGCGGCGCACCAGATTCTGCGCCCGCCCGCCATAGGCCTCCGGCTTCTCGCGGATGGCGTCGGCGTGGATAGCGCGGACTTCGTCATAGCCGGCCAGCCCGAGATGCTGGGCGAAGCGCGTCATGGTGGCGGGCGGCACGCCGGCGCGGCGGGCCTGCTCGCGCATCGACAGCAGCGCGACATCCTGCGGGTTGTCGAGCACGAAACCGGCCGCGACCCGGATCTGGCCGGGCAGCCCGTCGAACACTTGTTTCACCTTGGCGACGAATTCGATGCGTTCCATGGGCGGGACGCTAACGCGCTCGATTTCGCCATGCAACACTTGTTTCAATTTGATAAAATTATGATCTGATTGATCCAATATTGTGCAGGTGCGAAGCCGGTTTTGCCTGTCGTGCGTGCAATTTCGCTGGTGCCCGGCGTGCGCCCCATTCATGTCCGGCTCATTTCAAAAGGCCGCGCGCGATAATGTTGCGCTGGATTTCGGACGAGCCCTCATAGATCCGCATGATGCGGGCATCGCGGGCGTAGCGCTCCAAAGGCAGGTCGCGGGCATAGCCGTAGCCACCATGAATCTGCAGCGCCTTGTCGGTGACGCGGCCGGCCATTTCCGAGGCGTAGAGCTTCGCCATCGAGGCCTCCTGCGCGAAGCGGCCATGGGCGGCGCGAAGGCTGGCGGCACGCAGCCCGAGCAGGCGGGCGGCCTCCAGTTCGGTCGCCATGTCGGCCAGCATCCATTGCAGGCCCTGGAAGCGGGCGATGGGGCCGCCATCGACCTCGCGCTGCTTCACCCACGCGATGGAGGCGTCCAGCGCGGCGCGGGCGATGCCGGTGGAGGTCGCGGCGACCTCGACGCGGCCATTGTCCAGCACCTTCATCGCGGTACGGAAGCCTGAACCCTCCAGCCCGAGGCGGCGATCCACCGGGATCAGGCAATCGTCGAACGAGACCTCGAACACATGCCCGCCGCGCAGGCCCATGGTCGGCTCCGGGTGCGAGACCGTGAGGCCGGGCGTGTCGCGATCCACGACGAACGCGCTGATGCCGCGCGCCCCGAGGGAGGGATCGGTGAGCGCGAACACCACGATGAAGTGGGCGTGGGCGGCGTTGGAGATGAAGTGCTTCACGCCGTTGAGACGGTAATGCTCGCCCTCCAGCACCGCGCGGGTGCGCATGTCGGCGGGGTTGGAGCCGGCCTTTGGTTCGGTCAGCGCGAAGGCACCGAGCGTCTCCCCCGCGGCCGCTGCGGGAAGAAAGCGGGCGCGCTGGGCATCGTCGCCACCGATCAGGATGGAGTCGCTGGCGAGGAAATGCGCGGTGAGCATGGAGGTGGTGGAGGCACACGATTCCGCCAGCGCCTCGACGGCCAGATACAGCGCCACGGCGGACACGCCGGCCCCGCCCCACTGTTCCGGCAAGTTCATGCCGGTCAGGCCGATGGCGGCGAGTGCGGGCAGATGCTCGCCGGCAAAGCGGCTCTCATCGTCGATCGCCTTGGCACGCGGAGCGATCTCCTGAGTGGCGAAACGCCTGATGGTGTCGGCGACCGCGAGATCGTCATCGCTACAGAACGGGGACATGGAATGCGGGGACATGGAATGCTCGGCCAGAAGAGGAATTGCCCCGAGCTTGACGCGACTCTAAAATCAATAAAATATTCGTTCTTCATTCTCTGAATAAGATAAAATGATACACTTTTCGCTGCGGCAGCTTTCCTACTTCGTCGCCACCGCCGAGGCCGGCAGCACGCTGCGTGCCGCCGAGGCGCTGCACATCTCGCAGCCCGCAGTTTCCGTCGCCATCGGCCAGCTCGAGCAGGTTTTCGGCCAGAAATTGTTCGTGCGCCGCCACGCGCAGGGTGTCGATCTCACCCCGTTCGGCCGCCGCAAGCTCGCGGAAGTGCGGCACCTCCTTGCGCACGCCAATGCGGTCGCCGGCTCCGGCGAAGATGATGAACTCACCGGCGACCTGGAGATCGGCGTGTTCTCGACATTGGCGCCGGCCTATGCGCCCGGCCTGCTGCGCGCCTTCTCCGAGGCTTACCCCAATGTCCGGGTGCGGATGCGCGAGGAATATCTCGACCAGATCCACCGCGATCTGGAGGACGGCGTGATCGAACTGGCGCTGCTCTATGAACTCGACACCATCGGCGAGATGGCGCGCACGCCGCTGAACGCGCTCACGCCCTATGCGCTGCTCTCCCCGGAGCACAGGCTGGCGGCGCAGCCCTTCGTCTCGCTGGAAGACCTCGCGGTCGAGCCCTTCGTGCTGATCGACCTGCCGCACAGCCGGGACTATTTCCTCTCGCTGTTCCGCATGGTCGGGGTGATGCCGGAGAATGTGCTGCGCTGTACCTCGCTGGAGACGCTGCGCGGCATGGTCGCTCACGGGCTCGGCGTCAGCGTGCTGGTAACGCGCCCGTTCGGCGACCACTCCCATGACGGCAAGCCGCTGGTGTGCCGCCCGCTGGCCGAGCGTGTGCCGCCGCAGCGCGTGATCATCGGCTCGTCGGCGAGGGCGCCGATGACCCGCGCGGCCGAGGCGTTCATCGAAGTCGCCAAGGCGTATTTCGCGGGCGAAAGCACTGCGCTGCCACTGGTTGAATAATTTGAAATTATCCAACCTATGAAAATTCATTAGTTCAATTCATTCTAACTCGCTCCTATGGTCCTCGCGCCGAACCCCGGTTCCGGCGACAGCGAGGAGCCTTCCGTGACCGTCATCACCCCGAACCGCCGGATCATCCGCGCCCCGCGTGGCACCACCCTCAACGCCAGGAGCTGGCAGACCGAGGGGCCGCTGCGCATGCTGATGAACAATCTCGACCCCGACGTTGCCGAGCGTCCCGAGGACCTCGTGGTCTATGGCGGACGCGGCAAGGCGGCGCGCAACTGGGAGAGCTTCGACCGCATCGTCTCGACCCTGAAGGCGATGGAGGCCGACGAGACCCTGCTGGTGCAGTCCGGCAAGCCGGTCGGCGTCATCCGCACCCATGCCGACGCGCCCCGCGTGCTGATCGCCAATTCCAACCTGGTCGGCAAATGGGCCACCGCCGAAGTGTTCGACGAACTCGAGCGCAAGGGCTTGATGATGTACGGCCAGATGACGGCCGGCTCGTGGACCTATATCGGCAGCCAGGGCATCATCGGCGGCACCTTCGAGACCTTCGTGGAAGCCGGCCGCCAGCATTATGGCGGCGATCTCAAGGGCAAGTGGCTGCTCACCGCCGGGCTTGGTGGCATGGGCGGCGCGCAGCCGCTGGCCGGCGTCATGGCCGGCTGCTCGGTGCTCGCCATCGAGATGCGCGCCGAGCGCATCGAGCGCCGCATCGAGAGCGGCTATCTCGACCGCCGCGCCGAGACGCTGGACGAGGCGTTCGCGCTGCTGGAGGAGGCCAGACGCACCGGCGAGCCGATTTCCATCGGCCTGATCGGCAACGCCGCCGAACTCTATGAGCAGATCCTGGCGCGCGGCAGCTTGCCCGATCTCGTCACCGACCAGACCGCAGCGCACGACCCGCTGCATGGCTATATCCCGGCCGGCTGGACCATTGCCGATTGGGAAAAGCGCCGCGAGACCGACCCGGAAGGCGTGGTCGCTGCCGCCAAGGCGACGATGGCGCGGCAGGTGCGGGCGATGCTGGAATTCCGCCGGCGCGGCGTGCCGGTGTTCGACTATGGCAACAATATCCGCCAGATGGCGCGCGATGTCGGCGTCGAAGGCGCGTTCGACTTCCCCGGCTTCATCGCCGCCTATATCCGCCCGCAATTCTGCCGGGGCCGCACGCAGTTCCGCTGGATCGCGCTCTCCGGCGACCCCAGGGATATCGTGGTGTCCAGCGCCAAATTGAAGAACGTGGTGCAGGACCCGAGCTTCGCGCGCTGGATCGACATGGCCGAGACCCGCATTCGCTTCCAGGGCCTGCCGTCGCGCAGCTACTGGATGGGGCTGCAGGACCGCGTCGCTGCCGGCCTCGCGCTCAATGAGATGGTCGCGTCCGGCGAGGTCGGCGCACCGATCATCGTGACGCGCGACCACATCTCCTCCGGCTCGGTCGCCAGTCCCAATCGCGAGAGCGAGGGCATGCTGGACGGCTCGGACGCGGTGGCCGACTGGCCGATGCTGAACGCACTGGCGGCATGCGCGAGCGGGGCGACCTGGGTGTCGCTGCACCATGGCGGCGGCGTCGGCATCGGCTATTCCCAGCATGCCGGCTTCGCGGTGGTCGCGGACGGCACGCCCGACGCCGCGCGGCGACTGCGCCGTGTGTTGGCGAACGACTCGGCGGTGGCGGTGTTCCGCCATGCCGATGCCGGTTATGAGGAAGCCATCGCT
>LNAP01001240.1_pt1 | contig 29186 bp, 33 predicted proteins | sample 602601 | NCBI WGS metagenome assembly LNAP01 (sample SAMN02440304, study PRJNA202911) | soil metagenome | biome: Subtropical and temperate rainforests or woodlands; isolation source: soil samples (1 kg each in a 20% v/v slurry with milli Q water) were... ... | reverse complement strand
CGGAATTAAGCGGGGCTCCGGAAACTTCGCATCCAGGTAATCGATGATCGCCAGCGACTGCCCCAATTTAAAACCGTCGTCATCCAGCAAGGGCACCCCACCGCTGGGGTTCTTGACCACATAGCCGGCGTCGTGGTGCTGCCACGTCCGAATATTGACCGGCAGGCAGTTAAAATCGACCTGTTTCAGCCCCAGCGCAATTCGCACCCGATACGAGGTTGAGCTATTGAAGTAGCTGTAAAGGTCCATGACTAAACGACCTCGACGCTAAGCGTTCCCAGCCCTTCGATTTTGCCTTCCATCAGGTCGCCCACCACAATCGGGCCAACACCTTCCGGTGTACCGGTGTAAATCAGGTCGCCCGCTTCCAGCTTGAAGTACTTGGACAAATAGCTGATGGTTTCCGCCACCGACCAGATCATATCGTCGGTGTTGCCGTGTTGCTTGCTGACGCCGTTAACGCTTAGGGAAATGGCGGCGTGTTCGAGGTGCCCAATTTGCGCCACGGGGTGGATGGCACTGATGGGCGCGCTTTCGTCAAACGCCTTGCCCAATTCCCACGGACGGCCCACTTCACGCATTTTGAATTGCAGGTCGCGGCGCGTCATGTCCAGACCGATGGCATAGCCCCAGACATGGCCCAGGGCGTCTTCAACGGCGATATTGGAGCCGCCCTTGCCGATGGCCACCACCAGCTCGACCTCGTAATGCACATTGCTGCTTTCAGGCGGATAGGGAAACAATAAGGTCTGGTCGTCCTCGCAGGCGCGCACCGCATCGGCAGGTTTGCAGAAGAAGAAAGGCGGCTCGCGATCGGGATCGAAGCCCATTTCGCGTGCATGGGCGGCGTAATTGCGGCCGACGCAATAAACACGCCGAACCGGAAAACTGTCGGTACTGCCCTCGACCGGAACCGTGGCGACTTCAGGTGCGTCAATAACGTAAGACATGGTTGATCTCTCTAGATTGTTGATTGTTTTAAGCAGGAAGGTGATACATGGGCGCTGCCATTATCCGCATAGCATAACCGCCCCGCGCCAATATCCTCAACTTTCCATTATCCATCGCTTTAAGTTTCGCGGGGCAATAAAAAAACGCCCGGGAATTTCTTCCTGGGCGTTTCTTGCACTGCTTGCCTGGCGGCTACGACCGGTGCTTCAAACAGCAAGCACTACCTGGCCGCAAGGACTTTTTAGATGACGCGTGCAGCGTCCACGATTTATCGCGGCTGATCGGGCGGCCTTCGGCAATTTCTACCATGTCGCCTTCGTTGTACTGATTGGTTTCATCATGCGCTTTGTACTTATTGGAGCGGACCATGATTTTGCCGAAAACAGGATGCTTGACGCGGCGCTCGACGCGAACGACGACCGTTTTGTCCATCTTGTTGCTGACGACTCGGCCAACCAACGTACGTTGGCGTTTGGCTTCTTGGGTGTTTTGAGTTTCGCTCATATTACTTTCCTGCCTTCTCAGTCATCAGGGTGCGGACACGCGCGATATCGCGACGGACTTTGCTTAGCTGACTGGTGTTGGAGAGCTGCTGGGTGGCACGCTGCATACGCAGGCCAAACTGTGCACGAAGCAGGCTCTCGAGCTCTTTACTGAGCTCGGTGGCATCTTTTGAACGGAGTTCGCTGGCTTTCATAAGGTCTCCTTAAGCACCAATGTGACGCGATTGGCAACTTAGCGGCGGCCAGGCGGAAAGCTTCACGTGCAAGCTCTTCGCTTACACCTTCCATTTCATAGAGCACCTTGCCGGGTTGAATTTCTGCGACCCAGAATTCTGGATTACCTTTACCGTTACCCATACGTACTTCGGCAGGTTTCTGCGAAATAGGCTTATCGGGGAAGATACGGATCCAAATACGGCCGCCACGTTTAATGTGACGGTTGATCGCACGACGGGCAGCTTCGATCTGGCGAGCGGTCAGGCGGCCACGACCCGTGGCTTTCAGACCGAACTCGCCGAACGACACTTGAGCACCACGCGTAGCCAGACCGGTATTACGGCCTTTATGCTCTTTGCGGTACTTTCTGCGTGACGGTTGCATCATAATTATTCTCCTTCAGGCGCTGGCGCTGCAGTTGCAGCGTCTGGCTTGCGAGGTCCACGGCCACGAGCGCCTGCAGGACGACGGCCGTCAGGACGCTCACCACGCGGTGCACGACGAGGACGACGCTCTTCATCACGAGGAGCTGCGGTCTCTGGGGGCATTTCGCCGTTAGGCAACATGTCACCCTTGTAGACCCAAACTTTAATACCGATGATGCCGTAGGTGGTTTGTGCTTCGGCAGTACCGTAGTCGATGTTGGCGCGCAACGTATGAAGAGGCACACGACCTTCGCGGTACCATTCGGTGCGGGCAATCTCGATACCGTTCAGACGGCCGGCGCTCATGATCTTGATGCCTTGGGCGCCCAGACGCATGGCGTTCTGCATGGCGCGTTTCATGGCGCGGCGGAACATAATGCGTTTTTCGAGCTGCTGGGCGATCGAGTCAGCGATAAGCTGAGCGTCGGTTTCCGGCTTGCGGATTTCTTCGATATTAACGTGCACAGGCACGCCCATCAGACGCTGCAGGTCGGACTTGAGGCTTTCGATGTCTTCGCCGCGCTTGCCGATGACGACGCCCGGACGAGCCGAGTAAATCGTAATACGGGCATTCTTGGCAGGACGCTCGATAACCACGCGACCGACGGAAGCGCTTTTGAGTTTTTTCTTCAGGTATTCGCGAACACGAATGTCTTCGGCAAGCATGCCGCCGAAGGCTTTATCGTCGGCAAACCAACGCGAACTCCAGTTACGGTTAACCGCGAGGCGGAACCCAATCGGGTGGATTTTCTGTCCCATTGTTGCTCCTTAAGCGCCGACTTTGACCACAATGTGGCAAGTCTGCTTCTCGATACGGTTACCGCGGCCTTTTGCACGGGCGGAAAAACGCTTCATCGACTGACCTTTGTCTACATAAACCGTAGTGACTTTAAGTTCATCGATATCGGCGCCGTCGTTGTGCTCGGCATTGGCGATCGCGGACTCAAGAGCCTTCTTGAGGATGTCCGCGGCTTTTTTAGGTGTGAAAGTCAGGATATTCAGCGCCTGGGCAACCGACTTGCCACGGATCATGTCCGCAACAAGACGAGCTTTCTGGGCCGAAATATGGACTCCACGGATAATTGCTGTAGTTTCCATCACTTACCTCTTGGACTTTTTGTCCGCTGCATGGCCCTTGAACGTACGGGTCAGCGCGAACTCGCCGAGCTTGTGACCGACCATGTTCTCGTTGATGTAAACGGGAACGTGCTGGCGGCCATTGTGCACAGCAATCGTCAGCCCAATGAACTCGGGCAGGATGGTAGAACGGCGCGACCAGGTTTTGATCGGCTTTTTGCCCTTTTCCTCGACAGATGCATCGACCTTTTTGATCAGATGCGCATCGACGAATGGGCCCTTTTTAATCGAACGTGACATGTGGTTCGCCCCTTACTTGCGCTTGCGACGCGAGACAATCATATTGTCTGTGCGCTTGTTAGAACGAGTCCTGTAACCCTTAGCCGGGGTACCCCATGGGCTAACAGGTTCACGACCCTCACCAGTACGTCCTTCACCACCACCGTGCGGGTGATCGACCGGGTTCATGGCAACGCCACGTACCGTAGGACGCACACCACGCCAGCGCATGGCACCGGCTTTACCGATTTGACGCAAGCTGTGTTCTTCGTTACCGACTTCGCCGATCGTTGCACGGCAATCGATGTGGACGCGACGTACTTCACCCGAGCGCAGACGCACTTGAGCATAAGTACCTTCACGAGCCATCAGGACCGCGGATGCACCTGCCGAACGCGCCATTTGCGCACCCTTGCCAGGCAACATTTCGATGCAGTGAATCGTTGTACCGACTGGAATGTTGCGAATAGGCAAGGTATTGCCGGCACGGATCGGAGCTTCGACACCGGACACGACTTTTGCGCCTACCGCCAAACCACGCGGAGCGATGATGTAACGACGTTCGCCGTCTGCGTAGCAAAGCAAAGCAATGTGTGCAGTACGGTTAGGATCGTATTCGAGGCGTTCGACGGTCGCAGGAATGCCATCTTTGTTGCGACGGAAGTCGACAAGACGATAATGCTGTTTATGACCACCGCCACGATGACGGACTGTGATGTGACCGTTGTTGTTACGGCCGGAACCGCGCTTTTGCTTTTCGAGCAAAGGTGCGTAAGGTGCGCCTTTGTGCAGATCAGGCGTTACCACCTTGATCATGCCGCGACGACCAGCCGAGGTCGGCTTGACTTTTACGAGTGCCATTTAGTTGATCTCCGTAAAGTCGAGTTCCTGACCGTCTTTCAGCGAAACGTAAGCTTTACGTTCGTTACGGCGGGCACCCATGAAACGTCCAAAACGCTTTTGCTTGCCTTTCGTGTTCAAGACCTGCACGGACTCGACTTCAACTTTGAAGAGAAGTTCGACAGCAGCTTTGATTTCAGGCTTGGTTGCGTTGGCAACCACGCGGAAAGCGACTTGCTGATTTTTTTCGGCAACGAACGTGGCTTTTTCAGTCACGACCGGAGCCAGGATTACTTGGAGTAAGCGTTCAGCGTTCATCCCAACATCTCCTCGAGTTGAGCGATAGCCGACTTGGTGATCAGCACTTTCTTGTAGTGGATCAACGACAGCGGATCGGCATAACGCGGTTCGACCACAGCAACGTGCGGCAAGTTGCGAGTAGCGAGGTAAACGTTCTCGTCGAGCACGTCGGTAATGATAAGCACCGACTCAAGACCCATGGACTTCAACTTGGCGGCAGCCAATTTGGTCTTGGGCGATTCGAGTTCGAAGGCATCAACGACGGCGATGCGGTCTTCACGGGCCAACTGGGAAAGGATCGCACGAATACCGGCGCGATACATTTTCTTGTTGACTTTTTGGGTGAAGTTTTCGTCAGGCGAGTTCGGGAACGCACGACCACCTCCACGCCAGATGGGCGAGGAAGTCATACCAGAACGCGCACGTCCGGTGCCTTTCTGGCGCCATGGCTTTTTGGTGCTGTGCTTGACTTCGGCACGGTCTTTCTGTGCACGGTTGCCGCTACGAGCATTAGCCTGGAACGCAACGACGATCTGGTGAACCAGAGCTTCGTTAAAGTCGCGGCCGAATACGGTATCGGGCGCAGCAAACGTTTCGGCGGATTGACCTTGGTCATTCAGGAGCTTAAGTTCCATCGTTATGCTCCTTTCTTAGCGGACATCTTGATGGCGGGACGCACAACGATGTCTGCATTCTTGTGGCCGGGGACAGCGCCCTTGACCAACAGCAAACCGCGTTCGGCATCGACACGTACGATGTCAAGATTTTGGACTGTGCGAGTCGCATCGCCCAAGTGACCGGCCATTTTCTTGCCCGGAAACACACGACCTGGATCCTGGGCCATACCCGTGGAACCTGGTGTGCGGTGCGAGAGCGAGTTGCCGTGCGAGTTACGCTGACCGGCAAAGTGGTGACGCTTGATGGTGCCGGCAAAGCCTTTACCAATAGTCGTACCCGTTACATCAACTTTCTGGCCTGCTTCGAATACGCTTTCAACGGCCACTACGGAACCGGCTGTAAATTCAGCGGCTTTAGCGGGGTCGAGACGAAATTCTTTAAGAATGCTACCGGCTTCAGTGCCGGCTTTAGCGTAATGCCCTGCCTGTGGCTTGGTCACACGCGTGGCGCGACGACTACCAAAAGCAATCTGCACAGCCGCATAACCATCTACTTCTGGTGACTTAACCTGGGTAACGCGGTTATTCGACACGTCCAGTACAGTTACCGGGATGGACTCGCCTTCCTCGGTAAAAATACGGGTCATGCCGACTTTGCGTCCCACGAGTCCCAGCCGATGAGCGGCAGGCGTAGGTGTCGAGTTCGACATCGTTTTCTCCATTCCCAACTACGATTGGTCGGGGCTAATTTACGTGCGTGAACAAATTCACGCACTAAAGACACAAAACCAAAACTTTTTGGTCAAGCGTAGCACTTTAACATGGGGATTACGCTGCAGGCAAGTAGTACATTCGTAAAAACCCTCAATCGTGCGTAACAGGGGCTTTACTGCAACACACCGACTGCTATCATCCAGAAACTACAATGGAGCTTATATGGCAGACCCCTCCGGCCGCCTCGCCCTGCGCGGGGCCACGCTAAGTTTTAAAGACGATCCGTTCCGCGTCGGCGACGCGGCCGCCATGCACTACGAAGCCGACGGCCTGGTGCTGGTCGAAGACGGCAAAATCGCCGCCTGCGGCGACTACGGGGCGCTTAAAGGCCGGCTTGACGGCCATGTGCTCACCACCTATCGCGACGCCCTTATTTTGCCCGGGTTTATCGACACCCATGTGCACTACCCGCAAATGCAGGTCATGGGCGCCTACGGCACCAAGCTGATCGAATGGCTCACCAAATACACCTTTATCGCCGAGCAGCAATTCGCCGATCCGCTTCATGCCAAGACCGTGTCCGACCTGTTTCTGCAGGAATGCCTGCGCGCCGGCACCACCACCTCGGCGGTTTACTGTACGGTGCACCCCGCCTCGGCCGACGCGTTTTTTACGGCCGCCAGCGAACGCAATATGCGCATGATCGCCGGCAAAGTCATGATGGATCGCAATGCGCCGCCGGCCCTGACCGACACGGCGCAGTCCGGTTATGACGACTCCGAAGCCCTGATCAAGAAATGGCATGGCAAGGGCCGGCTGTCTTACGCCATTACGCCCCGCTTCGCTCCCACCAGCTCGCGCGAGCAGCTTGAAGCGGCCGGCGCCTTGTGGCAACGCTACCCAGGCACCTATATGCAAACCCATGCGTCGGAAAACATCGACGAGCTGGCCTGGGTTAAAGAATTGTTTCCCGAACACAAGCATTACGTCGATGTCTATGCCCACTATGGCCTGACCGGCCCCCGCTCCGTATTTGGCCACGCCATTCATTTGAGCGAGCCTGAATGGCAACATCTGGCTGAAAGCGGCTCGGCGGTGTCGCATTGCCCCACCTCGAATGCCTTCCTGGGCAGCGGCCTGTTTAACCTGTCACGCAGCAAAGAACCCACGGCCCCGGCCAAACCCGTCAGGGTGGGCCTGGCCACCGATGTCGGCGGCGGCACCAGCCTGTCGATGCTTAAAACCATGGGCGAAGCCTACAAGATCGCCCAATTTCGTCCGTATTCCTTGTCGGCGCCCAAGGCCTTTTATCTGGCCACGCGCGGCGCGGCCGAAACGCTTTATCTGGACGACAAAATCGGTTCGATCGAACCCGGCAAAGAGGCCGACCTGCTGGTGCTCGACCTCAAATCCACCCCACTCATCGACTTCCGCATCCAGCATTGCCAGACACTGGAAGAAATGCTGTTCGTGCAAATGATTATGGCCGACGACCGCGCGACCAGGGCGGTGTATGTTGCGGGCGAGCTGGCTTATTCAACAGACTAAAGCTGATAGAATCACAATTCCTCACATCCAACTTGTGCGAGCCTGACGATGCAATGGGTCAAGACGGTACTGCGTACAACGCCTGCGGTCGACGCCAACCCTGCCGATACACCCGCCCCTATCAGTCAGGCGCCAAATCCCGCCGCCCGCCCTTTCGTCCGCTACCGCGAAGCCAGTCCGATCGCCGGGATACTGCTGCTTATTATTTCCAGTTGCGTCTTGTCCGGCCTGGATGCCAGCGGCAAATGGATTATGGCCGCCGGCCTGCCCTTGCTGGTCGTGACCTGGGTGCGCTACATCGTGCACCTGATTCTTGCACTGATACTGGTGCTGCCCAGCCGTGGCCTACGGGTCCTGCGTAGCGTCCGCCCCCGCGATCAGATCCTGCGCGGCATCTTCATGCTGGCCTCGACCATGTGCTTCTTCACAACCTTAAGCCGCCTGCCTCAGGCCGAAGCAACCGCCATCAACTTCCTGGCGCCGCTATTACTGCTTGCCCTGGCGCCCTGGGTGTTGAAAGAGCCCGGACGCGTGTCGCGCTGGATTGCGGCCGGAGTCGGTTTTTTCGGCGTGCTGGTTATTGTGCGTCCCGGCGGCGGCCTGGATCCGCTGGGCGTACTGTTCGGGCTGACCACCGCCTGCCTGGTGGCGGCGCAATCCATTGCGACGCGCCGCGTCGCGGTGGACCATTCGTCCACCACCCTGGTCTGGAGCGGCGCCGTCGGCAGCGCCGTGATGACTCTTCTTCTGCCCTTGTCCCTGCCGCCAGCCTTGCCGCTACTAGCCTCGTTCAGCGTGTTGCACTGGGTGGTGCTGGGCTGCACCGGGCTATGGGGTTGTCTGGGCCATTTGCTGCAAATCAAGGCCTTTCGTAACGCGCCGGCGTCGATGCTGGCGCCCTTCGTCTACTTCCAGATCATCAGCGCCGCCGGCCTGGGCTGGCTGATATGGGGCCAGTTCCCCGATGCGCTGACCTGGATCGGCATCGCCATTATTTGCGTCAGCGGCATTGGCATCGGGGCCTACGAATGGCACACCAGGCAACCAACGCTTAAGCCAGCGCCGTAGGATAAGGGCTGGTATCGATTTGATTCAGCATCATATAGGCGAGCTTTTCCAGCATGACGGCGCGCTGCCCCGCACTACTCGCCGCATCCCACAAATTGATGGTCTCCTGCGGGTCGGCAGCCAGATCGTACAGTTCTCCCCACTCGGCTCCATCGTATATGGTCATTCGATAATCGCCCATTAACAAGGTCCGGCAACGAATGCGCGTGTCAAAGCCCAGGATGACTCGCTGCCCCTCTTCCTCGAGCACCAGGGCATCCCTGACGGCAGGCTTGGCGCCATCCATGACTTCGAGCAGGCTTTTGCCCTGGATACCATTGTAGGGAGTGACTCCGGCGCGACTTAAAATCGTTGGCGCCACATCGACGGTGCTTACCAGCGCCTTTTCACTGACGGAGCCTTGTGCGCCGGCGGTGGGGTCAGCCCAAATGAACGGCACCCGTGTCAGGCTCCGATAGTGGATCGGGCCCTTGAGCAGCAATTGGTGATCGCCCAGGTAATCGCCATGGTCGCTGGTAAAAATTACGACGGTGTTTTTCGCCAGGCCCGAGCTTTCCAATGTCGCCAAAATACGGCCGATCTGATGATCGATATTGCTGATCGAGCCATAATTCAGGGCCAGGGCCTCTTTCGCCTCACGCTCGTTACACGCAAAAATCGCCGGGGTATTTCGGACGGCCGTACCCGAATCGCGCTGCTCGTACAGCCATTGGACATGCGGCGGCACCGGCCCTTGAAAGTAAAAAGAGTCGGGCAACTTCATGTCGTCGGGGTCGTACATATCCCAGTATTTTCCGGGAGGCGTAAACGGATGATGGGGGTCGGGGAAAGAGCACTCGAGGAAAAAAGGCTGCTCCGACGTTGAAAACCCTTCCAGCAGCTCGACGGTTCGATCGGCAATATAAGCGGATGGGTAAAGGTGCTCGGGCAGGCGGGTACGCCATGCCTGGCGAATCTTGGAAAGTTCGTACTCAGGCGTGGGTATAGCCCCTTCCGGACCTACCGTGGCTTCCAGTTCGGGATGATTCTGGCGTAGCCAATAGCGATAATGCCCATGCACATCGTCGCTATGGTCATCCACCAGAAAAGCCTGCTCGAAGCCATAGTAGGGGTACTCAAGATCGTAGTCGTCGCTTTCAAGCCAGCGCGTTCTTTTTTCCTGCTCGTAATTGCCTTCATCCGGCTGCACGGCTTCTTGCGGCAAACGGCTTTTCGGGTCTTCGGGCCACCGCGGGGCGATATCCGTCATATTCTGCAGATGCGCCTTGCCGACCAACGCCGTTTTGTACCCCGCTTGCCTGAGCGTTTCGACAAACGTCATGGAACGCAGCGACAGGGGGATTCCATTATGCCGGGCGCCGTGCGCGGAAGGGTAGCGCCCCGTCATCAGGCTGGCCCGATTGGGCATGCAGATGGGCGTGGCGACATGCATGTTCTCGAATCGCCAGCCTCGTTGCGCCAGCGCATCCAAATGCGGAGTCTGGACAACCGTGTTGCCATACGACCCGAGATGATCGGCACGCTGCTGATCGGTGATCACCAACAGAAAATTAACCTTATCGCCCGACATTTTAATTTTGCTCCAGCTTAATGGTTTGAGCCGCCGTCTTCCAAAACACCATTCCATCGGCAATCAACTTGCCAAACTGATCCGGCGACATATATTCCGATTGCATCCCTTGCTGTTCAAGCGCGTCCGTCAGCTCTTTGGAGGCCAGTGCTTTGCGCAACGCGTCGCTAAGCTTGCTTATATCGGCCGAAGGCGTTCCCTTGGGCGCCAACAAACCCATCCAGGAACTAACCGCCGTACCCGGCGCCACATCGGAAAAATACTGAACGTCGGCTGGCACATTTTTAAAGCGGCGATCATTCGCTACGGCGAGCACCTTTACTTTGCCCGAGGCAATAAAGGGAAGCGCGGGGGCGATACCACCCATCATCAAGGGTACGGTGCCGGCGACAAGATCTATCATGGCCGGACCGGCTCCTTTGTAAGGAATATGCAATACGTCCAGCCCTTCCTTATGTTTCAGAAGCTCCATCGCCGCCTGGTGCACGGTGCCGACGCCCGGCGAGGCATAACTATACTGGCCCGGATGCGCTTTTAATTCGGTCAGAGCATCGGCCAGGTTATTGGCCGGAAACGAACTATTGGCCAGCAACACGACCACGTTTTCAGCCACAAACCCCACCGGCGTAAAGCTGTCTACGGCGTCATAACTGAGGTTGGGATAAATGTACGAGTTAATTCCGTTTGTATTGGTGGTTGCGAATAGCAGGGAATGTCCGTCGGGTTTGGCCCGCGCAATGTACTGTGCAGCAATACCGCCGCCCGCGCCCGGCTTATTCTCGACAATAAACTGGTAACCCGACTCTTCCGCCATTTTTTTCGCCAGCAAGCGCGCCGTGGTATCAGTTGCTCCGCCTGGCGAAAACGGCACCACGATGGTAATGGGGCTGCTCGCAAAAGGTTCTTGGGCGGCAGCCGGCAACGGTGCCAAGCCGGCGACCCCGGCACAGAACAGGGCTAGATTCAAAAGCTTTTTCATCTCCGTCTCCAATAGATGAGTTTTTATAGGGTTGTGGTAAGTCTGGCGCAAAATCAACATAGCGTAAAATGAATTAATAGGCTTACTTCATAACCAAAGTTGCATGATGAATCCTGCTCCCGCTTTACCTATTTTTCTGAAACAACGCCATGTCGAGCTTTTGCTTTCGCTGGACAAGACCCGCCATCTCGGCAGCACGGCGGAAGCGTTGCACATGAGCCAGCCGGCGGCGTCCAAATCATTGGCGCAGCTTGAGAACCAGCTGGGCTACCTGCTGTTCGACCGAACCAGCACGGGAACTCACCCCACTTCGCTCGGAGACATCGTCATCGCCTATGCCCGAAACCTGTCCGGCTCAGCGGGACGGGTCTCGGCTGAAATCGAGGCTCAAATCACACGGCACCGATATTTATTTCGAATCGGCGTGCTGCCCTCGACCTCGATATACATTATTCCCGGGCTCATAAGCAGGTTGCTTGAACAAGAACCCAAGCTGGAAATAACGGTCCATGAAGGCGTTTTGTATGAGCTTCTGGATAAGCTCAAAACGGAAGAGCTGGATTGCGTCATTGGCCGCTCCACCAGGCAAATCAACTCGGATCGTATAGAAGCGTCGTTTTTATATACCGATCCCATCACCATTGTGTGCGGCGCGAATAACGAACTGGCGCATCAGGCAGACATTCAGCTCTGCGACCTGATGGCGCACCCATGGATACTGCCCATCAAAGAGACCGTGCTCGGCGCGCGCGTAGAGGAAATGTTTGAATGGTTGAACGTACAGGAACCCGTCCGCCACATTCAGTCCAATGCCTTAATTGCCAATTTGACGCTTATTAACGAACACCCTTGGATTTCGGTGTTGCCTGGCGTCATTGCACAGCATTTCGAACGGAAGGGCCTGATCAAACGGCTGCCGATCGACACAAAAATCAATTTCGGCGACGTCCAGGTCATGACCCGCAAAGAAGCCGTCGTGTCATCGCAGACCCGGCTCGTCGTGGCAACGATTAAGGAACTCTTTCAACGCGAGCGTCAATAACTCAGCGACGTTACGCCATCAGCCGGCTAACGCCATCCCAGGTCAGTTTCAGACCGGTCAAGAACAGAAAGATATACATCAGGCGGTAGAACGCCTGCGGGTCAATGCGGTCATGCAGACGGATGCCCAGCTTGACGCCAAGGACAGCCACCGGGGCCAATACCAGCGAGGTCAACAGATTTTCGGCATCCAGTTGGCCCAATAAGGCATAAGGAATCAGCTTGGCGTAATTGACGATGGCAAAGAAAATCGTCACCGTGCCGACCATGACGGCCTTGTCCAGATTCTTGGGCAGCAGGTAAATCATAATGGGCGGTCCGCCCGCATGGGCCAGGAAACTGGTGAAGCCGGACACTGCCGAGCAGAGCGTTCCGATGAGGCGGTCGGGCAATTTACCGGGCGTCCTGACCTTGCCTTTGAACCAGTGGTTCAGCGTAAACGCCAGCGCCAGCACACCAATCATCATTTTCAGCGCGGCGTCGCTAATAAACTGAAACGTCAGCGAGCCGATAATAATCCCCACAATCGCCCCCGGCAGCATCACCTTCATCAGGTTGCGATCCCAGCGGTTCAGCCACATTCGCACGCCCGTCAGGTCCATGACGCATAAAATCGGCAACATAATGCTGGCGGCCTGCTGCGGCGAAGTCGTCAATGCCATCAACGGCACAGCCACAATGCCAAGCCCGCCGGCAAAACCGCCTTTTCCTATACCCACGATCAGCACGGCAGGCACGGCCACAAGATAAAACGCGATACTTTGAACAATGCTCATGAACGGCCTTGAGGCGCAGAAAAAGGAAAAGGAAGATATCGACGGTCTGGTTCCATTTCCACATCGATCTTGAACACGAAGGCGAAGCGCAGACAGTACTTTTGTACGGCAAGCAAAGCCGACACCGTTCACGATTGATGTGGAGATGGAATGACACTATAGCGGAACCGGTCGCCGTGTAAGCAGTCGTTCATATACCCGAGGCCGTCGCCGACCGACCGCCGTTCATCGACATGGGTACCACATACTGGGACGCAATCCGTACACCGCGGCGGTCGGGCTCATCGCCGTATTGCAACATCCAGGGCCATGTTCAAGAATGGCATTGCGGCTTCGATAGCGCGACATTTTCATCACTACGTCCACGGAAGCGCTCCATGTATATTAGCGAACAGCTACTGAACCCCAACGAACGCCGTTTGCGGCTGTCCACTCAACTTGGGGTGCAAAGCGTTGTGCTGGACAACCGCGGTACCGAACTCGTCTCGTCACGCGGCGGCGTCAGCGCCTGGGACGCTCAAAAACTAAAAACCTACCGGCAATGGGTCGAAGGCTTCGGCCTGAAACTCGACGTGTTCGCCCTGGATGTCGGCTCTATTCTGCTGGACTCCATGGTCGATCTGGACGGCGCCCGAAAGCAACGCGCGATGCTGGCCGACAATATCCAGAAAGCTGCCGATGCCGGTATTACCTGCCTCAAATACAACGTGCAAATGGTGGGCATTACGCGCACCGGCCTTAAGCCAGGACGCGGCGGGGCGCAGAACTCGGGCTTTGTCTACGAAGACTATTGCGCCGAAGACGATCGCAAACACTCGTATTGGGGCGTGGGCTACCCCACAAACCAGGACGAGGGCGACGCCCAAAGCGCCGCCCTGTGCGGCCAGAAAATGGCGCGCAGCGTTCCGCCCGTCACGGAAAAATCCGGCTGGGACGCCATTGAGTTTCTGGTGGAAGGCCTGGTGCCGGCAGCCGAAAAAGCAGGCGTACGCCTGGCTTGCCACCCGCACGATCCCGCCTACCCGGTGGGCGGCCTGAACGGCGTGGAACACGTCATCGGTTCAGCCGACGGCATGCGTAAATTCCTGGCGTTGAGTCCCAGTCCTTGCCATGGCCTGAATTTTTGCCAGGGGACGGTCGCCGAGATGTTCACCGAACCGGGCAAAGCCATGATTCCCGTCATCGAGGAGTTTGCCGCCACCGGCCGTATCTTCATGGTTCATTTCCGTAATATTCGCGGCGGCTACCTGGACTTCGAGGAAGTCTTCCCCGACGAAGGCGATGTCGATATGTTCCAGGCCATCAAGGCTTACCAGCGCGGCGGCTACACCGGTCCGCTCTGCCCGGATCACGTGCCGGTTTCGGACCTGGACGAAAACCGGGAACGCTTTATGTCGTTTGCCCTGGGCTACACGCGCGGGCTGCTGCAAGCCGCCGGCGTCTGGTCGACGCCGGCACGCGCCTGACAGAAAACATCCTTGATGAGAACGCCGCTCTTTGTCTCACACTATGGGACTTGCCCATCGACACCTCGTAAATTGACTTGCCTTGCCCGGCCTGGACGATAAAAACGATAGCATCCACTGAACATACGACGGTATAACGTACTATGAGTGTCCAACGAGACACCCGAAAAAAGGACTGTCTCATCAACCGTCTTTTAAAAACATGGAGACAAACATGACCAGCAAAAGAATTTTTCTTACGACCTGCGCCCTGGCACTGGCCTCGACGGCCCTGGCCGGCACGGCTTTCGCTCAAAGCGACGACTATCCTTCCAAGCCCGTCACCATCATCGTGCCATTCCCTGCGGGCGGCACCAGCGACATCATGGGCCGCCTCATGGCCGACGAGTTGGGCAAAGAGCTCAATCAGCCCTTCATCGTCGAGAACAAAGGCGGCGCAGGCGGTGTGATCGGCAGCGCAATGGCGGCACGGGCCAAGCCCGACGGCTATACGCTCTTGCTGTCGGGCATTGGCAGCAATGCCATCGTCCACGGCATGACCCCGAAGCCCGACTATGACTCGAACCGCGACTTCGTCCACATCTCGCAGCTCAACGCCGGTCCCAACGTACTGGTTGTCAATCCCAAATTCCCCGCCAAAAATCTTAAGGAATTCGTGGACTACGCCAAGGCCAATCCGGGCAAGGTCAACTTTGCCGTCACCTTCGGCGCATCGGGCCACATGGCCATGGAATTGCTCAAGCACAAGGCCGGCATTAATCTGACGGGCATCCCTTACCGCGGCGGCGCCCCCGGCCTGATGGCCGTTCTGGGCAATGAAGTCGACACCATGTTTGTGAACCAGGATGCCGTGCTGCCGCACGTCAATGCGGGCTCGCTGCGCGCACTGGCGGTGGCCAGCGCCGAACGCAACCCGCTGTTCCCAACGGTACCGACCGTTGCCGAACAGGGCTATCCCGGCTTCCAGGCCGTATCCTGGGCGGGTCTGTCGGCTCCGGCCGGCACGCCGCAGCCTATCGTCGACAAGCTTGAAAAAGCCATGAACAAGGTTTTCAGCCAGCCTGCGGCCAGGGCCAAGCTTGAATCGACCGGTTTTGTGGTGGTGAACTCCAGCAGCAAAGACTACACAAAGTTCGTCAGCGACGAGACCCAGCTTTGGAGCCAGTTGATTAAAGACGCCAACATCAAGCCGCAATAAACCGTAGGCCGTACTTACCGATGGCCGTCCTTCTGCGAATGGACGGCCATGTACCGATATTTCATCCAATCTTCAACCGAAAAGGGATCACCATGGGCAGCACATCTGACGTCGTCGCCGCGACGAACGCATTGGCACAGCAAACGTCTTCGGGAATAACGGCCGATCGCATCGATTGGGTCAAGGTCTCACTGGTGTACTTGCCCCTGGCCGCTCCCATCAGCGATGCCAAAGTCCTTACCGGCCGCCAGAAGCCGCTGACGGAAATTGCTTTTATTTTTGCCGAAATACGAACCAAAGACGGCTGCGAAGGAATTGGCTTCGGCTATTCAAAGCGCGCCGGCGGTCCGGGCATGTACGCCCACGCCAAAGAAATCGCCCCGGAACTGCTGGGCGAAGACCCCAACGATATTGCGAAGATCTGGAATAAATTATGCTGGGCCGGCGCGTCCATGGGACGCAGCGGCCTGACCACACAAGCCATCGCCCCGTTCGATATTGCGTTATGGGACATGAAAGCCAAGCGCGCCAAGCTGCCGCTGGCCAAACTACTGGGCGCGCACCGCGACTCGGTGCAGTGCTACAACACCTCGGGCGGGTATCTGTCGATGCCGCTGGATCAGGTGCTTAAGAACGTGGATGCGTCGCGCGCCAATGGTATCGGCGGCATCAAGATCAAGGTGGGCCAGCCTGACACCGCCCTTGATTTTGCGCGCGTCCAGGCGGTGCGCAAGCAGCTGGGTGATGGCTTCCCGCTGATGGTCGATGCGAACCAGCAATGGGACCGTACGACGGCGCAGCGTTTCTGCCGCGTGCTGGAACAGTTCGACCTGACCTGGATCGAAGAGCCGCTGGATGCCTACGATATTGAAGGCCATGCCGCCCTGAGCGCCTCGCTCGACACTGCCATCGCGACCGGTGAGATGCTGACCAGCTTTGGCGAGCATGCCCAACTGATTACGGCCCATGCGTCCGATTTCGTCCAACCCGACGCGCCGCGTGTCGGCGGCATTACGCCTTTCCTGCAGATCATGAGCCTGGCCGACCTCAAGGGCCTGAAGCTGGCGCCGCACTTTGCCATGGAGATTCACTTGCATCTGGCAGCCGCCTATCCGCGGGAGCCGTGGCTGGAGCACTTCGAATGGCTGGAACCGATGTTCAACGAACGCCTGGAACTGCGCAATGGCCGCATGATGGTGCCCGATCGCCCGGGGCTGGGTTTCAGTCTGAGCGAGCAGGCGTTGGCCTGGACGGCGGATAAGGTGGAGTTTGGGAAGCGGCCTTGAGTTTGCTTTGATTTCTTAAGACGTCGCGGTGGCGCAGCCCACCCGCCGGACTTACGTGGGCGGCCCCTTCGGGGCTAAACCGAAGCATCGCTCAAAATCGGGGCGTTCGCGAACTAGGCGAACGGGCAGCCCCCGGTTGCCCGTAAACGTCGCCTTCGAACAGCGCGAACTTGGATCCCCGATTTTGAACGCTGCTTCGGCGCCCACGAAATCGTCCGACGGGTGGGCTGCGCCGCCGCGACTGCGTTGAGTATTGACATCATTCTTGCAAGTGCCGCTTTGTTGTTAAACGGTGTAGTCGACGGCGGCCCATTCGAAATAGGGTTTCAGGTCGGCGATTAGCGCCTGGTGGATGGGGTGGAACAGGTATTCGTTCAGGGCCTGAAGATCGGCGAACGAGGATTCCAGCACGTAGTGCCAGCAAATGGGGCGGTCGACTTCGTTGGCGGATAGCCGCCAATCGATAATGCAGTCGATTTGCCCGTTCAGGGAGTCCATCCGTTCGACCAGGGCTTGTTCAAGCACTGGCTGATGGGCCACATCGGCTTTTCGGCGGAACATCACAATATGTTTAAGCATGGCGTGCCGGGTCCTATTTGTGGGTCAGATGGTAGCCGCGGCCGGCATAGTCGAAGTCGACGAGCTCGTTGATGGCAACGTTCTTATCGGCCGGCGAGGCATAAAAAGCCCGAATTTCGCTGATCTTTCCGGTCTCGGGATCGAACTTGTACCATTCGTCGCCGCGCAGCGCCGTACCTGCCTTGGTCTTCCAGTGCGTCCACTCGATGACGGCTTCGGGGCTGTTGTGGCTGACCATGACTTTTTCGATGGTCCATTGCGAGCCCAGGTTCTCTACGCACCAGACCCATTTACGAGCGATGGTATCGGCGCCGCGCCAAGGGACGTCGGGCAGGCCGGCTGGGAAGTAGTGGACTGCATCGGGCGTGAAGCAATCGACCAGATCCTGGTAGCTGCCGGCGTTGCAGGCGGCGAAGTAACGACGAATCATGGCTTCGTGGTCGGCGGGCGTATAGCGGGAGGTAGGCATGAAACAATCCTTGCAAAACACGATGTAAAGGAACGGGATAGAGGCCGCGTTTGCCGAAGCAAACGTGGCGCCAAGAACCGGGCCGACAGGCGACCCGGCTACTCGGCGGCCGGACGTGCCGAAGCGATGGCGGGCCGGCCTTGGGCGACCCAGGCTTTGTACTGGGCGCGGGTTTCCTCGCTGGGCGGGTATACCCCCCACAGCGCTTCGCCGGCCTGTACACGCAAGGCCAGATAGGCTTCGATGTCGTCCCGGCTCTCGCACAAATCGGCCATTTCAGCGGCGAGGTGGGCAGGCACGATGGTGATGTTGTCGCCATCGCCATGAATGACATCGCCGGGGTAAACGGCAACGCCGGCGCAACCGATAGGCACTTGCAGGTCGGCCACATGATGGTAGGACAAGCGGGTGGTCGCCGTGACGCCCGTGCACCAGATCGGAAAATCCATCTCGCGCAGTTCCGTGCCGTCGCGAAAGGTACCGTCGGTGATCACGGCACGCGCGCCGCGCATCATCATGCGGGTGATCAGCATATTGCCCATCGAGGCGGCGCGGCCATCCTGGTTGCTGTCGATCACCAGCACGTGACCGGGTTCCAACTGCTCAACCCCCACCCATTGCAGATTATCGGCGTCGGGCTGCACGGTCAGGTTCGCATAAACATCGATGTCTTCGCGCGCCGGAATAAACCGCATGGTGTAGGCCCGCCCCGCGAAGGGCTTGGTTTTCTTGTTCAACGGCGTCAAACCATGCAGTACGGGTTGGCGAAAGCCCTTAATGTAAAGCTGCGTCGTCAATGAACCGCTGCTCACCTTGGCGAGGCGGTCGAGCACCTCGGTGGACACATGGACAGCGGGCGGGCGTTGGGGAATAACCGCAAGAGGTGGGGGGTTCGATGCACTCATGGGTAATACTCTCGATGGCAAGGATTGGAATACGCCCCTCGCCCGCTGTCCCAGACTATGAGACAAACGTTAATGGCGGGACTCGAGACGTGATGAAATAAATTATAAGGATGGGTCCATAAAATAGAAGCGGACTACTATTACTTAACTGCGTTACATCGTCCTTTATCCCACACACTGAGACAGCCTGCCATGTTAGCCACTTCCCGTGACGGCACCGCCTCCCTGGAAAAAGCCATCGACCTGCTCGAAGCGGTCGCCGCCGCGCCTAACGGTGCGACCCAGGTCGAGTTGGCTTCGAGCCTGAACCTGCCCCGCACCACCGTCTATCGTTTATTGGCGACATTAGTGGCACGGGGCCTGGTGCGGCGCGACCCCTTGCGCAAAGTGTATTGCCCCGGCTTTCGCTGCTTTGAAATGGCGCGGCAAGCCTACGCCATGCCCGATCTTGTCGCCGCCGCCGCCATGGAAATGCGGGCGTTGCGCGATCTGACCGGCGAAACCACCTATCTGGCGGCACGCGACGGACTCGAGGTTATTTCCCTTGAACGCGTCGATGGCGCCCATAGCGAGCGTTCGGAGGCAACGCTGGGTAAACACAAACCCTTGCATTGCACCAGCCAAGGCAAGGCCATTTTGTCGGCCCTCGATGAGGCCACACGCGAATCGCTGATACGCGACCTTACCTTGCGCGCCCTGACCCCGCTCACCATTACCGACCGGCGGCGCCTCAACTCTGAAATCCGCATCACGGCCGCGCGCGGCTATTCCATCGACGACGAAGAAATTGTCACGGGCGTGCGCTGCGTCGGCGCCCCTATTGTGGATACGCGCGGCAAGGTGCGCGGTGCGCTCAGTGTCGCCGGCCCCGCGTACCGGTTAACCCGCGCACGGCTTGATTTGCTGGGGCCTGAGGTGGCCGAAGCGGCCCGCCGCGTCGGTGCCCAACTGGCGGTAGACCAGGATATCCATCCCAGCGACGAGGCCGTGTCCGTAGTTGACGGACCCTGGGCGTTTCACGGCGCCTTCCCGCGCTGGTCTCCCGACCGGCAATGCCTTTACTGGGCCGATACGCTGGCGCCGGCGCTGCGCGTGCTGGATCAGCGTGCCGACCGACAACTGGCGCGCATTGTCTCTCCCATACAGGCAATGGCATTGTGCGACGAAGAGCTGATCGTCATACATGAAACCGGCTGGCTGGCCTTGGATCACGCAGGCAACGCACGCACCCTGCCCGTTCCGCTAAAAAGCCGGGTACTGGCCCTATGCACCGGAGAGGCCGGTCTGTTATGGATGGCGGTCGAAGAAAGTGCCGGCGCTATTGTGATCGGATCCATGGGCCGCACCGGCCGCTTCGAGCCTGGCTGGCGATTGAACGAACCGGTCAATAGCCTCTGCTGGCATCCGGCCGCCGCCGCCTTATATGTGACCGCGCCCGGATCGGGCTCTATTCTGTTGTTGACGCAAGGCGAATCCGTGCGGCGCTTCGTCAGCATGCCCCGCGGTTCGGGCCAGCCCTCGGGCCTGGCTATCGATGCTCAGGGCGGCATCTGGACCGCACTGACCAATGGCTGGAGCGTCATGCGGTTTTCACCCGACGGCAGTGTTGACCGGGTGATCGGCGTACCGGTTCCCAATCCAACAGACCTCGCCCTGGGCGGCCAGGACGGCAACACGCTGTATGTAACCAGCGCGCGCCAAAGCGTGCCGATCGATGCGCTGGCAACCGCCCCGCTATCGGGCCGGCTGTTTGCGATATCGACGCGGTAAAAGACGGGCGTCCGGGACGCAATATAAACCGTAGGTTTCGCTTATAACGGCGACGTTAACAACGACTAATTCACTGCAGACGACGACGTAGAAAACAGCTTGAAGATCATATTACGCAACCACTGATTACCAGGTTCTTTATGGTATTTGGCGTGCCAAAACAAATTTATGCCAATCTTGGGCAGCACGATGGGATGCGTGACATAACTCAGGTTAAATGGTTCGGCATAGCGACGCGCGTAGCGTTCCGGAACGGTGGCGATCATGTTGGAGGTGGCAAGAATATGGCCCACCGCCACAAAATGCGGCACGAGTAAGCGCACTCGCCTCTTTGGCCCCTTGCTTTCGATGACTTCATCGACATGGGCGTGGCCGGTGCCCGCTGAAACCACCACCACTTGGTCTGCATCGAAGAACTGCTGTTCTGTCATCGCGCCTTTATTCTTGCTGAGCGGGTGATCTTTGCGAAAGAGACAGACGTAACTTTGCATGAAAAGCCGTTGTTGGAAAAAACCTGTTTTAAGCTGCGGCAGCAGGCCTATTGCCAAATCGACGTGCCCGGTCTCCATTTCATTGCGAAGATTAGCGTGGCTATCACGCACTGTGCTCAGCGTGACGCCCGGCGCAATTTCTTCCAGGACATTCATGAGCCGAGGCAGCAGTTCGATTTCGCCAAGATCGGTCATGCCCAAAGTGAATCTGCGATCGCTGGTGGCCGGCTCGAATAGGGCTTGCTCGTTCAGTGTGTTCTTGATGGTGCTCAACGCATAAGAGATGGGCTCGAATAACTGGGCTGCGTAGGGAGTGGGCTCCATGCCGCGCGATGTTCGCAAGAACAGCTCGTCACCAAGCAAGATACGCAGGCGCTTAAGTGCGTTGCTGACGCTCGGTTGGGTAAGTCCCAGCTTTTTGGCAGCTCCTGAAACGCTGCGCTCCACGAGCAAATGATGGTAGACAACCAATAAATTCAGATCGATATCTTCAAGATTCATGACAGCATTTTCACCAGCAATATTCACGCGCTCTATACATTAGATTGATCATATTCTATTTACCAATTTAGGTCACCTTCCTATACTTGCCTCAAGAAGTTTGCCGGACCACCTACGCAAACGTATGCATCGCAACGATCACAAAAGCGACGAGACAAATCATGGAATTAATAGTGCAGCCAATGGGACAAAGGCTCGCGATAGAAACGGGGGCTAACCTGCTTGCCGTTTTACAAGCCAACGGCGTACCCATTTCGTACAGTTGCATGGCAGGTCGTTGCGGCACCTGTCGTTGCAAAGTAATCAATGGCCGCGTACTGGAGTCGGGCCGTGAGATCAAACGCACAGGTCTGGGCGGTGACGGATATGTGCTGGCCTGCATGAGCGTGCTCACCGAGGACTGCACGATAGAAATCCCCGAGCCTGACGAAGTGGTTACGCATCCGGCGCGCATCATCAAGGCCAAAGTGATCGCTGTACAAGACATGACCCACGATATCAAGTGCGTGCGCCTGAAACCCGCCAAGCCATTGGCGTACTCGCCAGGCCAATACGCCATGTTGCAATTTGGCCCCGATCACATTCGGCCCTACTCCATGGCCGGACTGACCGACGACGGCGAGCTGGAATTCCATGTGCGCGTTGTACCGAACGGCCGCGTTAGCGGTTATGTGGCCAACACGCTTAAAGAGGGCGATGTCATTCGCGTTAGCGGTCCCCTGGGCACAGCCTACTTACGACGCAAGCATCACGGGCCCATGTTGTGTGTCGCGGGGGGCACCGGTTTAGCACCTGTGCTGTCGATTGTTCGCGGTGCGATTGCCGGCGGCATGAAAAACCCGATCCATGTTTATTTCGGCGTGCGATCGATGAAGGATATTTATAGAGCGGACGTGCTCGCACAACTAGCCGAAGAACATCGCAACGTACAGGTACACATCGTGGTGGCATCGGGCCCTATTGGTACAGGGCTGCGTACCGGATTAGTGACCGATGCCGTCGCGCAGGACTGGCAAAATCTGCACGGCTTCCGAGCCTACGTTTGCGGAGCGCCCCCCATGGTGGAGGCGGCGGCCTTGTTGCTGGCCGACAAAGGATTGCCGGCGGAACATTTTTATGCGGATGCGTTTTACGACAGCGCCACGTAGCAGAATTCAGGTAAAAATCATTTAAACAAGGAGACAAGCCATGGGTGAAATTCCTGTTGTATTTCCCAAGGATCCAAAGTGGGCAAGTGACAGTACAAGTCGTATTCCCTTCTGGGCCTACACAGACAAAGAGACCTACAAAAAAGAACTGGAAAGGCTGTTCTACCACGGACACTGGTGCTACGTCGGCTTAGAAGCCGAAATCCCCAACCCGGGTGATTTCAAGCGCACGGTCATCGGCGAACGCTCGGTGATCCTGACTCGCGACATGGAGGGCGGCATCAATGTGGTTGAAAACGTCTGTGCCCATCGCGGCATGCAGTTTTGCCGCGAGCGTAACGGCAACAAGAAAGAACTGGTCTGCCCCTACCACCAATGGAACTACAGCCTGAAAGGAGACTTGCAGGGCGTGCCGTTCTTGCGCGGAGTGAAGCAGGACGGAAAAATCAATGGTGGTATGCCTAAGGAGTTCAAGACAAGCGAAAACGGCTTGAATAAGCTTAAAGTGGCGACGCGCGGCGGAGTCGTGTTTGCTTCATTCGACCACGATGTCGAAAACTTCGAGGATTACCTCGGACCGACGATCTTGAGCTATTTTGACCGGCTTTTTAACGGTCGCAAGCTCACCATACTGGGCTATAACCGCCAACGTATTCCAGGTAACTGGAAGCTGATGCAAGAGAACATTAAAGATCCCTACCACCCCGGGCTCTTGCACACCTGGTTTATCACATATGGCTTGTGGCGCGCCGACAATAAATCGGCGCTGCGTATGGACGCCAAATTCCGCCATGCTGCCATGATATCCACACGCGGCAACAGCGGGGCAAAAAACGAAGTAACCAGCGGCGTAACCAGCTTTAAAGAAAGCATGGAAATAAAGGACAAGCGTCTGCTGGACATCGTGCATGAGGATTGGTGGGGGGAGCCGACGGCGGTTATGTTGACCCTCTTTCCCAGTGTTATTTTCCAGCAGCAGGTCAATAGCGTTTCGACTCGGCATATCCAGCCCAACGGCAACGGCGCGTTTGATTTTGTGTGGACGCACTTCGGCTTCGCCGACGACACGGCGGAAATGACGCAACGCCGTCTGGTGCAGGCCAATCTATTCGGCCCAGCCGGTTTCGTGTCCGCCGACGATGGCGAAGTCATCGAGTTCTCGCAATGCGGGTTCGAACAAAAGCCGCATCACCGCGCTCTGGCGGAACTGGGAGGCTATGGCGTCGAAGATACCGACCATATGGTGACCGAAACCCTGATACGCGGCATGTACAACTACTGGCGTAACGTCATGGAGGCCTGACAATGGACTTTCAAACCTATTTTGATTTGACGAGGCTGTATTCGGATTACGCCGCAGCGGTAGACACTTACGACTGGGACAAATGGGCCGATTTTTTTGTCGACGATTGCGAATACAAAGTGCAGCCCCGAGAGAATCACGAACGGGGCTTCCCGCTGTCCACCATGTGGTTCATCAGTCGCAATATGCTCAAAGATCGCGCCTATGGCATACGAGAAACACTGTTTCACGATCCTTATTATCAACGTCACGTTGTCAGTGCGCCGCGCGTCCTCGCTCATGAAGGCAACCTTATTCATGCCGAAGCGAACTACGCCGTGTTTCGCACCAAGCTCGATGGCGAGTCCACCGTGTTCAACGTGGGGCGCTATCTGGATCGCATAAGAGTCAGCCCACAAGGCATGCACTTCGAATCGCGTTTTTGCATTTACGATTCCGAAATGATACCGAACTCCATCATCTACCCGATTTAGCCGCCTGCTTTTTTCTTACCGACTAAACGCATTTAATTAAATTTTCTTAGTTCAAGGCAATTGATATGGCAACAAGCTGGATAAACGTAATGGCATCTGACGATGTTCCCGAAGACGACGTTATTGGGGTGGATGCTTCCGGGAAGCAATTGGCTATCTACAGCGTTGAAGGGGAGTTCTTTGCGACCGACAACATTTGTACGCACGGACATGCCCGCCTGTGCGACGGCTTTTTGGAGGGTTTCGAGATTGAGTGCCCACTTCACCAAGGCCGGTTTGATGTACGCAATGGCAAGGCCTTGTGCGAGCCGCTAACGGAAGACATTCGCCATTACCCCGTAAAAATCGAAGGTGGACAGGTGTGGGTAGAGTTGGATGACACACCGAGCTGTGAACAGTCATCGGTGTAACTTGCGAACGTATCGTCATCGCGACTAGGCTGCCAAGCGCAAATGGCCTAATCGCGACTTACTGATGCGTTCGCCGACGTTAGCTTACGCTTGCGTCTCGATCCCCTTCGCCGTTTCACGCAAACACGAGATTACCTCAGTAACAGCCCCGGACGGTTGCAGCCCGTGTAATGTAATGATGCCGATATGGCCGAATATTTGCGGCAGCTCAAGCGGCAAAATCGACAGCACGCCCCGCTTGGCATACTGCGTGGCAACGGTAGACGGCATGATGCTAACGGCGTTCGCAGCATTAATAAGCACCATGTTGTGAAGAATAGATGCCGATTCCGCGAATTTGACCGGCTTTAAACCATACCGGGTCAGCAACAATTCCAGTCCGTCGGAAACAGGAGTGCCCCGAGGGGGCAGAATCCAGGGAAACTCTTGCAGATCGCTCCACGACAGCCCTGCCGTTTTTAGCGTTAACGGATGCGTCGGCGCTGTAACCAACACCATCGGCTCAGCGAACAACACGTTTTGCGCGTAGTCGGGATTCATAGTGGCTCTTCCCAGGCGAGCCACGACCAGATCCAGTTTCCGACTCTCCAGGCTTGGCAGCAGCGACTCGACGGATTCTTCACGAACAACAACAGTAAGCCGGGGAGCCCGCTGATGTAACAACAACAGGCTATGGGGTACCAGATAGGCGGCAGAAGACGAGTTGGTTCCTAAATACACCATGCCCGATAGCTCATCATCCAGCGAGCCGAGTTCCTCTCCGACACGATCCAAGTCACCCAGTATCCAACGCGCGTGTCGAATCAGTACTTCGCCATGCGCTGTCGGCATAGTTCCTTTGGCGGTACGCTCGAATAACTGTACTTCCAGCATGGCCTCCAGCTCCGCCAGCATCTTCGAGGCGCCTGGTTGCGTCGTGGCCAACAACTTGGCCGCCTGCGCTTGATGCCGCACATCGTCCAACACAACCAGGAATTTCAGATGGCGCAGCTTTAGCCTGCTGCGCAAATACCAATCCGGCTTGAGCACCATTAGTCCCATCCACCACTTATCCAATTCAGTATATTAGTTCATCAAAACATCATTAGACAAATATATTGTCCCGCTTCTATCATTAATCTGGTCAGAAACTTAACAATAAATAGACCTTCACGGAGACTCATTGTGCAACCTAAACTTCAGGCTCTCGGCCTAGTCCTTTCTCTGATACTTTCCAGCCTTGCCCTATCCACAGCGCATGCGTACCCCGATCGACCTATCACCTTGATTGTCCCGACGGTGCCAGGCGGCGCCGGCGATACCGTATCCCGCGTTTTGGCTGACGATATGGCCAAAACCTTAGGGCAACCTATCATCGTCGAAAATAGGCCGGGAGCAGGAGGCGTCGTCGGCACCAAAACCGCGTCCCATGCGCATGCGGATGGCTACACGTTATTGCTGGGCCTGGACTCTGCATTAACCGTGTCACCTTATTTACTTTCCGAACCTCCCTACCAAGCTCAAAGCGCTTTTTCGCCCATCGGTCAAATCGGCGCGGTGCAATTCATGCTCGTGGCGGCTCCGAACTCAGGTATCGAAAACATCGAGTCCTTGTTAAAACAGGCCAAAGCTCAACCCGACCAACTCTCCTATGCTTCCGGAGGTGTCGGTTCCGTTCATCACCTGGCCATGGAGCTTTTCGAAAAAGCGGCCACCATTGAACTTCAACATATTCCTTATAAAGCCGCACCGCAGGGCTTTAGCGACTTGATGGGCGGACATGTGTCAGTCATGTTCATCGCGAACGGAACCGGCGAGCCGGCCGCCGCTTCGAAAAAAGTAATAGCACTGGGCTCGGCAAGCGCAAACAAACTTAACGACTTGCCGCTGATCAGCACCGTCGTCCCTGGATATTCTTTCGAGAGCTGGTTTGGACTTTTTGCGCCGACCGGCACCCCGCCGGCCATCCTGGAACAAGTATCGCAATCCCTGAAAAAATCCCTGAACAACCCCGACGTGGCCGAAAAACTCAAAACGGCCGGAGTCATACCGAGTTGGTCAGACGGCCAAACGCTTTCCAAACGATTGGCGAGCGACACTAAAACTTATAGCGGTCTGATGCAAAAGCTTAAAGACGCCAAGAACTGAGAAACCTGCAGCGACATGTCAGATTCAACAATCAAAAACATCATCATGATCACCTCCGACCAACACCGTGGCGATTGCTACGGTTTTGAAGGACGGAGTGTCAAAACGCCTCATTTGGACAAATTGGCGCGCGATGGTACGCGCTTCAATGCGTGTATAACACCGAATCTGGTCTGCCAGCCGGCAAGGGCCTCGATCCTGACCGGGCTGCTGCCATTGACGCATGGGGTACGGGACAATGGCATTGATCTACCCCTCGATACAGGCCAAAAAGGGTTCGCCGGCAGTCTTTCCAAAGCCGGGTACGACACCGGAATTATCGGCAAGGCGCATCTCTCGACCCACCACACTTTCTCCAAAACGGGACGCCCTGAGTGTCAATTCAGTCAGCCCGAATTCGCTCCCCCCTGGGGCGGCCCTTACATGGGATTTGAACATGTCGAACTGATGGTTGAAGGCCATAACTATTGGCTTCCAGCTCCGCCGCCGGCTGGCTTGCATCACTCGCAGTGGCACTACAGCGACGGCTTGGGAGAAGAGCGCAATCGTCTTTACTCGAAGGACCTCGGCCCGTCTATCGGCGCTCCCCAAACCTCTTATTCGGCTCTTCCCGTAGCGTGGCACAACTCAACGTGGGTGGGTGATCGAACGGTCGAGTATTTGCGTCAGCAACGCGAAAAGCCTTTTTTCCTGTGGGCCTCGTTTGCAGACCCTCATCATCCCTTCGACTGTCCTGAACCATGGTCAAGATTGCACCATCCCGACGACGTTGATCTGCCTTTACATCGGACCACCGACTTCGACCGTCGGCCCTGGTGGCATCGCGCCAGCATGGAAAGTACGCCATCCGGCAGTGCCGAGGTGCGTGCCTTAAGACAAAATTTTTCACGCATACCTACCCAGCCCGATAACGCACTGCGCCACATTATCGCCAATTACTACGGCATGATTTCCCTCGTCGATCACCAGGTCGGCCGCATTCGAAAAGCGCTGCACGAGTATGGACTTGATGAGAACACGCTCATCGTATTTACGTCGGACCACGGCGACTGGATGGGAGATCATGGCTTGATGCTCAAGGGCCCCATGGCTTACGAGGGTCTATTGCGCGTCGGCATGATTTGGGCAGGGCCTGGCGTCAAAGCCGATCAGGTGGTCAAAGACCCTGTTTCGACCTTGGATCTGGCATCCACCTTCACTGACTATGGCCATGCTCAGAACCAGGGAGTGACGCACGGACGAAGCTTACGGCCATTTCTGGAGGGTAAGGAAATGTCTCGGGATTTCGCCTACAGCGAGTGGGACGTTGCCGCATCGCGATGCGGCGTCGAGCTAAAACTAAGAACAGCACGCACTCAGGACTGGAAACTGACGCTCGAGCTGAACTCTGGAGCGGGGGAAATGTATTGCCTGAAAGAGGATCCGCATGAAATGCATAATCTATTCAACTGCGCCGACTATTCAGCCGCCCAAGCCGAACTAACAGAAATGATCCACAGTCGTCCCGATGATGCCCTAAAGACGCCCCTTCAGCCCTCGGGCATCGCATAACCTACCCGCCAGTGCATCGTTGCGATCAACTTACGGAAGGACTTGCGCCTTCGAGAGTGCGCCTTTGCTAAGCGCCACAAACAAAAACGCCATGCGGATCGCATGGCGTTTTTTTACCCCTAAGGGAACCGCAAATACAGATTACTGCAGTGCGATTTCGACGTCTACACCTGCAGGCAAATCGAGGCGCATCAAGGCATCAACGGTTTTGTCGGTAGGATCGACAATGTCCATCAAGCGCTGGTGAGTACGCATTTCGAATTGATCACGTGCCGTCTTGTTGACGTGAGGCGAGCTCAGGATGTCATAGCGACGAATACGTGTAGGCAGTGGTACTGGACCACGCACTACCGCGCCCGTGCGCTTAGCGGTTTCAACGATTTCAGCAGCTGACTGATCGATCAGCTTGTAGTCAAACGCTTTCAGACGGATGCGGATTTTCTGGTTTTTCATGGTGTTTCCTAAAGAACGAAATCGGCAGGGGCAACAAACCCCTGCCTGGCAAGTACTACTTACTTAAGAATTTTAGCGACCACGCCGGCGCCGACGGTACGACCGCCTTCACGAATGGCGAAACGCAAGCCTTCTTCCATGGCGATCGGGGC
>LNAP01001107.1_pt1 | contig 29186 bp, 20 predicted proteins | sample 602601 | NCBI WGS metagenome assembly LNAP01 (sample SAMN02440304, study PRJNA202911) | soil metagenome | biome: Subtropical and temperate rainforests or woodlands; isolation source: soil samples (1 kg each in a 20% v/v slurry with milli Q water) were... ... | reverse complement strand
CTGTTATTGTGGATCAAATGGTTGCCATGATTCTGGCATTGAAAGAGCGCGGCGCCAGTGTGTTGCTGTCTGAGCAAAACATTCATTTTGCTCAACTGGTATCGGATCGCGCTTATGTGCTGGAAAAGGGCATGTTGCGCTATCAGGGAAGCATGAAAGAACTTGTCAACAATGATGAAATCCGGAAATCGTATTTATCGTTTTAGAGTCCTGTCGGTCGACGTTGACGGGCGCCGTCGTGTGTGATTTCGACATGGGCTGGCATGGTCTTATGCCGGCATGGCGCTTAAAATTGTCTGAAGTGTTCTGCTAACGTGTGTTTCCAATAAATGGCTTGCCTTCTCGGCATCGCGTGCAAGTGTTGCTGTCAAAATGGCCTGGTGTTCGCTTTTGATGTCGCGGTCACGAGGGTTGGCGGAAAAAAACAACCTGCGATAGCGATCGCTAATACTATGAAGATGCGAGCAATACTGCATAAGTAAAGGCGAGCCGCAGCCACTTATCAATGCTAAGTGGAATTTGTCGTGCCATTTTTCCCACTCTTCAAGTTGTTCTGAATCCCAGCCAATAGACTCCAGCTTGTTCAAATGATGATGAGTCGCGACCAGGTCTCTTTCCCAGGCGTCGTCGCCATTTTGAATGGATGCTCGCAAGGCTTTGACCTCGAGTGTAATTCGTATATCAAGAACATTTAAGAGCTCGTTGCGGGAAATGGGGGCTACAAAATAGGCGCGCCCTTCTTCTGAAACGATTAGTCCTTCTGCGACCAATCTGGAAAGACTTTCTCTTAGCGGGCTCCAGCTAACCTCAAATTCTGTTCGCAGATCTTCAAGCCTTAGTCGTGTTCCGGGGGGCAATCGTCCATGAAGGATCGCCGCCTTGATTTTGTCGCTTATCTGTGTGGCGCGGGTGGCGCCAGCACGTTTCGTATTAGACGAGACGTGGTTAACCGCTTCACTGAGTTCTAGCATTGTCAAAAGGATCTGCCTAGGGTTTTTCCCGAGTTGGGATACTAAATTGTACTGCACTCATTACGGAATTTATTATATTATATCGTTAATTTGAAAATTAACGATAACTTAGTTGGCAATATGATTCGGAGGATGTGATGAGTAGTATTGAGAATTTTCAGACATCGGAAGTTCGGGATGGGATGCACATTACGTGGCAAATACCAATCGTGATGGAAGATGGCGTAATACTTCGTGCCGATTTGTTCCGGCCCATTGACTCGGGCCCGGTGCCTGTGATCATGAGCTACGGTTGTTACGCTAAAGGACAAGCGTTTCAAGACGCATACGCTCCTCAGTGGGATTCTATGGTTGCAGAGTTTCCTGACATTACGAAGGGAAGCACCAACAATTATCAGTGCTGGGAGCTGACTGACCCGGAACGTTGGGTTCCTCATGGCTATGCGATCTTGCGTGTTGACTCACGAGGGGCGGGGTGGTCCGAGGGCACGCAAGACCTTTGGTCTGCACGCGAAGTAAAGGACTATCACGATTGCATTGAGTGGGCTGGTACACAGTCATGGTGCGACGGGAATGTTGGGTTATTGGGCATTTCGTACTATGCGGCCAATCAATGGCTGGTTGCGGCATCTCAGCCTCGTCATCTGAAGGCTATTATCCCTTGGGAGGGCGCGTCGGATTGTTATCGCGAGTTGTATTTTCATGGGGGCATTCGTTGCACTTTCCTTGACTCATGGTTGCCAAAGCAGGTCGCCATGCAATATGGACAAGGGGAACGCAGCCGTCGCCATCCTATTACCGATCAACCTTGCGCTGGTCCGGTTACATTGTCGGAAGACGAGCTGCGCAAGCAACGCATTGATAAGCGCGCAGTGGTCAAAGCGCATCCATTGCTGGATGATTACTATCGTCCGGTAATTACCGATTTCAGCAAGGTGCAGGTTCCGTTCCTGTCTTCGGCCAACTGGGGAGGTCAGGGCCTACATTTGCGTGGAAACATCGAGGCGTTCACCCAGTCCTCCTCCGACGACAAGTATCTGGAAATTCATGGTCTGGAGCACTGGACGCATTTTTATACCCCGTATGGTCTGGACTTACAGAAACGTTTTTTTGATCGTTACCTTAAGGGCGATGCTTCAACATGGGCGCAGCAGCAGCGCGTACAGCTTCAGGTAAGACATATCGATCATTTTGAACAACGCGGCGAGAATGAGTGGCCACTTGCGCGTACGCAATGGACTCCCTGGTACCTGGATGGCCGTGAACAAAGTATGTCAGAGGCGCCCGTCCAGGCTGCATCACAAAAAAGCTATCAGGTGAATACCGAGGGATTGACTTTCAGGTCGGCGCCTTTTGCCGAATCGACTGAAATCACTGGGCCGCTTGCTGCTCGCCTTTACATCAGCTCGTCGACGGCGGATGCGGATTTGTTCGTCATTGTCCGGCTGTTCGACCCGGAAGGGCAGGAAGTTACATTCCGTGGCGCCATGGACGCGCACACACCGATCGCACAAGGCTGGTTGCGTGCCTCCCACCGCGAGCTGGACGAGAGTCTGAGCACTCCGTGGCGGCCAGTATATAAGCATACCCGTCAATTACCCTTGCAGCCGAATGAAGTGGTTCCCCTCGATATCGAAATTTGGCCGACCAGTATTGTTGTGCCAGCTGGATACCAGCTAGCGTTTACCGTGAAGGGAAGTGATTACGAATATTCTGGCGTTATCGACGCCGAGCGCAACTCGCGTCACAGGTATCCGTCAAAAGGATGTGGACCGTTTTTACATGGCGATTCTGATGACCGAAGCAGTCCTGATCTAAATGGTTCGGTAACGGTATATACGGGTGGGAAGTATGCCAGCCAGATTTTGCTTCCGATTATTCCATGAAATAAACAAAAGAGCAGCTAAGTAAGGTGTCCTATTCCTCTTGCTGCTTTTAATTGTTGAGTTTATAAAAATTGATACTGGAGATTTACATGACATTTAAACGCATTTTTTTTGGCGCCCTTGCAGGGCTCGGTCTGGTCTTTGCGCAAGCAGGTATCGCCCAGGCGCAAGACACCACGTTTCCTACCCGGCCAGTCAAAATAATTGTTCCATTTTCGCCGGGCAGTGCTCCGGATCTGGTGGCACGCGCTTTGTCTGAACCGCTGGGGAAAAAATGGAATCAGGCTGTCGTGGTGGAAAACAAGTTGGGTGCGGGCGGAGTGATAGCCAGCGAAACAGTCGCCAAGTCAACTCCTGATGGCTATACATTATATTTGGCCACAATGGGAAATCTCGCGCTTGCGCCCACGATGTTTGATACCTTGTCGTACGATCCGAAAACGGCCTTTAAAGGAGTAAGTTTCGTGGCAGAGAATCCCTTTGCGATTCTGCTGGGGAAAAATGTTCAGGCCAACTCATTGCAAGAGCTGATCGCGTTATCGAAATCGACAACCAAAGGTTTGGATTATGGGTCTGCGGGTACTTTGGGACCGCTGGTGGGTGATCTTATTAAACAAGAGACAGGAGCAAACATCTCCTATATTCCTTATAAAGGGGCTCAGCCGGCTATTATTGATTTGCTTGGGGGTCAGATCGACATGGTCATTGCCGACCTTCCCAGCTTGTTACCCTATCATGCGCAAGGCAAGGCTCGCGTTTTGGTACTGACATCTGAATCCAGGTCTGATCTGGCCCCCGAAATACCCACGATGTCCGAGGCTGGTTTCAAGGATTTCGATATTTCAACGTGGTATAGCGTAGTGGTTCCATCGGCTACACCCAAAGCTGTAATCGACAAGCTCAATGCCGATGTTTCAGAGGCGCTTAAAACCCCCGCGTTTACCAAGCAATTGTTGACCTTGGGTATGGTTCCAAAATCATCAACACCCGAGTTTATGGACCAGTTGATTGCACGCGATATGAAGCGCTGGGGTGAGCTAATCAAGAAAAGCAAATAACCCCCCAGGCACAAATTTAAGGTATAAGTGCCAGCCCCAGGCGAACTTGTGAGCTGCTTTTCTGGTTGTAGCCTAGCAGCGTTTCACCATAGCCCTTGAAGTATTGAAGGTGTACGTAGCCGTTCATATTAAGAAAAGTACGTTTCAACGGCCAGGCGGCTTCCAGCTGTGTGGCCGTACGGCCTTTTTTGCCTTGCTGATACAGGCCCGTCAATACCAGGCCGTTATCTTGCGCCCAGCGCAGCTTCCAGTCGACATAGCCCAGGTAGTTGGAGTAGTTTTGGCCAACGCTTTCAGCAAAGTAGGTTTTTACGCGCGGCGCAAACGTAAGGGTACTGCCGCCTGCGAACCGGTAGTTGAATTCGGGCTGGATATAGACGTCGTTTAGCGAACGGGAGTCGTCACCGCTTTTGCCGTTGGACTTATGTTCGATTCCGGTATTCAGCCCGACAAACCAGGGGTTGTCGGGCGACTCCCATAGCTTGTCTTTTTGCCAGAAGAGGCTGGGGTTGTAGGTGGTGTCGATGAAAGGTCGGGAGTCGCCCGACAAGTCCCATAAGGCAGTTTGGGTGTAGCCCAGGTATAGGTTGTCGACGAAAGCAGGTTTTTTAGGATCGGCCGGGGTCGATAAACGATACTTGAAACTAACTTGAAAGCGCGCGTTGGTGCCGCCTTTGGCGCCTAAATCGAAATACGTGGGCTCGTAAGGTGAAATGGCGTTTCTAAAGTTATCGAACGGCGAGGGGGCCGCAGCCGAGGGGGCTGTTGCTGCGGGGCCTTCCGAGACCGAGGCGCCTGTTGCTGCGACGATATTGGCGGGCAGCGGGGGATCGGTAAGCTGATTGCCGGTTGCGGCCCCGGCGTCAACCACCGGTACCGTGGCCGGCGAGCCGGCGACCAGGCTTTTTTCCAGGGGGGTGGCGTCCAACGCCAGAAGAGTTTGTTCACTGCCTTCGATGTTGATGGCGACCAGCCCATGCACCCCGGTCGGTACAACTGCCCGCCAGGCGAAGGCTACAAAGTTGTTGACTGGCACCGTCACTTGCCGTGAGTCGGTTTTCAGATAAGCCAGCGAACGAGTGGCCGTGCCTTGTTCGTTACGCCACTGCAATACCAGGTTTTTTGGGGGGCTAGAGTTAATGGCCGTGTCGGTATCATTGAACAATACGCCTTTGATAACGATAGCCTCGCCAGCAGCGGCATGCACCTGATCTAATTGGTAGGTCATGCCTGCCGATGAGCTGGACATGCCTGCCAGGCTGGCAAATATTAACGCAGACAGTGAAGCAAGAAAGGTAAATAGCGTCCGACCACGGCTAGAGTGATAGGGTATTTGTGCTGATTGACGTGGGTTGATCAGTGGGCGCATAGGTAAGTGAACAAAACAACTTGAATGTTCTGCACTTTAGCATTGTGCAGCGGCACCATTGCTACGTAATGTAAGCAAGCTGTTTCAGTTCTTTTAAGTGGATGTTTTTACGCGGTTTTCTGCTTTTGTGGCAGGCAAGGTAAAATGCCACCCGTTGCTGTCTCCGTAGCTCAACAGGATAGAGCACCCGCCTTCTAAGCGGGGGGTTGCGTGTTCGAGTCACGCCGGAGGCGCCATGTCTTCGCCGCCCGTAAACTGCGTGCGGACGTCACCACGGCCTTTGTCGCGGCCGCTCCATCTGGATCAGGTCGCATCCAGCCCGCAACATCCTCGGGTAATTCGCGTCTGCCAAGCGGAGTGCGGGCACGTTCGTTCACCTTAACGCTTTCGAGCTGTTCAGCCGACAGCATCATCCTCTCGGACAGGAAGTCGGTTACCAGCCTCGTCCATTGGTACGAGCGCAACAATATTAGTGATTCCTTGTCGCGCCATCTTGATGTAGGGGCAAAAACGCTCGGTATTACGGACCAATTCTTCGGCGATAGACCGCTTGACACCTGGCAGGCGGATGAGTGTTAAAACAGCGCCCAAGCCCCCGTCACCTCCGCCGCCGAGACCAGGCGCGGCGACCTTCAGCCTTTCGGTCAGAAACACGACCGAAAGAGGCTTTTTGTGCGTACTAACAAAACAAATATCCTGGCCTAAGCCGCCGTGAAACTCACCCCTCCCACTCGAGTCCGGCCTAAGCTTCTTATTACGAAAGAATACCGGCGCCTCGCGCTCGGCAACCTCAATGGGCGTTGACGAAATATTGCTGGGCCAAGACATGGCGGAAACACCGTCTTTTCCAGCCGTGGCACCCATACCACCGTTAAAGAACAGAACGGTGGCAAAAGGTTTACCATCGTCGCGCGTACCACTAAGATTAGCGATCCTGAAGCAATAATCAAGCCAGGCTGATCCTTGCACGAAGGGCGCTTTGTGCAAAGATCACGTGAACGCAGCAGACCTCCCGAATCCGCAGATGCATGCGGCACGGGGATTTGTTCAGAGCTTCCTTAAATGATTCACAAACAATTTTGCAGCCATGGGCAGCGAGTCGAATGAGCGCACGCAAATATGCAACCCTCTGCTTGCCCAGGGTTCTTTCAGTTGAATGATTTTTATCTTGAAAATTTTGGAATAACGCCTGGCTATATCCAAAGGCAGAACACCTATTCCCAAATCTGAATTGACCATAAAGCAAAGTGCGTCGAAGCCGGTGACCTGAACTTTGATCTTTACACTGCGTTTCAGGTTATTGGCTGCGCTGGAAATGATCTGATTAATGGCACTACCCATATGCAGGCCGATAAAGTCATATTCCAGGGCGTCTGAAAATCGAAAATCTTTCTTGTTGGTCAGCGGATGGCCCGAAGGCACTATCAGCGCCAGGGTGTCTTCCTTGTATGGAAAAATTTCAACTTCATGGTCGAAGGCGGTGCTGGAAAAAATACCGATATCCGCTGAGTTTTCGTAGACGGATTTTATGATTTCGGGCGATATCTTTTCTTCAAGATGAACCTGGACGTTCGGGTAGTCGTTGAGAAACGTTTTTATGTCCTGGGGCAAAAATTGGGTAATGGCCGAGATATTTGCAAAGATCCTGACAAACCCTCGCAGACCGCCCGAGTACTCCCTCATGTGGACCGAGATCTCGTCCAGCTCATGCAAGATACGCCGCGCCATGGTCGATAGTGCTATTCCCGCAGTAGTCGGTTTAATTCCTTTATTGGTCCTGATCAGCAAGCTGGTTTTTAGTATTTCCTCAAGCTCGCTGATTCTTTTGCTGACGGCAGCCGCGGCAATATGGTTGCGCTCAGATGCCGCGGCAATAGTGCCTTCTTCAATCACACTGATAAATAGTTTCAAAGAGACAGGATCAAGATGCATAGTGGAAATTTGGCGTTATTAAGGAGTATCTGATCAAGTTTTCAGTTGTCTGAATTTGAGCAAGCAAACCAAGCAGACAGCACACTAGCTTAACTCTTCCGGGTAAATTGCCATCGTATTTCGCGATGGCGGCATCATGATCTATTGCTTTAGCTTCCCGAACTGGATTGTTAGACTCAAAAAAAAATCGACCTGTGACCTGGTTACAGGGCTATATAACTACGGAGTATAAGACAGATGGATTTGCAAAATAGTGCGCTCCTTAAGCAGCAAGCCTATATCAATGGCGTCTGGTGCGACGCAGACTCAAAAAAAACAATTGATGTTAAGAATCCGTTCGATGGCAGCTTGCTGGGCACTGTCCCGAATATGGGCGAAAAGGAAACCGCCAATGCAATTGCCGCTGCCGACAAAGCATTAGCTGCGTGGAAAACGAAAACAGGCAAAGAACGTGGCGCTATTTTAAGAAAATGGCAATATCTGATCGAGCAAAATAGCGACGACCTGGCGCTGATTTTAACAATGGAACAAGGCAAGCCGCTTGCTGAGGCAAAAGGCGAGCTTAATTATGCTCTTTCATTTGTAGAGTGGTTCTCCGAAGAGGCAAAGCGGGTATATGGCGATGTCTTGCCTGCTACCCGAAGCGACCAGCGTCTGCTGGCTATTAAACAGCCCATAGGTGTTTGCGGCGCGGTTATTGCATGGAACTTTCCGTCTGCGCTGGTTACGCGCAAGGTGACTCCTGCCCTGGCGGCGGGATGCACCGTTGTCTTGAAGCCGTCGGAACTGACACCATTCACCGCGCTGGCATTGGCCTACCTGGCCCAGGAAGCAGGTATTCCGCCTGGTGTGTTCAATGTCGTTACAGGCGATCCGGTTCAGATCGGCAAAGAGCTTACCGGCAACAGCACAGTCAAAAAGCTGACATTCACCGGGTCGACCGAGACGGGCCGTCTGTTAATGCAGCAAAGCTCTTCCAATATTAAAAAGCTCTCGCTTGAGTTGGGCGGCAACGCTCCCTTTATTGTGTTTGAGGATGCCGATCTTGATGATGCCGTCGAGGGGCTGCTGGCGTCCAAGTTTAGAAATGCCGGTCAAACTTGCGTCTGTGCAAATCGGGTTTATGTGCATTCGAACGTGGTGCAGGCGTTTTCTGAAAAACTGGTAGCCCAGGTAAAGCAAATGAAAGTAGGAAGCGGGCTTGAAGAAGGGGTGACGCAAGGTCCGTTAATTGACCAGCGCGCAGTTCAGAAAGTAAGCCGCCTTGTGAATGATGCTGTCGCCAAAGGGGCCACACTGCTTGCCGGCGGCAAGTTGCTGGTTGATAACAGCCTGCTTTACGAGCCGACCGTTTTACTGGGTATTACGCCCGACATGCAAATATCGGGCGAGGAAATTTTTGGGCCGGTCGTCAGTATCAGTACGTTCGATTCGGAACAGCAAGTGCTGGCCATGGCCAACGACAGTCCTTCAGGTCTGGCTTCGTATTTTTATAGCGAAAATCTCGAGCGCGTATGGCGCATGATGGAAAGCCTGGAATACGGCATCGTGGGCATTAACACTGGAAGCGTGTCAAACGAGGTTGGCCCATTCGGCGGAATAAAAGAATCCGGCGTCGGGCGCGAGGGATCGAAATACGGCATTGACGAGTTTCTTGAAATCAAATACGTATGTTTGTCCGGAAAGTCATTCAACGCATTGCCACTATAAAAGACAGCCGCAGAGAATCTTATGAAAAATACCTCGTTGGCAGTCGATGATAATGGCGCCGAGCGTTTTGATTACGTTATTGTGGGATCAGGAGCCGCGGGATCCATACTTGCAAATCGCCTAAGCGCCGACGGCTCGACGGTTTGTCTGCTTGAAGCGGGGCCGCCCGATAATAATCCGTTTCTGCATATACCGGCTGGCTTTATTAAGGCAGTCTTTAATCCGAAATATGCCTGGCAGTTTTCAACTGAAGCAACCGACAAAACGAATGGGCGCCGCATACCCATACCGCAAGGCCGCACCTTAGGCGGGTCTACCTCGATTAACGGCCTTGTTTATAACCGCGGGCAACACGCCGATTTCGACCACTGGGCCAGCTTGGGAAACGAGGGCTGGGCTTATAAGGATGTCCTTCCTTATTTCAAGTCCATGGAAAAACGCGTCGGCGGCGATGATTATTATCGTGGACGCACCGGCGAGTTGCCCGTTACCGACATTGACTGGATTCATCCGATTTGCGAGGCGTTTATACAAGGGGCCGTTGAGCAGGGTATTCCAAAAAATCCGGACTATAACGGCGCCGACCAGGCTGGGGTTGGATACTTCCAGCGCACGATTCATAACGGCTGGAGAATGAGTACCGCCAAGACGTTCCTAAAGCCTGCAAGGTCCCGCTCGAATCTGGCGGTGAAAACCTACGCGCAGGCGACCCGAATTCTGTTCAAGGACAAACAGGCGATAGGGGTGGCTTATGTTCATCCTTTGCATCCATCGCAAGCCGGCAAGGTCATGGCAATCAAAGAGGTCATTATCGCTTGCGGCGCCATTAACACGCCTAAGCTGCTTCAGCTTTCCGGCATTGGCCCGGCTGCTTACCTGCAGGAAAGAAATATTGCCGTCATACAGGATTTACCCGGTGTCGGAGAAAACCTGAGCGATCATTATTCCGTTCGCGTCGTGGCCCAGGTAAAAAACGGCGAGACCATGAATGAGCTCGTCAAAGGAATGAAGCTGGGCGGCCAGATCTTTAAATGGTTAACGAAGAGGCCCAGCATCATGGCCTTGAGCCCGTCGCTTATTCATTATTTCTGGAAGTCGTCGCCCGATTTGTTGTCGCCGGACCTGCAGGGGGTTTTTACACCCGCCAGCTATAAGGAAGGGTATGTGGGCCTGCTGGACGATTTTCCCGGCATGACCGCAGGCGTATGGCAACATCGTCCTGAAAGTAAAGGCTATGTAAAGATCAAATCATCGGACCCCTTTGAAGACCCGATTATTCAGCCTAATTATCTGGAGCATCCTGACGATCAGCAAGCGCTGATCCGGGGCATAAGGCTGGCGCGCAAGCTGTTGCAGTCAAAATCGCTGGAACAGTATTTTCACAAAGAAACGTTGCCGGGCGAGCTATGTCAGTCCGATGACGAGCTGCTGGACTTCGCTAAAAAATTTGGCGTGTCTTCTTATCATGTAACGGGCACAGCCCGCATGGGGCCAAGCAGCGATAAAAGCGCGGTAGTCGACCGCGAGCTACGCGTATATGGAGTTCAAAATCTGCGCGTGGTCGATTCATCCATTATGCCGTCCATACCTTCAGCAAACGTATGTGCCGCCACGATGATGATCGCAAACAAAGCCGCGGAGTTAATACGGGGCAAGTAGTTTTTTCATAATTTTTGGTTTTTTGATGACGAAGGGTATTTGGAGACGATATGTTTAAATTTAATCATGTAATAACACTTAAAACGATATGCGCATTGGCACTGACCAGTGCAAGCCTGGTTGCTCAGGCCGAGGATATAAAAATTGGCTTTAATAGCGATATGTCGGCTACCGGTTCGGCGGACTTCGGCATTTCAGCTTTGGCAGGCGCCCGCCAGGCTGCCGCCGATATTAACGCCGCCGGCGGCGTTTTAGGCAGAAACGTTACGATCGTAGAACGCGATGACACTGGGTCGCCGCCAAAAGCCATCCAAAATACCAATGAGCTGGTCAACAATATTAAAGTGGATGCTTTGTTGGGGGGCGTGAACTCTGGAAACATGCTGGCCTGGCTGCATATTGTTCAACAGAAAAAGATCCCGACTATTTCTCCGGTTGCGACGGCAACGGATATAACTGGGCGCTACGCGGCTGAACCGCAAAATTATATCTTTCGCGTCTCGATGCGCGATCGCGATCAAATCGCACTTTTGGCCGCTTACGCTGCGAAATCAACGAAAAATCAGAAAGTAGCGGTTATTGCCGATACAACCGGTTATGGTCAGCAGGGCGTCAAAGATGCTTTAGCCATTCTTGAGCTGCATAACATCAAGCCGGTCGCCAACGAGAAATTCGGTCCTAAAGACACCGACATGACGTCCCAGCTAAGCAAAATCAAGAACTCGGGCGCCGACACTTTAATTGTGTATGCCTTGGCCGATTCGAACGCGCATGTCATGCGCAGCCTGGAAAAAATCAATTACTTTCCTACAACGCTTGCGTCATGGGGAAATTTGAGCTCGCCGTTTCTTAGGATCGCAGGCCCCGAGCTGGCGAAAAAAATGATTTTCGCGGCGTCAATTACGGAAGACTCCTCCGAGAAATCCAAAGCGTTGTACGAAACACTATTAAAAACGAACAGCCGTTTGCCTACTTATGTAATGGCAGCGCATGCTTATGATTCCGTAAAGCTATTGGCTGCTGCAATGACGCAGGCAAAATCTGTGGACGGCGAAAAAGTTCAGCAGGCGCTCGAAAACCTGACACAAGTAAAAGGTGTTATCAAGGATTACGAGCTGCCGTTTAGCAAAGAAAACCATGAAGCGTTATCGGTAAAGGATTTTCGTCTGGTTCGCTGGGTTGACGGAAACGTTGTTTCATTAGTTGATGAAGTGACCAAATCCATTAAGCCTGAAGATCTGAAGCTATAACAGGCAAGTAGTTCATTACCTATAAATTTTAAAAAGTGGATCTTTGCATGACGCTAACGTCATGCAGGGATTCCGTGCTCAAAGGTCAGGAGCTATGGATATTTTTCAAGCTATATTTAGCGGCTTGGCAATGGGAAGCGTGTATGCACTGGTTGCATTCGGCTTCAGCATTACCTATATCACGACAAAAACATTTAATTTCGGCCAGGGCGCATTCATAGCGCTTGCCGGATTGGTTGGCGTAAGCGCGGTTTTGTTATTTAGCCAGGGACAGTTAATTGGCCTGCCGGTTAATGAAGACGTTACCTGGGGTTCGTTTATTTTTGCGCTGGTTGCCAGTGCCTTAATAATGAGTCTGCTAGGTTATGTTTTATACATTACCGCCATCAGGCATTTTGTAGGCGAGCAAGGTTTGTCATGGGTAATGAGCACGATTGGCTTCGGCATCATCATTCAAAACCTGGCTTTACTTATATGGGGTCCCGCGCCCATCGCATTAGCGTCTCCGTTGGGCGACGGTGTATTAACGATTCTTGGCGCAGGGGTTCGTCCGCAGGAAATACTGGTATTTGTTACGACCCTGGTGCTAATGGTGGTTTTTGACTGGGCGCTGCACAAGACCAAAATGGGCAAGGCCGTTCTGGCTGTCGCTTTCAGCAAGTCTACCGCCAGCCTGATGGGCATTAATGCCGGCGCAATTGCCATTGCCGTTTTTGCCTTGAGTTCGGCGCTTGCCGCCATTGCAGGGGTGATGATTGCGCCCATTGCAACGGCCTCTGTATTTGTCGGAACGTTGCTGGCGCTGAAAGCATTTTCGGCCGCTATTCTAGGTGGCCTGGAAAATCCCCGCGGCTGCATTTTTGGCGGCTTCATGATTGGCCTGATGGAATCAGTCATCGGCCTGTGGTATTCCAATCTGCGTGAAATCGCCGTGTTTGGGTTGATTATTGTTGTTTTGTATTTCCGCCCTGCCGGTTTGCTAGGTCGTGTACATGTGGAGAAGGTATGAAAATAATAAAAATTTTAACGCCTCTTATTATTGCTGGCCTGGTTTTACTGTACGCATACTCGGGAATAAACGATTTTTACTTGCTGATTTTATTCAATATAGGCATTTACTATATTGCAGCGACTGGATTTAATATTCTTGTAGGACAGACAGGGCAGAAATCCCTGGGGCACGCCGGCTTGTTTGGTATTGGCGCGTATACAGTCGCTTTGTTAACGGTCAACTATCAGGTAGATCCCTGGCTGGCTCTGGTGGCTGCCGCGGTTGTGTCAGCGGTATTCGGGGTGATCATTGCGATTCCCGCCTTGAAGGTAAAAGGCCCGAGCCTGGCAATGGTGACGATTGCGTTTGGTCTGCTGATCGAAAAAATCGCCTCTGAATGGACCGATGTATTCAAAGGGCAAGAAGGTTTTTACGGTATCAGCGCATTACATTTCAATGGAACAGCGCTCGACAGCCGCCAATGGGTTGTAGTGGTGGTTGTACTTGGTGTGGTTCTTCATGCATTGACGACGTTACTGTTGAAGGGCCGGTTTGGCAGGGGCTTTGCTGCTGTACGGACGTCGGAAATCGCAGCGGAAAGTGTTGGTATAAGTGTTTATCGCTTCAAGATACTGGCCTTTGTTCTAAGCGCAATTACCTGCGGCATTGCCGGAGCGCTGGTTGCGCAGCAAAACCAGTATATAAATTCCGATTTCATCAATTTCAATTTATCGGTTTTCTTTCTGGTCCTTGTGCTTTTTGGCGGGAAAACACCGGTAGGGTCTTTCCTGGGGGCGGTTGTCCTGACGCTGATCGACGCGTTCCTGGCACGCTGGCCGGAAGTCCAGCATTTTGCATATGGGGTTATTTTGCTGTTTGCCTTGTATGCCATGCCCGAGGGGCTTTCCGGTTTACTGGACAAACTCAAATCCAGGAAGGTTCGCACTGGCGCCGAACTACAGGCTTTGTCTTCCGCGGAAGAGTGGTCGCCGCGCGATATGAAAGCCGATGTTCCCGCTGTGCAAGCGCCTTTGCTGCTGGAAGTAAAAGATCTGTACAAGGCTTTTGGTGGTGTCGTTCCGACTAATAAAGTGTCTTTTTCGCTGAATAAAGGCTCTATTGTGTCGCTGATCGGCCCTAACGGCGCGGGCAAAACGACAACATTAAATCTTCTGTCGGGGCTGATCGACGCAGACGAGGGAAGTATTGTTTTTAAGAACAAGCAACTGATCGGCCTGTCACCCAATGAAATCGCGGCATCCGGACTTGGGCGCACCTTTCAGAACTTGAAGCTGTTTGAAGGTTTGAGCGCCCTGGAAAACGTAATGGTCGGTTTCTACCGTGTCCAGAAATCCGGTTTTCTTTCGAATCTTCTTGGCCTGCCCAATAGTTTGCGGGAAGAGCGTCAAATAAGAAAAGAAGCCTATTCCATTCTTAAGTTTTTCGATCTTCATGATTACGCCGATGATGAGGCAACCAGCTTGCCGTATGGTTTGCAGCGCCGGCTGGAAATTGCCCGGGCTGTGGCAACCTTGCCCGACTTGCTTCTGCTGGACGAACCGGCCGCCGGCTTGAACCCCAGCGAAACCGACCAGCTTACCGAATTGATCGTGAAGCTTCGCGATAAGGGCCTGACCATCTTGCTGATCGAGCATCACATGGATTTGGTCATGGCTATTTCGGATCATATTGTCGTGCTTGATTACGGAATAAAAATAGCTTCCGGACTTCCTAATCAAATACAGCAGAATCCCAAGGTAATTGAGGCTTATTTAGGTACAGCCGCATAGGAGAAAAATAATGAGCCGATTACTAGAGATTAAAAATCTGTCAGTCAATTACGGTGCAGTTCAAGCATTGAAGCAAGTTTCGCTGCATGTTGAACCCAACGAGATCGTGACTATCATTGGCGGCAATGGCGCTGGAAAAAGCACGTTAATGCGGGCCTTGTCGGGTATAGAAAACTCGACGGGCGACATTCTTTTTTCCGGCGAGAATATAAAAAGCGTCGCTGCACACAAACGTGTCCAGCGTGGCATTGCCCACGTTCCGGAAGGCCGTCAGGTTTTTCCGGATCAGACGGTTTTCGACAATCTGATGCTTGGGGCTTACCTGCGGAAAGAGTCTCAGTCAGAGCTTCTGAAAGAAATCGAGACATGTTTTTCGATGTTCCCCAGACTGAAAGAGCGGCGGGATCAATTTGCGGGAACATTGTCGGGCGGCGAGCAGCAAATGCTGGCCATATGCCGGGCATTAATGAGCAAGCCCAAAATTCTGATGCTCGATGAGCCTTCGCTTGGGCTGGCTCCTATTATCGTTGCCGATATTTTCAAGATCATTAAATCTTTAAAAGAACGCGGCATGACCATTTTGCTGGTTGAACAGATGGCAAATCAGGCGTTGGCAATTTCAGATCGCGCCTATGTGCTTGAAGTAGGTTCAATTGTCATGGAAGGTACAGGCCAGGAACTCCTCGTCAGCGATCGGGTTCGTGAAGCATACCTGGGTAAACAAAAAAATTAGCGAGATGTCTATGTCCAAGCCATTAAGTGGAGTTCGCGTTCTGGAATTAGGCCAACTAATCGCCGGGCCTTTTGCCGCGAAAATGTTGGGTGAGTTTGGCGCCGAAGTCATCAAGGTGGAACCTCCGGTAAAAGGCGATCCATTAAGAAAATGGCGTCTTATACATAATGGAACGTCTGTCTGGTGGGAAGTCCAGTCAAGAAATAAGAAGTCAATTACTTTGGATTTGCGCCAGCCCGAGGCCCAGGACGTTATTTTGTCCTTGGTTAAAGAAGTCGATGTGGTAATTGAAAACTTCAAGCCGGGAACCATGGAGGGCTGGAAACTCGGTTGGGAAGACTTGAAGAAGGTTAATCCGAAGCTGATTATGCTAAGGGTGTCTGGGTATGGCCAGACAGGCCCTTACCGCGACTTGCCTGGTTTTGGGGCCATTGGCGAGGCAATGGGCGGGCTGCGCCATTTAAGCGGTGAACCGGGAAGAACGCCCGTACGGGTTGGAGTATCTATAGGAGACTCTTTGTCTGCGCTGCATGGCGTAATAGGAATTCTGCTGGCCTTGCGGGCTCGCGACCAGGAAAACGGCAAGGGGCAGATGATAGACGTAGCCCTGTATGAGTCCGTATTCAACATGATGGAAAGCTTGCTGCCCGAGTATTCCGTGTTCAATGAAGTTCGGCAGGCGGCGGGAAGCAGCCTGCCGGGGATTGCTCCAAGTAATGCCTACCGCTGCCAGGACAATAAATTTGTCCTCATAGCCGGTAACGGCGACAGTATTTTTAAGCGGCTGATGCTTGCCATTGGCCGTGAAGACTTGGCGAACGATCCCGCTTTGGAAAATAATATTGGGCGTGTCAGGCAGGTGGATATGATTGACGATGCCATTTCCGAGTGGACCGGCCAATACAAGTTGGACGATGTCTTGAAAACGCTGAATGAAAACCACATTCCCGCCGGCAAAATCTACGATGTCGCCGATATCGCGAACGACCCGCATTATCAAGCCAGGGGCATGATATTGGATGCATCGTTATCCGACGGAACCCCTATCAAACTGCCGGGCATCGTTCCGAAATTAAGTGAAACTCCGGGCGAGGTAACGAGTAGCGCTCCGGCCCTGGGCCAACATACCGATGAGATCCTGGCTGGATTGGGTATCGATGAAAGCACACGTGATGCATGGCGCAAACGTGGCATTGTCTAACGTTTATGCAAAGGGATTAACATGACGGACAGCAGGAAACGAATATATATTCAAGAGGTTGCGCCACGTGACGGTTTTCAGAACGAAAAAAATTTCATAGAAACCCACGAAAAAATAGATTTTATAAATCGTTTGTCGGAAAGCGGTTTCGCCAAAATCGAAGCAACGTCATTTACGTCGCCCAAAGCCATTCCTGCATTAAAGGATGCGGATATGGTGATGCACGAAATCAAAAGGAACCCAGGCGTCGTTTATACGGTGCTGGTGCCGAACGCGCGGGGGGCGGAAAGGGCTTTGTCGTGCAATGTGGACGAAGTCAATCTGGTTATGTCGGTCAGTGAAACACATAATCAGGCTAATTTACGGATGACACGAGAGCAGTCATTTACGCAACTTAGCAACGTTATTGATGTTGTGCGCGATACCGATGTGGCTATCAATGTATCGCTTTCCACTGCGTTCGGCTGCCCTATGGAAGGCGATATCAATACTTACGAGCTGTTCGAACTTATTGATCGTTTTGTGCAACTGGGTGCACATGGAGTCACCCTATGCGATACCACCGGCATGGCTTATCCCACGCAAGTAGCGAAAATTGCAAAGCAGTCAAAAGATCTGTTTAAGCAGGTCGAACTGACCATGCATTTCCACAATACCCGTGGAATGGCGCTGGCCAATACGACGGCAGCCATTCATGCAGGCATCGATCGCTTCGATGCTTCGTTAGGGGGTTTGGGCGGCTGTCCATACGCGCCGGGAGCCAGCGGTAATGTCTGCACCGAAGAGCTGGTGCATATGCTGGAACTTATGGGCTATGACACCGGTGTCGATTTGGAAAAAATATTGAGCATTTCGGGACGGCTTCCGCAAATGATTGGCCATGATGTTCCTAGCCAAATATTAAAAGCGGGCCCGCGAACACGATTGCATCCAGCGCCATAAGACGGTTTTTCGTTGCGTGCTTGCGAAAACGCAGTGAATCGGAAAATACTCAGCCTTTCGATTGCCATAATTTTATGTGCCTCGAAAGGCTGATTTTCTTGACCGGCAATGGGTAGTGCGGGTATACCTGACGACTGTAATCTGATGGGGAACATCTATGGGTAGCACACTCGACTCGTTGTCGACACGCCGCACGTTCGCTCTTGAAAGCAGTCATTTTCAGTACTACAGTTTGCAGGCTGCCCAGGCCAATGGCGCCGGCGCCATCATGCAATTGCCGCGCTCGCTGAAAGTATTGTTTGAAAATATTTTGCGCCACGAGGACGGCCTTACCGTGACGCGGGAACATGTCGCCGGCTTCCACGACGCGGTACGAAACCGGCTTCTGGACCTGGACATATTTTTTTATCCCAGCCGCATCCTGATGAATGACTCGGCGGGAATTCCGCTGATGGCCGATCTGGCTGCGCTACGAGCGGCTATTGCACAGGGCGGTGCAGACCCCGCGCAGATCAACCCGTGTATTCCCGCGGATATGGTGGTGGACCATTCTGTGATGGTCGATGCGTACGGGTCGCCGGCGGCGTTCGAGCTTAATCTTGACATGGAGTTTGAACGAAACACCGAGCGCTACAAGTTTCTGCGTTGGGCGCAGCAGTCTTTTTCCAACTTTCGGGTGGTACCGCCTGGCACTGGCATTTGCCATCAAGTTAATGTCGAGTATCTGGCCCGGTGTATCTGGACAGAGAAGGCTGGCGAACAGACGCTGCTTTACCCTGAAACTCTCTTGGGCACCGACAGCCATACTCCAATGGTCAATTCCCTTGGGGTATTAGGCTGGGGCGTAGGCGGTATCGAGGCTGGCGCAGCCATGCTGGGCCAGCCTATTACCATGGTGGCCCCACGTGTTGTGGGATGTCGTTTGCATGGTGTTTTGCGCCCCGGTGTAACGGCAACCGATCTGGTCCTGACGCTTACTGAACTCTTGCGCGCTCACAAGGTCGTGGGCGCCTTTGTCGAGTATTTCGGTTCGGGCCTCTCTGCCTTATCGTTTTCGGATCGAGCCACGATTTCCAATATGGCGCCCGAGTACGGTGCAACGATGGGTTTCTTCCCAATCGATGCGGAAACCCTGCATTATCTTGAGCAGACCGGCCGGGGCGGCGCTTTTCTTGGGGTAATAGAGCATTACGCGCGGTTGCAGGGGCTTTGGCATGATCCGTCAGAAGAGCAGCCTGTTTACGACGAGGTGGTCGACGTTGATCTAAGTAACATCGTGCCCAGCATTGCCGGGCCGCGGCGGCCGCAGGATCGCATAGCTCTGGATATGGCTGGTGTGCGTTTCGACGAGGATGTGTTCAAGCCCGCAACGCCATTGCCGCCGGGCGGAGCGCCTGTCGAAGGAAAGGATTGGACGCTTGAGCATGGGCATGTGGTTGTTGCGGCAATAACCAGCTGCACCAATACGTCGAATCCATCGGTGATGCTTGGCGCGGGCCTACTGGCCAGAAACGCGCTCAGGCAAGGCCTGTCTGTCAAGCCGTGGGTCAAGACTTCGCTTGCCCCGGGGTCTCGTGTTGTCGTTGATTATCTTCAGGCGGCAAAGCTGCAAGACTCGCTTGACCAGCTCGGCTTTAATCTGGTGGGGTTTGGCTGCACAACCTGTATGGGCAATTCCGGCCCGCTTCAACCCGCCGTTGCCGCAGCCATCGAGAAGCATGCCGTCGTGGCAACGGCGGTGTTGTCCGGCAACCGGAACTTCGAAGGACGTATACACCCGTTGGCGAAAGCCAATTATATTTGCTCGCCCCCGCTGGTGGTGGCCTATGCATTGGCGGGCACGATGCGTATTGATTTTTCCCGGGAGCCGGTCGGTACGGGGCTGAACGGCAAGCCGGTGTATCTGGCCGATATCTGGCCAGATCCGGCAGAGCTTGCTGCGTTAGTAAGCGCCTCATTGAGCGCCAAGCGCTTCACGGATCATTATAAAGATGTGTTCGAAGGCGATGCGCGCTGGCGCGCACTGCCCGTGGGCAGTACCGAGACGTTTGAGTGGGATGCACGCAGTAATTACATGAAGCCGCCTCCATTTTTCGAGGGCATTTCGTCAAGCCTGCCTGCCGTATCCGATATTCATGCGGCACGCGTGCTGGCGATGTTCGGTGATTCGATCACAACAGATCATATTTCACCGGTGGGGGTCATTACCTCCGACTCGGCTGCCGGGCAGTATCTGGTCAGTCTTGGAATTGAACAGGCCGATTTCAATTCATTTGCGGCGCGACGCGTGAATCACGACGTGATGTTGCGTGGAGTTTTCGCCAATATTCGTATCAGCAACGAGTTGGCAGGCGGTCGGGAAGGAGGCTGGACGCGCTACATTCCCACGGGGGAAATAGTGCCGGTGCACAAGGCGGCCGAACGTTACCGCAGCGAAGGGGTGCCGTTAATCGTTGTCGCAGGCAAGGACTATGGCGCAGGCTCTTCGCGCGACTGGGCGGCAAAAGGTACCTATTTGCTGGGCGTGCGGGCAATTATTGCCGAAGACTTTGAACGTATCCACCGTTCGAATCTTGTCGGGATGGGGGTACTGCCTTTGCAGTTCCCTCAAGGGATGTCGCGCAGCACGCTTGGTCTGGACGGGACGGAAGAGTTCAGTATCACCGGGCTGAAGAACGCATTGCCTCGCGGCTGGCTTTCCTGCGTGATTACACGCGCAGACGGCAGCCAGGTAAATATCAATTTGCTTTGCAGGCTTGATACGCCCCTTGAGGCCGCTTACCATCGCAATGGTGGAATATTGCACTATGTTGCGAGGCAACTGCTCGCGGATGGATTGCAACAGGGCAAGCACCCGGCATAAGATCAGGGGGATAATGCTGGCAGGTTCGTGCTGAAGGGCACAGAGGGGCTTGATAACAACATAGCTGGCTACGTACGGTCGTGGGTATCAACATAATAATAATTTTAGGAGATGTGCATGGAAATCAATAAACAGAAACCGTCGGCAGGGTCGCTGCGGGGACTTTCAAAGAGCCGCTTTGTTCTGGCCGGTGTGGCATTGCTTATGGGCGGCTTGTCAACGGCGTGGGCGGATGCGTGGCCCACAAAGCCCATTCAATTGGTCGTCGCTTTCCCGCCAGGGGGCTCGGCAGACCAAATGGCGCGATTGCTGGCGCCGCAGTTGTCTCAAAAACTGGGTCAAAGCGTTGTTGTTGAAAATCGAAGCGGCGCCTCAGGAATGATTGGAACAGGCTTTGTTGCCAAAGGGGACGACCATACGTTTGGACTGGTGTTCGACACCCACGTCACAAACGCTAAGTTAATGAAAGACACCATTCCGTTCGATACAATGAAAGACATCACGTATGTGACGCTTTTGGGGACGGCGCCAATGGCCATTTTTACGGGGTCAAAGTCCGATTACAAAAGCTTTAGCCAGCTTGTCGATGCTTCAAAAAAGGGGGCGCATGTCAGTTACGCTACGGTAGGTACGGCGGGCCTGTCGCACCTGGCATTGGCCAGCTTGTCCAAGAAAGGCGGTTTTGACTGGCAGCAAGTGGCGTATCGGGGGGGCGGCCCCATCCACATAGACGTTGCCGCCAACCATATTCCACTGGGCATCAGCTCGGTGCTTGCCATCAAGGGCTTGGTCGATGGCGGAACCCTGGTTCCGCTGGCGGTTACGTCGCGTACGCGTTCGGCTATTTTCCCCAATGTACCAACTGTGGCCGAAAGTGGCTTTGAGGGTTTCGAAGCCTCTACGTGGTGGGGCATTATTGGTTCAGAAAAAATGTCTGACAGCATTGCGCAAAAAATGCACGAAGCCCTTGCCGAGGCGCTGAATACGCCGGCGACAGCCGATAAGTTAAAGTCCCAAGGCGTGGAAATTGTTGCGGCCGGCCCGCAGGAGTTTCGTTCTTTTGTCCAGAAAGAGATCAGTATCTGGGGAAAAGTTATTGACGAGAACAACATCAAGCTAGATAAGTAATTCCATTTCTATATTAAACGTGAACTTTGTCGACGCAGCAGCCGCACACCAGTAATGTCTGCGCTTCGCCTTCGCGTTCACGCTTGATCTAGAAACGGAATAATATCGTTTCCAGGAAACTCTGAACAAGTCGTGTGTGGCCAGATGCAGGTGGCGCGGGGACTTGTTCGGGGCTTCCCGGCGGGGCTGCCGTTAGCCTGCTCATGGGTATCAGGGCATCGGTCGGTTAGGCATTAATGTCATTGCTTTTCGTTTCTTTCACAAACAGCATCCCGATCACCAGAGTGATAATGGCAATGATAATCGGGTACCACAAGCCGTCGTATATGTTGCCGGTTGCCGCTACGATGGCAAAGGCCACGGGCGGCAGGAAGCCTCCAAACCAGCCGTTGCCGATGTGGTAGGGCAGGCTCATGGACGTGTAGCGGATACGCGTGGGAAACATTTCAACCAGCATGGCCGCGATCGGGCCATAGACCATGGTAACCAGGATCACCAGCAGCGCCAGCAGTAAAACCACCATGATGTAGTTGATTTCCGATGGGTCGGCCTTTTCGGGATAGCCGTGGCTGCGAATGGCCTGCGTGAGCGATTTCTTGAGTTCGGTTGACTGCGCGGCGAAATCCCCTCGGCTAAGGCCTTTGCCTTCAAACGAAGCAAACTCGTCCTGGCCTATGCGCACTTTGGCGACGGTGCCGGCAGGTGCGGCTTCGTTGTTGTAATTGACCGAGTTGCTGGCCATGAAGGCTTTGAGGACATCGCACGAGCTGGTGAATGCCGAGACGCCAACGGGGTTGAACTGGAACGAGCACGTTGCCGGATCGGCAACCACGGTAACCGGCGCCGTGGTCTGTGCCCGCTCGAGGGTGGGGTTGGCAAAATGGGTCAGTCCCATAAATATCGGAAAGTAAGTCAGGGCAGCTAGCAGGCAGCCGGTCATAATGATGGGCTTGCGTCCGATCCGGTCGGAAAGTACGCCAAAGACCACAAAAAAAGGCGTACCTAAAAGCAACGCCAGAGCAATCATGATGCTGGCTGAGTTGGCTTCGATGGCCAGCGTTTTAGTCAGAAAAAACAGGGCATAAAACTGGCCGGTGTACCAGATGACGGCTTGGCCGGCAGTCAGGCCGAACAGTGCCAGCAAGACGAGTTTCAGGTTGCTCCACTTGCCGAATGAGTCTTTGATGGGAGCCTTGGATCCCCCGCCTTCCGCTTTCATTTTTTTGAAGGCAGGAGATTCATTGAGCTTCATGCGTATCCATACCGAAATACCCAGCAGGCCCGCGGAAATCAAGAAGGGAACACGCCAGCCCCAGTCTAAAAAAGCTTCCTCGCCCAATACCGTACGGATGCCCAATACCAGCAGCAATGAAAGGAACAGCCCCATGGTGGCTGTCGTCTGAATCCAGCTGGTGTAGAAGCCGCGGCGGTTCTGTGGAGCGTGTTCTGCGACATAGGTGGCGGCGCCGCCGTATTCGCCACCCAGGGCCAGGCCTTGCAACAGGCGCAGGACGATCAGCATGACGGGGGCCGCAATACCGATGGAGCCATAGGACGGCAATACGCCGACGAGAAAGGTGGACATTCCCATGATGATGATGGTGATCAGGAAAGTGTATTTTCGTCCGACCAGGTCGCCCAGCCGGCCAAAGACTAATGCGCCGAACGGGCGTACTGCGAAGCCGGCGGCAAACGCCAGAAGTGCAAAAATGAAGCCGGCGGTAGGATTTACGCCCGAGAAAAAGTGCGATGCGATGACCGCAGCCAGCGATCCGTACAGGTAAAAGTCATACCACTCGAATACAGTGCCAAGTGAAGACGCAAACACCACGCGCCGTTCTTCCTGGGTCATGGGACGGTACGTCGCCGCAGGCGCGCCAACGAGGGCGGCCGCTTTTCGTGCGGCGGTGGTTCCTGTGTTCATCCTGTCTCCTGTGTCGGTTTGGCCTCTAAGAGGTTCAGGTTTTATCGCATGCGCAATGCACGAACGTGCAGCGTAAGGTATGGGATTACTCTGACATCAAACTGACGCACCGGGAATAGCGGTACTATAATTGTTAAAAAATGTATCTTTTTCGTGGGTGTTGCAGTCAATAAACCGATTTGCGGTTATGCATCATCAAGTTCTATCCGGGTAAACGTGATCCGCAGGCAGGTACCGCCTGGTATGCCTTTGCGCTGACCGGTCGGCATGAACTCAATGCTTGCATCGTGGCTTTCGGCAATTTCTTTTACGATTGAAAGTCCCAGTCCGCTGCCGTCTACCGTGCTGCCCAATACGCGGAAAAATCGATCGAAAACTCGCTCTCGTTCTTCGGCGGCAATGCCTGGACCGGAATCTTCCACCTCCAGGTAGGCGGACAGCGCGTCTCCGCCAACCCGTACGGTGACCCATCCTTGAGGCGGAGTGTAGAGCAGGGCGTTGTCGATAATATTGGCCAGCATCTCGGCCAGCATCATTCTGTTGCCGGCTACATGCATAGGCGTAGCTGCAGGCTCGAAGCCCAGGTCAATGCCTTTCTTCAGTGCCGCGTCGACCCAGCGCAAGCTTTTCCTATGGGCCAGTTCGTTCAGATCAATGCAGTCCGAGCTTGGATCGATAGGGTCGTCGGCGCTTTCAGCGCGTGCCAGGGACAGCAATTGATTGACCAGGCGCGTCGCGCGCTCGGAGCCTCGCACCAGTTGCTCCAGGCTGGCGTTCGTTTTTTCCGGGCTGTGTTCGCGCAACGCCAGTTCAGCTTGTGTGCGCATACCGGCGAGGGGCGTTTTAAGCTGATGCGCGGCATTGGCTACAAATCGCCGCTGTGTTTCGTTGGTTGCCGCCAGCCGTGTCAGCAAGTCGTTCATGGCGCCCAGCAGAGGGACGATTTCGGCGGGCGCCAGGTCGGCCCTGATGGGCGACATATCGTTTGCCCGCCGCGCCCGGATGCGTTCTTGCAACAAGTTAAGCGGTTCGAGGCCCTGCGTCAGACCGAGTCCCGCCAGTAGGGCGGCAAGGGGTAGAACGATTAATTGCGGCGTCAGCATGCCGGTCAGTATTTCCTGCTGAAGGGTTGCACGCATTTCATTGGACTGGGCAACGACGCCTAGAAACGGCAGGCCATTGAGGTCTCGGCCGCCCCAGATATTGGCTACGCGCACGCTTTGCCCTTCGAGGGTCTGGTTTCGAAAGCGTATTCGGTTTTCTTCGTAGGTCCAGTTGTCCGGAAGGGGAATATTGGCATTGCCGCCTATGGAGTTACCGTTGATGTCTCTGATTTCCCAGCGGATGAAGTTGGTTTTATCACCCTGCAAAATCGTGACCGCCGAGGTAGAGAGGTGAACGCCATCGACTATTTTTTGTTGTTCGATTTCGTGCTTGAGCAGCCGCAAGTGATCGGCCAATGCCCGGTCGTAAGGCGCGTTGGCAATGTTTTGGGCAATAAACCAGGTAATTACAAGGCCAATGGTCCATAGTAAAAACAAAGGAACGAACATCCAGATCATGATGTTGCCAAGTATTGTTCTATTGTTTTTTTTGCTAATGGATGGCTGTGCGGGAACTCCGTCGGTGCCGGTGCCGTTGTCGAGTTTGGGGTCTCTAAACATTGAAAAAGCGCGGGGCCGGCATCTGTCAGGCAACGATTTCGTCGTTGTGGGTTTCGGATTCCAGGCAGTACCCCAGACCTCTCACTGTTACGATTCTGGCTCCGCTGGGTTCAATTTTTTTGCGTAAACGATGTATATACACCTCGATTGCGTTCGGGGTAACTTCCTCGCCCCATTCACAAAGCAAATCGACGAATTGATTCTTACTGATCATGCGGCCGCATCGAGACAGAAAAATTTCGAGCAGGCTGGTTTCCCGCGCAGAAAGCTCAAGCGGCTGATTATCGATGTGGGCTATACGGCCATTAAGATCGAAGCTTAGACGCTTGTACTTGAGCAAAGTTGTGCTGTTGCCCGAACTGCGGCGTGTCAGGGCCCTGACGCGCGCCTCGAGTTCGCTAAGCGCAAAGGGTTTGGCCATGTAGTCGTCGGCCCCCAGGTCCAGTCCGGTTACGCGTTGCTCGACGGTGTCGGCAGCCGTAAGAATAAGGACAGGGATATGAGTGTGGCGCTGTCGGAGCTGGCGCAGCACCGACAGTCCCGACATACGGGGCAGGTCCAGGTCGAGGATAAGCAGGTCGAAGCTTTGCAACTGCAAAGCAGAGTCGGCGCTGCACCCATCGTTGACGACGTCGACTGCATAACCATCATAACGAAGAGAACGAGAAAGTCCGTCGGCCAGGATACTATCGTCTTCGGCGATTAGAATGTGCATAGCCCGTTCGTCCAGTCTGGAAGTAAGTAACTTATTCTGCCATGCTAATTCATGCTTGAATAGCCTGCTAATAGCTTTCACATGGCGGCGGAACCTTTCATCGGGATAACTCTCTCTTTGCCCATTGCGAAAAATTCGCCATAATTATTGTTGAAGGCCAAGGCCTTTGTACGCACATACTTAAAAGGCAGGCCTCGCTGCGTGCATTGTCCGGAAACAGCAGTCGTGAGGCCGCGACTTAACGGGGCTGTGGCCTCAACGCTCAGGAGCAGGTTCATGAATGCCGACACACGCACCCCAGCGCGAACCAAGGCTGATCCTCTTGCCCGGCCGGACGCCCCAGATGGCGGCTCCGCGGCCAGCCAGGCTCCCGAAGGGCTCATCGCCCGTCTTGGGCGGTGGTGGGACCGTGATCGTGCGCCGACCCCGGCCGAACTTAAGCCTTTGTATGTTGCCCGGCTAACCGATATAGGCGCCAATCGTGCTGCCAAGCAGTGGTGCGCGCGCTACACGGCGGCCGATGCAAAGGCGCGGCGCGACTTGTTGGCCGGCCTGGTGGCCGCAGCATCGTCTCTCGAGCCTCGCGCTGATTACGGCGTACGGCTGCTTAAACGCTTAAACGTGCAAGGCGGGAGCTTGCGTTTCATGGTGGAGTTGCGCGCCGACATGCTGCGTTGCCGCAATCAGATTGAAGGTTTGACGGTGCTGGAGCGCGAACTGGAAAACCTGCTGTCCAACTGGTTCGATGTGGGCATGCTCGAACTTAAACCCATCACGTGGGACTCGCCGGCGTCCTTGCTGGAAAAGCTTATTCAATACGAAGCTGTTCACGAGATTCGCTCGTGGGACGAATTGCGTCATAGGGTTGCCGACAACAGACGTTGCTACGCTTTTTTTCATCCCCGCATGAGCGACATACCGCTGATTTTTGTCGAGGTCGCATTTGCGCACGAAATGGCCGGTAATGTGCAGGTTTTACTCGATCCCAACACCCCGGCCGAAGCGTTAAACAAAGCACGTTGGGCTATTTTTTATTCTATCTCTAATACACAGCCCGGCTTGCGCGGCATAAGTTTTGGTAATTTTTTACTTAAACGTGTTGTCGACGAGTTGCTGCGGGAATTGCCCAAACTTAAATCGTTCGCGACGTTGTCGCCGATTCCGGGGTTTACCGCTTGGCTAGCCAAGCAAAAGGGCGAAGCGCTGCGTGAAATATTGCGGGAAAAAACCAATGGCCAGGAAACGAAAGACGATGCGCAAGCGGGGCTTAGATGGGTTGAGCAGCTTCAAAAAGCAGCTGCAGCCAGCGGCGATGTCTCCGATGAAATGCAGCGGGCTGGGCTGAAGCTTGCCGCACGCTACCTGCTAACCATGAAAGACGGGGTGCTTATCGATCCGGTGGCTCGCTTTCATTTAGGCAATGGCGCGCGTATCGAGCGTGTAAATTGGGCCGCCGACCTTTCGCCCAAGGGGTTAGAGCAATCTTGCGGCATTATGGCCAATTACTTATACGATCTTGACCAGCTGGATCAAAACCTGGAACACCTGGCTGCCGGCAAGCCCAGTGCGGGGCGCAACCTGAGGTGGCGATGACCGCGGGCAGCTCTCGGAACGTTGGCCAGGTCACCGTACAGTATGACCAGTCGCTGGCGTTCGTTACGCTTGTTCATACGGGCCGGCTTAATGCGATTACGGTTTCCATGTGGCATGAGCTCGCGCAAATCTTTACTGAATTGTCCGCTAATCCGCAATTGCGCTGCGTTGTGGTACGTGGTGCCGATGGCAATTTTGCCGCCGGTGCCGATATTCGGGAGTTTCCCCGCGAACGCGCCGATCAAGCCGGCGTTATCCGCTATCACATGGATATTATCGCCCCGGCATTGCGGGCTATCGAGGTGTGCCTTCATCCGGTTGTGGCGCAAATCGAAGGTGTGTGTGTTGGCGGCGGTCTTGAAATTGCCAGCCAGTGCGACTTGCGTGTTGCCGGACGCTCGGCCCGGTTCGGGGTGCCGATCAATCGGCTGGGGTTTCCGATGGCGCCCGACGAAATGCGTGGTTTGCTGGCATTGGCGGGTCGCGCCGTAACACTGGAAATTTTGCTCGAAGGCCGTGTATTCGATGCTGCCGAGGCGCTTGCCAAAGGGTTGTTGACTCGTGTGGTGGACGACAGCCAGGTACAGCACGAAGTCATGCTGGTAGCCAACCGGCTGGTACAGGGGGCGCCACTGGCTGCGCGTATTAACAAGCGGACTGTTGCCCGTTTATGTAGCCAGCCGACACCCTTGAACGATGCCGAAATTCAAGAGTTTTTCGATTATGCCGAAAGTCGCGACCACCAGGAAGGTGTGCGGGCTTTTTTAGCGGGTGAAAAACCCATTTTCTCCGGAGTGTAGTGTAGTGATTAACGCAAATTTGTATACGTTGCTCGAGTCGGGCTTCCCCGCCAATCGCGAGGCGGTCGCCATTGAAACCCCCGAGCGCCTGTACAGTTGGAACGATATCGAGCAAATGTCGGCCCGGCTGGCTAACTTTCTTTGTGCTCTCGATTTGCCGGCCGGTGCGCGTGTTGCTGTGCAAGTGGAAAAATCGCCGGAAGCCTTGATGTTGTATTTGGCGACGATACGGGCGGGGCTGGTTTATTTGCCCCTGAATACGGCGTATAGGGCGGGCGAGGTCGAGTACTTCCTGCAGGATGCCCAGCCGTCTGTGCTGGTTTGTTCCACCCATAATTTGCAGTGGATCCGGCCGCTGGCTGAAAAAAACGGTACGGCTCATGTGTATACGCTGGACGAGGAAAGTACAGGCACTTTGCTTACAGCGGCCATGAATCAATCCTCGCGTTTTGAAACCGCCGTCAGCCAACCCGACGACCTGGCCGCGATTCTATACACGTCGGGCACTACCGGACGCAGCAAGGGCGCCATGCTTTCGCATCGCAACCTGTCATCCAACGCGCAAGTGTTAAATGACTATTGGGGCTGGAACAAGGACGATGTGCTGCTGCATATGCTGCCCATTTTTCACGTTCATGGCTTGTTTGTGGCGTCGCACGGGGCTTTGCTGGCGGGGGCCCGCATGATCTGGCTGCCCAAGTTCGATGTGGACGCGGCGCTTCGCTATTTGCCTGAAAGCACTGTCATGATGGGGGTGCCCACCTATTACGTGCGATTGCTGGCCGATCCTCGCTTCACACATGAGGTGTGCCGCCACATGCGGTTGTTTGTGTCCGGCTCTGCGCCCTTGCTAACGGAAACTTTTATCGAGTTTCAATCGCGTAGCGGTCATACCATTTTGGAACGCTACGGAATGAGCGAAACCATTATGCTCACGTCAAACCCCTACGATCCGGCTTTGGGGAAGCGCGTGGGCGGCACGGTGGGGTTGCCGTTGCCCGGCGTTT
>LNAP01001106.1_pt1 | contig 29196 bp, 26 predicted proteins | sample 602601 | NCBI WGS metagenome assembly LNAP01 (sample SAMN02440304, study PRJNA202911) | soil metagenome | biome: Subtropical and temperate rainforests or woodlands; isolation source: soil samples (1 kg each in a 20% v/v slurry with milli Q water) were... ... | reverse complement strand
TGACATGAACAACCAGATCGCCAGTGCCGCCGAAGAGCAGAGCGCAGTGGCCGAGGACATTAACCGAAACGTCGCTAACATCGGCCAGGTGGCCGCTGAGGTGGCCGGTGGTGCCGACAAAGCCAACCAGGCCAGTGCAGAGCTGACCAAGCTGGCCGAGCAACAACGGCGATTAGTCAATCAGTTCAGGGTGTAATCCGGAGCGCGGGATCACTCTGCCCCCGACATGCACCATAACTAATGCTCACGGTGATTAATAACGGAGAGAATTATGAAAGTCGATGCATTGATCAATAGCCAGTACCGTGTTGAGCTCAGTCAGTCCGGAAAATCAATGAGCAATATCAAGGGCGTAGAAACTTTTCCAGCATTTATAATGCAAAATTAGAGCAGGCCGCCCCTACCGATTCAGGCCAGTTTCAAGCGCCTAATCAGGCTGATTTCACAAGCATGACGCGTCAGGAAATGTTCGACTGGATGAATGATCAAATCCGCAGTGGAAAAATGTCCCTAATTGATGGCACGCCATTCCTTAGAATGAAAATTAAGATTTCGGTGAAAAGCGGGCAGCCGGTAGATATGGCGACTGACAATACGCGAGTTAATTTTATGGAGAAGGCGCGGCAGGGAGTAGAAGCAGCGCTGTCGCGCAACGAGCAAGACTTGGCCGATAGATTGAAAAGAACCATTGAAATTATGCATATAAATCAAGGCGCTACATTCGGTGTTGATGCTCGCGCATGAGATGGCTTATCCTTGACGCAGGTAGGGTTGAATGAAACAGAGGCCTATTAAGCGCCAAGTGATACATCAAGCCAACTAAAACACCTACATCACTGCCGAAACTTTTCGTAACCTCAGACCATATGAAAAATCTCGATATTTGTGCTGCCCAATATTGCTCAGTCGCAGGCAATCTAAGCGTCAACATTGAACGCCACTTACAGTTCATGCAGTTTGCCGCCAAGCAGGGTGTCGCGTTTCTAATTTTCCCGGAGTTATCCCTGACCGGTTACGAGATATCTTGTGCGCGAGAACTGGCTCAAGCGCCTGATACAGCAATTTTGCAGCCTCTGCATGAGCTCGCAAAGCAGTTAGAAATGACCACTGTCGTAGGCCTACCACTATGCTGGGCTGGCAGCGACACGATCTTGATTGGATCACTTATTTTCGCCGCCGATGGTTCGCAGGGCACTTATACCAAGCAACATTTGCATCTGGGTGAAGAGACTGTGTTCAGTTCGGGCAATGGTGGTGCACTTTTGAACATCGGATCTGAGCATATAGCGCTATCCATCTGCGCAGACTTCACACATGCCAGTCATGTACAAACCGCCGCCAAAGGTGGCGCCGGTGTATACGCCACTAGCGTGTTAATCAGTGACAAAGGCTACCAACGTGACAGTGATCTGCTGAAAGGCTATGCCCAGGAACATTCGCTGGGCGTTTTGATGGCCAATCACGGAGCACCTTCCGGTGGCTGGACCTGTGCGGGGCGCAGTGCATTTTGGGCTCCAGGTGGAAAGATGGTGGTTAGCGCCGCCAGTACAGGCGATTGCCTCGTAATTGCACGCCGTCGGCATGGGCTCTGGCAGGGAGAGACCGTGGAATGCTCAGTTACGCCGTGACCTCTAGGCCGGCGTGGGCCCATTCAACCTGAAGTCCGCAGCCAATTTAATAACTCCATCTCTACACTTCCAGGTTCGAACCCAGTCGGTGAAAGAAGGCAATACCGCGAACCATCCTCAACGAACCCGGAAGGTGCAGCCAATACACCGCTCTGGATATCGTCTTTCACCAAGTGCCAGGGGCCAATAGCTACTCCAAGGCCAGCGACTGCAGCCTGCAAGCTAAAGTAAAAGTGCTCGAAGCATTGTCCCTCCATCGTGGGCATGGATCGGCCCGTGGCGGCGGCCCATTCCTGCCAGGCATTGAGGCGTGTTCGGGTATGCAATATAGGCACCTCAGCAACCAGTTCCCCGCCTGTGGAGAACCACCCCAAAACCCTATCTGGCCGGCAAACCGGGGCAACCCTTTCACGGAATAACTCTTCCGCATGGTAATGCGTGGGACGGGGAAAATCATCGCGGCGGATGGCGAGGTCAATGCCGTCGTCGAAGGAGAAGGCCCCACCTCCTGCAACGAGATGAATTTTCAAGTCCGGATGGCGTACCTGAAACTCACTCCAACGAGGGATCAGCCAGCGCATTAACAGCGTGGGCTCGCAAGAAAGCACTAGTTGTTGATTGCGACGAGCATTCACGCGTATGTCCTTTACTGCCTGAGTCATCAATCCCAAGCCTTCTCGCACCGCGATTGCCAGCTTGCGCCCGTCGTCTGATATGAAAACACGCCGACTACGACGCTCGAAAAGATCGACCCCCAGCTCGTCCTCCAGCAAGCGTACGGCACGGCTTATCGCGCCCGGAGTGACATGTAACTCTGAGGCTGCACGAGCGAAATTCTCTAGTCGGGCCGCGGCCTCAAAGCATCGCAAGGCAACCAGAGAGGGCAGGCGAGAAATCGATAATGGTGATTCAAAATCACCTTTATCTTGAGGAAGCATCGTTAGTTATCCGCCTTTTAAGCTGAAAGAATTTGGCTATCTCGAACCAGAGGAAAATTACTTCATGAGCGAATGGATAGCTGTAATCACTATAACTCTACTGGCATGCATCAGTCCCGGGCCTGATTTTGCCCTTGTTTCTCGAAATAGCCTGCTTCTGTCACGCCGCATTGGAGTCCTTACGGCTACCGGTATCGGCCTTGGAGTCACTGTGCATGTCTGCTACACCCTGCTGGGGCTTGGACTGATTCTTCAGCACTCGCTTTGGCTATTCAGTGCACTGAAGATGGCAGGGGCTGCCTATTTGATTTATCTCGGGATACAAATGCTCAGAGCCATGCCTACCGCAGGTCTATCTGCTACTCCAGCCGCTGCACTGTCAGATTTCGCAGCTCTTCGCGCAGGGTTTCTGACCAATGCCTTGAACCCCAAAACGTCGATTTTTATCGTCAGCCTTTTCATCGGTGTAGTAAGGCCAGAGACGACCGCACCCATGCAGATTGCTTACGGATTATTCATTTCAGCGGCGCATATCACCTGGTTCAGCCTTGTTGCGATGTTCTTTTCGAGCGGCCAGATTCGGGAAAGGCTGATTGCAGTTCGGCACTGGGTGGATCGGGCTTTTGGAGGACTGCTAGTGAGTTTCGGTGTGATGCTACTGGCAACTACACACTGAACCGCAGCTTTTGGCCGATTTCCGCCCTTCGTGAAGGGCGGAAATCGGCCATTTAAACCTGGCGTATCGCTGGTTCTGCCGGTTAAGCCTTGAAGATGAAGTCCCCAATCATTCGACCTTTTCCAAAAAAACGACACGGCCGTTTTCGGGACAGCGATCTCTTTCACTGGCTGTTCAATGAAGTGCTGCGTCGTTGCATGGACTCAAGCTTGGTCAAAGGTGAAGGCTTTGCCGTGGACGCCAGCATCATCAAAGCGGATGCCAGCCGGCAGCGTGGTGTACCGGATGATGAACAGGTCAACTGGAGCGATCCGGCCCTGAGCACCCGCGCCGTGCGTGAGTATCTTGAGGCACTCGATGAAGAGGCTCTGGCCGAAACGCTACCGAAGCGCCTGTCGCTGACGGATCCTCAGGCCCGCTGGACCGCTGCTCCAGGCGGCCCAGCTTTTTACGCTTACTCCACGAATTATCGGATCGATACCGAGCACGGCGTGATCATGGATGTGGAACCCACACCGGCTCATCGAACCGCAGAAGTCGAAAGCATCAAGACGATGATCGATCGGGTCGAAGCGCAGTTCGACATCAAGCCAGAGCGCCTCATTGGCGACACCGCTTACGGTACCGCGCCGATGCTGGCCTGGATGGTGGAGGAAAAAGACATCGAGCCGCATGTGCCGGTGTGGGACAAAACCGAGCGCAAGAACGACAGTTTTTCGAACAACGATTTCCACTGGAATGAAGAAGCGGAGGAATACCGCTGCCCGGCCGGAAACCCATTGCGCAGCGAATGGCGAGCCTTCAAAAATGAGCGTTCACACATCACCAAAGCCAACACCATCATCTTCCGATCCCGGCAGACCGACTGCGCTGCGTGTCCGATGAAAGCCAAGTGCTGCCCGAACACTGCGTTCCGCAAGTTTGCTCGCAGCGTCCATGAAGCCGCTCGTGATGCGGCTCGGCGCATTGCAGCAACGCCGGCGTATCAGCGCTCTCGCCACGAACGTAAAAAGGTCGAAATGTTGTTTGCCCACCTCAAGCGCATCCTGAAACTGGTTCGCTTGCGACCACGTGGCATGAGTGGCGCGACGGACGAATTCACGCTGGCCGCTGCGGTGCAGAACCTGCGACGGCTGGCCAAACTTTCATCTCAAGGACCACCAGTCGCGGGATAGGTGCGCCTGCACCAAGCAAAAAACCTCAAATTAACCCAAAAACAGAGCAGCAAAGGTCACCGAAGGGCCGAAAAACCACTCAATGTGGTGAGTAGGTTCTCTGGTGGTGGTTGTGCCTGAGTTCAGGCCATTTGAAAATCCGACTTTTTCAACAGAATCGGCCGATAGAGGCCTGTCAGTGATGCGCCCCGAAAATCCTATGGGCTCTTGTCGCCCCCTACGGTCGCGTGGCTATCCATCGATTCGCGCAGAATGTGCGACAGCTCCATGGCTGTTTGCAGGTCTAAATCGCAGCTTCTGAAAATGAGTTGCTTGGCCGCACTGATACCTTCGGAATTATTCTGCGCAATCTGATGGGCGAATTTCCGTGTTTCATCCATCAGGCGTTCGTGGGGCACGACGACTTCTGAAAAGCCCAATGAGAAGGATTCTTCAGCGGAGAATTTACGACCCGTCAGTATCACCAGGTTCGCGCGACCACGACCCACCAGTCGACTCAGCCGAACTGGGCCACCAGCGCCCGGGAATGCGTTTACGATTCTCACCTCGGGCAGCGAAAAGACGGCTTGGTCCGAGGCTATGCGAATGTCGCAGGCCAATGCGAGTTCGAAAGCACCGCCGATTGCCGGGCCATTGATCATGGCGATTACAGGCGCTTGTAGCGCCTCGATCATGTCGAGGCAGCGCAAGAACGCATCGCGCGCCTTTTGCGTCTGCCCTACTGAAAGTGTGGCGCGCTCCTTGAGATCTGCTCCAGCCCCGAAAGCCGTACCTTCACCCGTAATGATCAGAGCACGCAAGTTCTGTCGGCCCTTCAAGCTGAACAGGCAGGCTTCCAGCTCCCCAGCCATCTGCACGTTGATCGCATTGCGTTGCTCGGGCCGATTCATCGATAAGACAATGACATGCGGATCTATCTCTGTGAGTCTGATCGTCGTATAGCTTCCACTGGTCATCACAAATCCTTCTTCGAAGTACAGAGCCTGCGGCAAGTTGACGGTGGTGGGGAATCTCTCCGCCCATTACTTGGCAGTACAGTCAATTCTTTGAGTGCATGGTGGAATACCCGCTGATTGCATTGACTGTCGCCAATGGTGAAGACTCGGCAATCGCATTAACAGTAAGGGCTGTCAGGTTCTTCAGCAGCGATTCCAAGTGGATACAGTCGATCATCAAACTGACTCAAGCGCGGGTACTCAATAGGCTGGCCCTCGCCGATGTTTTCCAGTCGTTGGTGGTAGCCCTTCAAGAAATCCTGTCGAGCTTCATCGGTGATGTACGGCACATGCCAACCCACAAATGGTTGCAGTACGTCTAACCCCACATAGGCCAAAGTTCCGCGCAGAAGTGGGCGCAGCATGTCCTCTAATGGACCATGGATGGCGCCTTCGCCGAACATGTGTTCTCGGCCGCCCAAGGTTACGGTCACCAGTGCTTTCTTGCCGCGCAGGCCACCCTGATCGTAGAAGCGCTTGCCGCCATAGCAAATGCCGGATACCAGGACCCGATCGATCCAGCCCTTGAGGATGGCCGGAGTGGAGAACCAGTAAACCGGGAAGTTGAGGATCAGCAGGTCCGCCCACAACAGTTTGTCCAACTCATGTTGGATATCGGCGGCTAGTGTCCGTTCTTTGCTATTGCGTCGTTGCTCTAGTGCGTAGACCAAATACTCGGGGTTTTCTCGGGTGGAGAAATCCTCGGCACTGGCCACCGGGTTCCAGTTCATTTCGTACAGGTCGGATACCCGGACTTGGTGTCCTTGGGATTGCAGGGTATGAACCGCTTGGTCGCGCAAAGCGGCGGTAAAGGATTTTGGCTCGGGATGGGCATGCACGATTAAAACATTCATGGCGATTCCTTGGGTGCTGGGGCAGGTCTGCGTGAAGTGCACTCGCGCTGGTTAAAAGTAGGTGGGCCATGTCCGCATTTCATGGCGCCCGATGCCGTTACTGATTGCCCGCCGCTGTGCTGCCAGCGCCTCGACGAGAAAGCGACGGGTTTCCCCCGGGACAATCACCTCATGGGTACCCATGGCGCCGGCCAGGGCAAAGGCCGAGGTGTCTTTTGCGAATTCAGCGTGCAATCGGTCGTAGCGCTCGGGGTCGCTCTCGCTTGTCACGCCATGCACTACGCTTACCGCCACGCCAGGGTCGACGAAGCTCACGTCGGCCATGCACCAGGCCGCAGACTGGTCGCTGTTGCGGCCGCCGCCGAAATTCAGATAGGCCTGACCGAAACTCTTACGCACGACCACCGACAGCTTTGGCACCGAACAGAGTTGCAACGCGTGAATCATGTTCATGATGTGTGCGGGCGCACTGCGTTTTTCGCCTTCGATGCCTACCAGGAAGCCGGGCGTATCGACGAGAAACACCAGCGGGATGTTGAACGAGTCGCACAGGGCGATGAAGCCGGTGGCCTTGCGGCAGGCATCGGCGTCCAGGGCTCCGCCCTTGAATTGCGGGTTGGAAGCGACGATACCAATGCTGGCGCCTTCAAGACGGGCCAGGGCGGTGACCACCGAGCGCCCGAAGCGGTCCTTGAGTGGAAACAGGCTGTCGCGATCGACCAGGGTCGCGAGCAGCTTGCGCATGTCATAAGTTTTGCTGCGCTCGACCGGGACGATGCGTTCAGGCTCCGATGCATCGGGTCGGTCTTCGGGCCCGCACGGCAACACAGTTGGCATTTCATTCGAGTGAGAGGGCAGGTAGCTGAGAAAACGCCGGATCGCAGTCAACGCTTCCTGGTCATTGTTGACCACCATGTCGGCCAGCCCGGTGATTTCCGCATGCATGCGCCAGCCACCGAGTTCCTCGGTGTCCGAAGACTCGCCGATCGCCACCGAGGTAACCTTCGGGCTGGAGACGGCAAGCAATGCGCCCTTTCGCATCACCGTGAAGTCGGACAGGCACGAGTACCAACTCGCCGAGCCAAAGCAGGCACCCAGTACTGCACTGACCCACGGGGTCTCGCGGCGTCGGCAGTATTGCTGGGCGTCCTGACCGCCACCGGCCATGCTGCCCGCACCCATCGCGTCCTGCATGCGCTGGCCCGACGATTCGCCGAGAAAAATCAGCGGCATGCCGTTGCGAGTGGCGCATTCCTTCATGTAGGCGATCTTGCGCGCATTGATCCACGAGGACGAAGCGCCTTTGACCGTCATGTCGTTGGACACCACGGCGACCCGGCGCGAGTCGATGCGGCCAAAGCCGGTGATCTTGCCGTCGGCAGGAGTGCTGTCGCGATCCTCGGGGCGAGCGGAGTGGGCTAGCATGCCTATTTCACTGAACGACTGCGGGTCCAGCAAACCCTCCAGTCGTTCCCGGGCGTTGAGCACGCCGGCTTCGCGACGCGCCTGGAGCCTGGTTTCACCGCCCATCTTCAAGGCCGTTGCGCGGCGCGAGTGCAGTTCTTGCTCGGGGGATGTGTGTTCGCAGGTCATAAATCTGTCTCATTGGGAACTATGACGGCACGCCCGACGATTTCGCCGCGACGCATTTGGCGCAGGACCTCTGGCACTTCGTCCAGCCTGTGGCGCTTGAGATGGATCGGTAGCCGGCCGGTGGACGCCAGCGCGATGAGTTCGATCAGTTCGGCTTTGCTGCCGCCGAAGGTGGTGCTGATCATCGCACCATAAGGCAACGAGCCATTGCGTAGCTCGAACGCACCGTGTCCGCGTCCAACTACAACGATGTGACCGAGGGGACGAATCACGCTGGCTGCCAGACGCAGGGTGTCGCAGCTGCCGACAAAATCCAGAACGGCATCGACCCTGCCAGCGCGCTTGAGGAATACGTCGGGTGTTAACCCGTTTGCATCCATGACCAGTTCCGCGCCCTGTTCGACAGCGAGCCCCAAGGCCTCGATGCGCGGATCGATGGCGATGATGCGGCTCGCCGTAATCGCGCCAAGTGCAGCGATCGCGATATGCCCCAGGCCGCCGACACCGATGACCAGCACGCTGCTGCCGGGTTGCAGCAGCGGCGCAACGCGCTTGACTGCGTGGTAGGAACTGAGGCCGGCGTCGGTCAGCGGTGCGGCTTTCCAGGGTTCGAGATTGCCGATGTCCACCAGGCAGTCCTCGCGGACCACGACGTACTCGGCGAGCCCTCCGTCAAAGCCGCCGCCGTAGATGCGTCGCGACGCGGAGCAATAGTTATTCCAGCCGTCGATGCAGGCCCGGCAATGACCACAACCGGGGATGCTCACGGCGCACGCCTGACCGACCGCCCAGCCGCCGACGCCCGGTCCGGGCAGGTCGACCCAGCCGGCGATCTCATGGCCGAGGGTCATCGGCAGTTGCACATCCAGGTGCGGAGGAGAGCCGCACAGGTCGTCCAGCGCATGCAGGTCCGACTGGCAGAGGCCGTTGCCGCCGACCCGCAAGCGCACTTCGCCGGGGCCGGGAACCGGCACAGGCGTTTCGCAAAGGCGGCCGCCGTCGTGCCAGTCGAACATGCGAAAGGCCCGCATGGTGCGTATCGGGGTTGACGTATTCATGTCAATCACCGGAGCCGTTCGCCAACACCATGTACATGAAGGCCGACATGACGAGGCCGCCGGCTTGGACCAGGCAACTGCTGGCATTGGCGACTTGGCGTTCGCCGCATTCGCCGCGCAGTTGTCGAACGGACTCGATCATCAGTTGCATGCCGAACTGGCCAGAGTGGTTGAAGGCCAATCCACCCCCGGAAGTATTCACCGGCAAATCACCGCCGGGCGCGGCACGGCCGCTACGCAAGAAAGCGCCAGCCTGGCCGGGTTCGCACAAGCCCATGCTCTCGAGCCCGACCAGTACATTGATGGTGAAGGCGTCATAGATCTGCACCATGCTCAAATCGCTGCGCGCGATACCCGACATGATCAGCGCACGCTCGATGCAGGCGCCGGTAACCCCATCGTCAAGCCAGTCGAAGGTATTGATCGGGGTCACGTGTCCGCGGTAGGTGTCAGCAAAACCGCGGATGAAGACGGGTGGTTTCGCAAGGGTACGAGCGTGCTGGGCCTTGGTCAGGATCAACGCACCGGCACCGTCGTTGACCAGGCAGATATCGGCCTTGCGCAACGGGTCCGAGATCAGCGGCGACGCCAGGTACTCCTCCATCGTCAGCGGCTTGCGCAGCGTGGCCTGGAGATTCAGTTGCGCCCAGCGTCGCGCGTTGATAGCCACCTCGCCGAGGTCCTCTGCGCTGGCCTGATAGCGATGCAAATACTGCTGCGCGAGCATCGCGTACCAACTGATCGGACTGAGCACGCCATAGGGCGCCACGAACTGGCCGGACGGCGAGCGTGGGTCGGTGACCACGCCGCCACGCTGGCGACTGTGATCCAGGCGTTGGGTACTGCCATAGGTGATCAGCGCCACAGAGCACAGGCCGGCGTCGATCGCGGCCATGGCGTGGATCAAATGGGTGAGCGGCGAGCCGCCGCCCACCACCGTGCTGTCCACATGGCGGGGCGTGATCCCCAGGTATTCGCTGACCAGCAGCGCATTGGCGCGGTCGTCCCAGTGCGCGAATACCCCATCGACATCGGCCAGCGTGAGGCCTGCATCCAGCAGGGCTTCGCGGGCCGATCGGCATTGCAGCGACAGCGCGGTGTCACCTGGCTGAGCCTTGCCAAGACCGGCTTCGCCCACGCCTACAATGGCGTAACGGCCGGCCAGGTGGGATGCGTCGAGCATCATGGTCGAGGCTCCTGTGAGATAAGCTGCGCACGCACATCTTTCTTCAGTACCTTGCCGACCGGGCTGCGCGGCAGGCTCTCCCAGAACAACACCTGTTTGGGCGTCTTCAGGCTGCCGAGTTTTTCCCGGCAGGTCGCCATGAAATCTTCGGCGGTGGCACTGGCCCCTGCCTTGAGTTCGATGACCGCGATGACTTTCTCACCCCAGTCAGGATCGGGAATACCCACCACGGCGCAATCCATGACCGCCGGATGCGCCCAGATCACTTGTTCGATTTCGCTCGGGTAGATATTGAAGCCACCGGAGATGATCATGTCCTTGGTACGATCGACGATGTACAGGTAACCGCCTTCATCGAATACGCCAATATCACCGGTGTGGTGCCAGCCGAACCGGCGTGCCTCTTCGTTGGCTTGCGGGTTGTCGTAGTAGCCGGGGGCGACCAGTTCGCCACGGGCGACGATTTCGCCGCGTTCGCCGGTCTCGACGAACCGCCCGTCGTCATCCATCAGGGCCACTTCGCAAGCACCGGTCGGGCGGCCGGCGGAACCCAGGTGCTTGCCATCACGCAGGTGGTCTTCGCGAGTCAATACGGTGATCACCCCTGGCACTTCGGATTGGCCATAAAACTGCACGAACACCGGCCCCCACAGGGCGATGCCTTCGCGCAGCTTGTCCACGGACATGGGGGCGGCGCCGTAGATCACGTATTCGAGCGAGGAGCAGTCGCGGGTCCTGGCATCCGGGTGCGATAGCAGTCGATAGATCAGGGTCGGCGGAAGGAACAGGTGGGTGATGCGTTCCCGTTCAATGGTTTCCAGGACCACGCCCGGATCGGCGGACGCTGCAATCACATTGCGCGTGCCGAAACTTGATAGGGCCATGGCAGTCGCGCCTGCCGCGTGGGTCAGCGGGGCCACGACCAGGTGCGCAGGGCTTTTTGCCGGCGGCATGAACTGGTTGCCGATACGGTAGCAGGCGAGCAACGCGCGATGGCTTTGCATGATCGCCTTCGGACGCCCCGTGGTACCGCCCGAGGACTTGATCAGGGCAGTGTCATCGAGCGATTGCCGTACCGTGCACTGCAGGCCAGCATGTTCGCGACACCAGGTGGCGATACTCAGTCCGTCGACTGGCTCGTCCAGGCCAATCAGGGCTTTCAGGGTGGGCACGCCTGCGCGAATGCGTTCGGCGTACTCGGCGTACTGGGAGTGCAGCACCAGCACGGATAGCTTTGTGAAACTCATGAACCAGATCAGGCTGTCGATCGAATCACGCGCATTCAGGGGAATGAAGGTGGCCCCGGCGCGCAAGGCGCCCAGCATGGCGACGAAGCTCAGCGGGTGATTGGGCGCCAGTACGCCGACATGAGCGCAGCTCAGGTCCAGCAGCGTCAAGGCATGGCCGATGGCATGGGCGTCGGCCTGGACCTCGGCGTAAGTGAGGCTGAAGCCCGGGCCTTGCAGGCAGACGTTATCCGGGTGGCGATCGGCGCCAGCATCGAAGTGGTCGGTAATCATTTCCATGGTGACGGCTAATCCAAAAGAGTGAACTGGGGCAGCGTGCAGGATTCGCTGACGGACTCGAAACAGACACTGACGCGGGCGCCGATGGCGACGCGCGTCAGGTCGGCATCGAAGATGTTGGCGACCAGACGCACGCCTTCATCGAGGTCGATCAACGCTACGACGTAGGGCAGCCGGGATTCGAAGGCCGGCGAGGGCGCAATCCGGCAGACCGAATAGGTATAGATGCGCCCATGGCCGCAGGCATTGATCCATTCGATGCTGTCGGACAGGCAGCTGATGCAGAATGCCCGTGGGTAAAACTGGCAGGTTCCACAGCTGGCGCAACGCTGGATCACCAGTCGCTGTTCCTGCGCGGCCGTCCAGTACGCGGCCGTTTCGGCGGTGGGTTGCGGCAGTGGCCGTGCAGAGAGGGGGGTCGACATGGCAGCCTCAGCGAGTTCGCAATTCGAAACCGGCCATGGCGATATGCACATGGCGTTGTTCCGGGAGCCTGGCGAGGCCGGCAATCAGTTCGTGCAGCGGGCGGCGCGCACTGAAGGTGTCGTCGACCACGGTAGGGACCAGCCCGGTGATTTTTTCGTCGCCGTACATCGCGCGCAATAGCAGTTCATCATCCGACAGGCCGGGATAGCGGCTACGCAGCTCGGGTACTCTCGGTGCCAGCACTGGCGGCGTGGTCGCAACCTCACGGGAGCCGTTGGCGAGCACGCGATCCTTGACGTCGGGATCTACCGGCAGCGGCAGTGCGCCAAAGTATCCGCACACGTACTTTTTCACTTCGTCCGGTACCACCTTGTAGCGCTCGCCGCTCAGCACGTTCATCACCGCCTGGGCGGCGATCATGGCGGGGAAGGGGGTCGCCATCACCGGCGAACCCAGTTCCACGCGGACGCGGCCGATTTCTTCGAGCACCACCGGCAACTTGTCGGCGATGCCCGCCAGCTGAAGCTGCGATTGCAGATTGGACATGGCGCCGCCAGCGTACTGGGTGACGAAATGCGCCGGGTCGTACTCTGCCGGCACTCCCACTGGGAAGCCGTTCTCTTCGGCGACGCCGGCAAGGTAGTCACCGATCTCGTCTGCCGCACGGTCATCGAAACTGACCTCGAAGCCGATCTCGCGCAGGTTGCGCGCCAGCATCTGCGCCGAGGGGCCGGCATTGCCGTTGGCCAGCGGATCGATCGAGCACAGCAAGCGATCGGCACCGTGCACGGCCGCTTCCAGCGCCACCAGTGAACCGGTCGCGTTCAGGCAGTGAGTGAGTACTTCGAGCGGGCGCTCGCCGATCACCGCCTTGATCGCCGGCACAATACTGCGTACCTGCTCCACCGTCAGGCTGCCGCCGGCGTCGCCGAAGGTAAAGGCGTCGATTTCGAAGCGTTCGATGGCCTCGCGCGCCTTGGCGGCGTAGAACGGCGCGTCGTAGCCCGGGGCCAGGTTGTAAATCATGGCGAGGTTGGTGGTTGCGCCGAGACGCTTGGCCGTGGTGATTGCCGGCACCAGGTTGTCCCAGCAGTGCAGTGAGTCGAGAAAGCCGATGTCGCGGGCTCCGTTGGCGACCAGGCGCTCGACGTACAGCTCGCTCAGGTCGTCTGGTTCGGGGTAAAAGCTGCGCAGCATATTGCTGCGCACGATGCCGCGCAGCGGTGTGTGGCGGATGCGCTGGGACAGCAGGCGCAGCCGTTCCAGCGGACTCTGGTTGAGAAACAGCACGCTGGCGTCGAACTGCACCAGCGCAACGCCTTCTATCGCAGCAAAACCCAGGGCATCCAGGCGCTCGGCCATCGGCAGCATGTGCTCGGTGCGCATGCGCGTGGCCCACAGGCACTGGTGCGCGTCACGCAGGGTGGCATCGACCAGTTGAATGCGCCGACGCTTGCCGGTACGGACAAATTCCGCGTTCACTTTTTCGCGTAGTTGATTCAGCACATGTCACCCCTTGCTGTGTTCGAGATGGATGGAAAGGCCAGGGCCTGTGACACTCAATACGGTGTAGTCGGGCCAGCGTTGCAGCAGCCCCTGTGTCAGGGCTTGCTCGGGCGTGAGCACTTCATAGTGAAGCTTCTGAAAGGGCGGCAGTGCAGGGCAGCCGCAGGTCAGTGCCGCCAGCGCCTCGTCGGTGGCGGGCAGGTTGAGCGCGCGGCACGGGAGCGCAATAGCGCCGATGCGTTGTTGCAGGCTGGTCAGCGACGTGTCGATCGGGCCGTAACAGCCTTGCAGCCAGCGACGCAAGACGGGCTGCAACGTCGCGTAGCGTGGGCTGGCATCGAGATGCTCGAGTGCCTGTCGCGCAATGGCCTGCGCAAAGGGTTGCAGCATCGGCGGATTACCCAGCTCCAGGCGAATGCGTGTGCACTCGCGGGAAAACTCGAACAGATCGGCCAGGCGTCCGCGTAAACGCAACGCTTGCATGGCTTGGGCCGCGATTTCACCCGGCAACTGGTGTTCGTAGGGAGCCAGATTGAAGCCCCAAGGCAGGCTCTCGGGGAATCCTTGCTGATCCGCCACGGCACTCAGCTGAGCCTCGGCGTCTTTTATACGGTCCTGATCCGGGGTTTGCAGAGGCAACTGAAGCAGCGCCGCCGAGCGAATCAACAAGGCCAGCGAAGGTGTCGATGCACCGTTGGCGACACAGGGCAGCGCGGCATCGAGGCGATCGATGCCGAGTCGAATCGCCTCCAGCGCCACCTGCGGGCCGAGACCGGTGTGGCAGCGTGTGTGCAGGTCAAGAGGTTTGCCATCGACGCCGCTGCGCAGGGCCGCGAGCAAGCCGGGCAGGCGATCGACATGTAGCAGGCCGGCTTCGTCGCGCAGCATGATGCGCTGCGCACCTGCCTGGACCAGCCGGGCAGCGCAGGCCGAATAGTGGGCGTTGCCATGCTTGTGATCGTCTACATAGGGCAGGGCGGCGATGACGGTCAGGCCGTTCGCCAATGCCAGCTGCACGGCGTCACCCAGGCGTTGGAAGTCCAGTTGCGGATCGATCAACACGACCTCGCCGATGCCGGACTGGGCGAGCACTCGCAGCCAGCCATCCAGCGCTTCGCCTTCTAGCACATCGATATGGCCATGGGCGGGCAGCAGATTGACAGTTGCGCGCAGCGGCGTGCCATTGGCGCGCTCGCGCAGCGCAGAGACGCGTTGCAGCGGATTTTCACCCCGTTCGAGGCATTGCGCGATTACTGCGGGACTCAACACCTCGATCGCCGCCAGCCGCGCGTGCCCCAGTGAACTCATGGTCCCGAGCAGCATCGCCGTGCCGGGTGCGCCGCCCCAGGCTGCCGTCTGGCCGTCGCTCAGGCTGACATCGACCAATGTTGTCATGCTCATGCGCGCTCCTTGGCTTTTTTCAAAGCCTGTTTGCGGGCCGGTACAAAGACGTCTTCAACCCAGCGTGTAGTGACGAGGCCCGCGACGAAGTCCGGGTGGTCGAGCACGGCATGGTGGAAGCTGGCTGTGGTCGACAGTCCGACGACTTTCATGTCCTCCAGCGCCTTGCGCATCAGCACGATCGCCTCGCTGCGGGTCGGTGCATGTACGATCAGCTTGGCCAGCAGCGAGTCGTAAAACGGTGGCACGGTGGCGCCGCTATAGCAGTGGGTATCGACCCGTACGCCTTTGCCCTTAGGTGGCAGCCATTCGCTCACCAGTCCTGGGCTCGGCAGGAAATGCCGGTCCGGGTCTTCGGCGTTTATCCGGCACTCGATGGCATGGCCCACCAGTTTGACGTCGGCCTGGCTGAACGACAGCGGCAGGCCGGCGGCGATGCGAATCTGTTCGGCCACCAGGTCGAAGCCGGTGATCATCTCCGTCACCGGGTGCTCGACCTGGATGCGGGTGTTCATTTCCAGGAAATAGAATTTGCCATCGCGGTCATCGACCACGAACTCGATCGTACCCGCGCCGAAATAGCCGACATTCTTCGCCAGACGTACGGCGCACTCGCCCATTTGTGCTCGGGTTTGCGGCGCGAGGCTGGGGGAGGGCGCTTCCTCGATCAGTTTCTGGTGCCGGCGTTGGGTGGAGCACTCGCGCTCACCCAGATGTACCACGTTGCCATGGCGGTCGCCCATGATCTGGATTTCGATGTGGCGCGCCAGTTCGATGAACTTCTCGACATACAAGGTCGGATCGCCAAAGGCGGCTTGCGCTTCCGAAGAAGCCGAGCGGAATGCCGCCTCGGCCTCTTCATCGCTGCGCACGATGCGCATGCCGCGCCCGCCGCCGCCAGCAGTGGCCTTGAACAGCACCGGATAGCCGATGTCGCTGGCAATGGCGCGGGCGGTGTCTGCATCGGCCACGGCGTCCGAACCCGGTACTCGCGGTACTTCGGCTTTTTCCGCCAGACCAACGGCAGTGATTTTGTCGCCCATCGAGTCAATGATTTCGGCCGACGGACCGATGAACGCAATGCCGGCGTCTTCGCAGGCCTGGGCGAAATGCGAGCGTTCGGACAGGAAGCCGTAACCCGGATGGATCGCGTCACAGCGCTGTTCCAGTGCCGTACGCACCAGCAGGTCGGCGCACAGATAGCTTTGCGCGGCCGGCGCCGGGCCGATGACCACGTACTGGTCGGCCAGGCGCGCGGCCAGGCTGTCCTGATCCGCTTCGGAGACGGCGGCAACCGATTCGATGCCCAGGGTTTTGCAGGCGCGCACGATGCGCACGGCGATTTCGCCACGATTGGCGATCAGTACCCGGCGAATGTCGCGGGTTGCCACGGGAATGCTGCTCATCAACGTGCCTCCGGTTCGATAATCATCAATAGCTGGTCTCGCTGAACCATCTGCAGGTCCTGGGCGACGATGCGCACTACACGGCCTTTCACCGGCGACGCGAGGGTGTTGAACAGTTTCATGGCTTCGACCAGGCATAGCGGCATACCGGTCTCTACCAGGGTGTTTTCTTCGACAAAGGACGGTTGATCAGGGCTGGGTTTGCGATAGAAGGTACCCATCATGGTGGCGCGCACGGCGATCTGACCGGCGGCGACTTCAGGTTCGCTCGTGGCCACGGCAGTGGCTGAGAGTGCCGGTTTCACGGGCATAGAGCGTTGCGCAGGCGCCTCTGATCGCTCAATCGTCCCCGACTTGCTGGCAGTCAGGGTGGTGTCACCGATGCGGACTTCGAGGAAGTCCAGATGTGTCGTGTGATCCAGTATTTCCAGGATTCTTCGTGCTTCTTTATGTGTGAGTGACATGCCGTCAGGCCTCTTGTTGTTCGAATTGCCTTGACCGATAAAAACATCGAAACGTAGGATTGTCAACAATCATACAATGATGTACTTTACTCACCATCACCCAGGCGCTTGCTCAGCGATTGATAGAAAAAGCGTAGCGTGCACCGATCAAGAGCCCGGCAATTTAAGAAAAACAGTTGTGTTTTGGAGGGGGCGAGAATGAGTACAATCGCGGTTAAATCAGATGTCGCCGGTACGGTCTGGCAGATCCATGTCCGCGAGGGCGACATCATCGAAGAAGATCAGATACTCATCGTCATGGAATCCATGAAAATGGAAATTCCGTTGATGGCTGTCGATCCGGGTCGCGTTGTCAGCGTCCTCGTTGCCGAGGGCGACGTGGTGAAAGACGGTCAGGACGTTTTGCTTATGGAGTGCGATTGAAGGCTATGTCAATGAATGCAGGTTCGGCGTCGGCCGCCAAGGGCGGTAGTGCAATAGGTATCATGCGGGCTGGTCGTCAGCGCGTACTGACGATGCCGGAGCAGATTGCCGAAAGCATTACGCTTGCGATTCTGCGCGGTGAATACGGACCGGGAGATTCGGTGCGTGAGCAGGAATTGGCTGACCACTTCCAGGTCAGCCGGGGTCCGATTCGCGAAGCCCTGCGCATTCTGGAGAAGGTAGGCGTCATCACTATCGTGCCGCAGCGCGGCGCGCATGTGACTTCATTGAGCAAGCAGGAGATCGACAATCTGTTCGAGATCCGCGCGACACTGGCCGGTTTGTTGGCCAAGTACTTGATCGACCTGGATGCGTCGGTCGTCAATCAAATGGACGCCATTGTCACCCGGCTTGAGCTGATTGCTTCGCAAGCGGATGCCCTGGACGAGTATGCACAAGGCAGTTATCGCCTGAGCACGCTGTTATTCCAGTCCTGCGGCAACAAGCAGCTGGCGGAACTCATGGGTGCACTGGGCATTCAGACCGCACGCTACACGCGATTGGGACTGCGTTCACCGGAACGTCGTCAGGCTTCCGTCATTCATTGGCGGCAGTTGGTCGAAGCCCTCAGGCAAAACAGCAGCACGGTCGCTGCGAACATGATGGTCGAGCTGATCAACGCGTCGCATCAAGCCGCATTGAACCACCTGGAATAAACAATAGAACACGGGGGCACAACACTCCCGAGTGCTGTGTCAAGTTGTCGACAATAAGACAAAATATCATGACAAAAAAACGCACCGCAGGACTCATGCTCAGTTGGGCGGCCCGGCAACACCGTGGCCGCACCGCTCTGATTTTCGGCGACAAAGGCCTGACGTATGACGAGGTCGAGGCGGCCAGTAACCGTCTTGCCCATGCCTTGATTGCCCTTGGTTTACAGGTTGGGGAGCGCGTTGCCGTGCTGCTCAACAACTCGCCGGAGGCGATCGAGAGTGTTTTCGCGGTCGAAAAGGCTGGCTTGGTGTACGTGGCGCTCAATGCGCGGCACACGCTGGCCGAGCAGATCGCGATCCTCGACGACGCCGGTGCCAGCCTGTTGGTGGTGGGGCCGGAATTTCGCGAGATCGGCGAAGGCGTACGAGATCACGTAAGCGGTTTGCGCCATGTGATAGCGCTCGATTGGCAGTCATCGCAGGTACTGGACTACCGTCAGTTGCTTCCTTCGATGCCGGTCCATGCTCCGACTGTCCAGGTTTCGCCCGATACATTGCTGCGTATTGCCTATACCTCCGGCACGACCGGCAAGCCCAAGGGCGTCACCTACACGGTCAAGCGCTGGTATGAACGCCTGACCAACCATTTCTACGCCATGGAATACCGCCTGGACGTGGAGGATGCGATGTTACATGTCGGTCCTTTGACCCATGCCGCCGGCGTGCATCTGCTGCCCTGCTACTTACGGGGGGCGCGCAACGTGATTCTTGAAAAGTTCGAGCCACTGGACACGCTGCAACAAATCGAGCAGCACCGGATCACTCAAATGATGTGTGTGCCGACCATGCTCACGCGTTTGCTCGACACCCTCGACAGCGGTGTCGATGCCGATCACTCGTCGCTCAAGTGCATTCATTACGGCACTGCTCCGACTTCAGTTGATTTGATTCACAGGGCCATTGCGCGATTCGGCCCGGTAATGCGCCAGCAGTACGGTATGACTGAAGCGGTGCAGCCATTGGCGGTGCTGTATCCGTACGAACACGCCGAAGACGGTGTGCTGCGGTCCTGTGGCAAGCCGACGGCCAATGTGCAGATCACCGTGCGTGACGCACGGGGCGAGGAGCTGGCGGTGGGCGAGATAGGCGAGATCGCCATCGCCACCGACGGAATCGGCGAAGTGGCGTTCTGGCGTCGTCCGGATCTAGAGGCCGAAGCCATTCGTGATGGCTGGTACTACTCGGGCGATCTCGGTTACCTCGACGCGCAGGGCTTTCTTTATATCGTCGGGCGCAACAAGGACATGATCATTTCCGGCGGCTTCAACGTCTACGCACGAGAAGTCGAGGATGCCCTGGAAAGCCATCCGCATGTCGTCGAGGTCGCGGTCCTGGGCTTGCCCGACCCGGAGTGGGGCGAACGTATCGCAGCGTTCGTCGTGTGCCGTGAAGGCGCCGCGATCGACAGCGAGACCCTGGGCAGTCATTGCGCGGCCCTGATCGCCGGCTACAAGAAGCCGCGCCTGATCGAATTCGTTGAAGCCCTGCCGCGCAACAACGCCGGCAAGGTGGTGAAGAACGTTTTGCGCGATGACTATCTTGCGCGCCTGGAGAGGAAATCATCATGAGCACGCCTGTTGCCCCTGAATGGTCGCTTGAACTCGCCGACATTCGCGCTCGTCGTGAAATTGCCTATGCATTGGGCGGCGCGGAAGCGGTCGAGAAGCATCATGCCCAAGGTAAACTCACCGCGCGTGAGCGCATCGGGCACCTGCTCGATGGCGAAAGCTTCGAGGAGTTCGGTATCCTGGCCGGCGCGGTGAAGTACACGCAGGAAGGCAAGATTGCTTCGGCCACCCCGAGTACGGCGGTGGTTGGCGTCGGTCAGATTGAGCAGCGGCGCACGGTGGTGGCGGCCGACGATTTCACCATTCGCGGTGGTTCCTCGGAGGCGGCCGTCGCGGAAAAGTGGATCTATGCCGATCGCTACGCCTGGGAATACAAGTTGCCGATCATCCGCATGATCGACAGCGCCGGCGGCAGTGTGAAGTTGCTCGACAAGCTCGGTCATACCAAGATTCCAGGCTATGCCTTGCTGCCCATCACCAACCTGCTGGGCGCCGTTCCAGTGGTCGGCGTTGCCCACGGCGCCTGCGCAGGCCTAGGTGCGCTGCGGGTTGCCGCTTCACACCTGTCGATCATGGTGCGTGGCCAAAGTCAGGTGTTTGCGGCCGGCCCGCCGGTGGTGAAGCAGGCGTTCGGTATCGATATCGACAAGAACGATCTCGGTGGGTACGACCAGGTGCACCGCCACAGCGGCATGATCAATCTGGCGGCCAACAGCGATGCCGAGGCCCTGGACCTGGCCAAGCGCTTCTTGTCCTATCTGCCGGGCAACGTCTGGGAGCAACCACCGCGGGTGACTTCACAGGATTCTCCCGGCCGCCGTGACGCCTGGCTCAACGATGCCATTCCCCATGACCGGCGCAAGATTTTCAACCCGCACAAGATCCTCAAGTCGCTGGTTGACAAGGACAGTCTGTTCGAGATGTCCCCGGATTTCGGTGCGTCAACCATCACCGCTTTCGCCCGTATGAATGGCTATTCGGTGGGGATCATCTGCAACAACCCGCGCGTCGGTGGCGGTGCGCTGACCCGTGCGGCGGCGCTCAAGCAAACCCGTTTCATCGACCTGTGCGACACCTTTCATCTGCCACTGATCTACTTGGTGGACCAGCCGGGTGTCATGACTGGGCAAGAGGCGGAAATGCAGGGCACGCTGATTGCGGCCATGCAGGCTGTGCATGCGATCGAGCAAGCGAGCGTGCCGGTCATCACCATTGTGCTGCGCCGCTGCGTCGGACTCGCCGGTGCCATGGTCAGCCCCTGGCATGGCCCGACGGGCACGGCATTGCCGCATCGGTTTGCCTGGCCTTCGGCGCAGTGGGGTTCGATCCCGATCGAGGGGGGGGTCGCGGCCGCCTACAAGCAGGAAATCGCTGCAGCCGATGATCCGCTGGTGCGGCGCAAGGAGCTGGAGGCCCATTACCAGGCCCTGGCTTCACCGCTGCGCACGGCCGAGCGCTTTGGCGTGATCGACATTATCGAGCCAGACAGTACACGTCCGCTGCTGTGCAACTGGGTGGGTGACGCGTATCGCATCACCGCGCTTTCCCTTGGGCCGAAGCGGCGGACCATGCGCTAGTCCCCATGGGACAGGTGGCATCGAGCCTTACCTTCATAAAAACAACTCAAAGGTACTGACGAATGTTCTGGAAAAAGAGTCCCTGTGCCGTTCTTGCGACGCTGATGGTGATCCACCTGTTGGCCCAGGTGGACCGCAACATCCTGCTGGGGTTTGCCCCGCAAATCACCGGGGAGCTGGCGATCAACAATGCGCAGTACGGTTTTCTGGTCGGCGCGGTGTGGGTGCTGAGCTATGGCGTGATGGCGGTATTTCTCGGTGCGCTGGCCGATCGTCACAGTCGGCCACGGGTGATCGGTGCAGGCATGCTGGTCTGGAGCGTCTGCACGGTGGCCTCCGGTTTGGTCCAGAACTTCGAACAGATGGTCGCAGCGCGTTTTCTGGTGGCCACCGGTGAAGCGGCATTGGTGCCCGCCGCCACGGCGCTGTTGATGGAGCTGTTCTCGGAAAAGCGCCGGGGCACGGCGGTGGGACTGTTTTACCTTGGTATTCCGCTGGGCATTGGCTGCAGCTTTTTGCTGGCGGGCACGCTCGGTGCCGCCCATGGCTGGCGCACCACGTTTTATGTTCTGGGTGTGACCGGGGTTGTCATTGGCCTGCCGTTGATGCTGCTGGGCGACAAGCGCAGCCACGACACCCGGCAAGAACGTGGTGCACCGCTCAAGTCCCAGTTGGCCGCGGTGCTCGCGGAACTGCGCAGCAACCGTGTCGTGCGCTATACCGTGACTGGATTTGTGCTGGCGCACCTGGTCTACCCGGGCATTTCGTTCGCGCAACTCTGGATGACGCGGGAGAGGGGGCTGGACGCTGCCACGATTGCCATGACCCTGGGCGCCATGCAGATCGTTTTCGGATCGTTGGGTGCATTGGCCGGCGGCATCTTGAGTGACCGCCTGGCTCCTCGTTTCAAGGGCGGCCACGCCAGTGTGTTGGCGTTGCTCATGCTGCTGTGCGCGCCGTTCATGATCGCTTATCGCCTGGTACCGACGGATTCACCGTTGTTTTATGTGGGGATGGCGGTGGGCATCTTCATGTTGATGTCGCTTTACGGTTCTGCCACCACGGCGATTCAAGGCGCGGTCCCGGTGCGGATGCGTTCGACGGTCATGGGCTTCTCGATGCTGCTGCTGAACCTGTTTTCGGTAGCACTGGGCACGTTCATTGTCGGCTGGATCAGCGACGCATTGACGGCTGCCGGAGTGGACTCGCCGCTGACCCATGTATTGCTGGTCAGCGACATTCTTGCCCTGGTGCTGGGTGGTTTCTTCTTCGTGGTGGCGGCTCGGGTCAAGCGTGAGAACGCGTGTGCAATGCCAGCGATGGGTATGAAGGTTTAACTATGTCCAGGTCCGCCGTCATTCAAATGCAGTCGGTTGCCAGCCAGTACCTTCCCGGTGTGATGGCGAGCATCGTGGTCGCCATCGCCGCGCGCTTTCTGGCGGACCAGTACCACGCGCCAGTGATGCTGTTGGCACTGTTGCTCGGCATGGCCATGAACTTTCTGGCGGCGGGGTCGAGTAAAGCGGGTATCGATTTCAGCGCCCGGGAAATCCTGCGGGTGGGCGTGGCCTTGCTGGGGCTGCGCATCTCGCTGGAGCAGATCGTGGCGCTGGGCTGGCACCCGGTGCTGATCGTGGTGGTTTCGGTGGTGGTGACCATTGTTGTGTCGATGCTGGTGGCGCGTGCCATAGGCTTCAATGCGCTGTTCGGTCTGTTGTCCGGCGGGGCCACTGCAATCTGTGGTGCGTCGGCGGCACTGGCCTTGGCGGCGGCTTTGCCGGCCCATCAGGCCAAGGAGCGGGCGACGCTGTTCACGGTCATTGGCGTGTCCAGTCTGTCGACCCTGGCCATGATCGTCTATCCGGTGATTGCCCGGGCGCTGGGCCTGGACCCGTTGCAAGCCGGGGTGTTTCTCGGCGCCACCATTCATGACGTCGCGCAGGTGGTCGGTGCCGGATACAGCATGTCCCATGACATCGGCGATACCGCCACGGTGGTGAAACTGATGCGTATCGCCATGCTGCTGCCGGTCATCGTCTGCGCTGTGTTGATCACCCGCGCCCAGGGCGGGCAGGGGACGGGTGAGCGTCCACCGTTGTTGCCCTGGTTTGCCGTGGCTTTCGTGGCGCTGGCGACGGTGACCAGCCTGGGTTGGCTGCCCTCCGTGGTGCAGGACCTGGGCAATCAGTTGTCCAGCTGGTGCCTGGTGGTGGCCATCAGTGCGCTTGGTATGAAAATCCAGTTGAAGGAACTGGCCACGGTGGGCTTCAAACCCATTCTGTTAATGGTCGGTGAAACCGTGTTCTTGCTCGGGTTGGTGTTGATGATGATCCGCTTCGGTAGTTGAGTCTGGTCGTTCAATGACGCGGGATGTGCTGACCCTGCGGTATTGACTGGATCACGTTGAATGAATTGAACGCTCCCCTGACGGGGTTATGAGTGGTGGGCACTGTCATGCCCGAATTTTTGAATAGCCAGGTGCATTTCCATGAACGCAAAACAACAACAAGAACAGCGGAGACAACATATGCGGGTAAACAAGACTCATGGTTCTGGCGTGTTCGAGCCAACATTGCTGGCCTCGGCGCTGTTCATCGCCATGGTGCCGGCGGCACAGGCCTTCGAATTGAACACCGGCAGTGAAGACTGGACCGTGCGTTTCGATAACACGTTGAAGTTCAACTACGCCCAACGTGTCGAGAGCCCCAACAGCAAGTTGGCCAACTCATGGAACAACAATGACGGCAACCGCAACTTTTCTTCGGGCAGTGCGGTATCCCAGCGCCTGGATGTGCTTTCCGAACTGGACGTCACGTACCAGAAGAAAGCCGGTTTCCGCGTCAGCGCCAACAGTTGGTACGACCATGCCTACGACAATGTCGGCAGTGATAACGCAGCGACCAACCAGCTCAATGATGGCCGGCCGGATTCGCGCCACGTGAGCGGTTATGTCGATCGCTACTACAACGGTCCGTCAGCCGAAATACTCGATGCCTTTGTCTTTGGCAGCACGGAAGTCGGTGAAGATTCGATCCTCAGCGCCAAGCTCGGCAAGCACACCCAATATTGGGGTGAAAGCGTCCTGGCTTTTGCCCACGGCAACAGCTACGGCCAGTCCGGCCTGGACATTACCAAGGCGTTGGCGGTGCCTGGTACCGAGGCCAAGGAACTGTTCATTCCGCGTAATCAGTTGTCCGTCAGCGTCACGGTCAACCCGGAGCTGACCCTCGGTGCACAGTACTTCCTCGACTGGGACGCTTCGCGCCTGCCGGAATCGGGAACCTACCTGGGCTTCAACGACGGCATCCAGAACGGCGGGCATAACCTGTCTTTGATTGGCGGGCGGAATCCGTTCTTCGGAGCCCCTGGTCCGATCGGCGCCAATCAGTTCCTGCGCCTGAGCAATGGCCATACCTTCGAACCGGACAAGCGCGGCGACTTCGGCCTGATGGCCAAGTGGAGCCCGGAATGGCTGGACGGTACCCTCGGTATCTACTACCGCAATACGTCCGACATCCTGCCCAACCTGGTGCTGCAGCCGACCGCTGTCGGCCCGGCACAGCTGATCTCCGGCAACATCGGCAGCTACAACCAGTTTTACGTCGATGACATCGATATCTATGGCGTCAGCCTGTCGAAAAATGTCGGCGACGTCAGCGTCGGTTTCGACTTGAACTACCGCGAAAACATGCCGCTGGCCAGCGTCGCGGGCACCGTCAGTCCAGCTGCGGCAGCTGCCGGCTTGCCAGGTTTCATCAGTGGCTTCAATGGCGAAGACGGCGTGGCCCGTGGCAACACCGTGCACGCGGTGCTCAACGGCCTGACCACCTTTGGCGACACGCCTCTTTGGGACAGCTCCTCGTTGCTGGTCGAACTCGGCTACAGCCGCTGGCTGAAGGTGACGGACAACAAGCAGTTGTTCAAGGGCGAGGACTGGTACCGCGGCACCGACAAGGTCACCAAGGACAACTACATCATTGGGGTCAACTTCAACCCGACCTGGTACCAGGTCTTCCCGGGCATCGATATGTACCTGCCGATGACCTACAACGTCGGCCTCAATGGCAACTCCGCTGTCCAGTTGGGCGGCAACGAAGACTCCGGCAGCTACTCGGTCGGCGTCGGCTTCGATGTGCACAACCAGTACCGCTTTGACCTGAAATACGTGGACAACTTTGGTCCATTCGACACTTGCAGTTCGCCAGGCAGCGCTGGCAGCCAGGGAGACGGCGCTGCGCCGGGTGCCAACGGGCAGTACAACTGCGTGCCCGGGCAAACCACTGCCTTTGGCGGTACACCGGCCCAGCTCAAGGATCGCGGCATGGTAACGGCCACCTTCAAGACAACTTTCTGATTCGCGATTGCTTAAAACAATCAGGAGAACGACACCATGAAATGCATGCAAAATCTGTTAACCGCCTCCATTGCGCTGGCCTTCGCCGGTCTGGTCCAGGCCGCCGTGCCCGCCGCCGATGCCAGTAAGCTCGGCAGCAACCTCACCGCCGTGGGCGCCGAAAAAGCCGGCAACGCCGATGGCTCGATTCCGGCCTATACCGGCGGGCTGACGACCGCGCCAGCGAGTTTCAAAATGGGCGACAGCTTGCGTCCCGACCCTTACGTCAGCGAGAAGCCGCTGCTGGTGATCGATGGCAAGAACGTCGCTCAGTACAAGAATCAACTGACGGCCGTCACTGTCGAACTGGCCACGCGCTTTCCCAGCTTTCGCGTCGAGGTCTATCCCACCCATCGCAGCGTGGCGCTGCCCCAGAGCGTGCTGGACAACACCTTGAAGAACGCAACCGGCGCCAAGTCGCTGGAAGGTGGGAACGCCATCGAGAACGTCTTGCCAGGTGTGCCTTTCCCAATTCCGCAGTCCGGTGCCGAAGCCATGTGGAACCACCTGCTGCGCTATCAGGGGGTAGCGTATTCGACCAAGTATGATTCCTGGAACGTCGATTCGTCAGGCGCGCAGATCCTCGCCACCAGCGGCGAAATCGTCAACTCGTTTCCGATTTTCGAAGACCCCAGCAAAGTCATCGATGGCAAGGACACCTACTTCCAGACCCGCTTGTTCTACACCGGCCCTGCGCGCCGGGCGGGCGAAGCGATCATGCTCAAGGACGCCGCCAACCCACTCGCGCAGGCTCGTCGTGCCTGGCAGTACCTGCCGGGGCAACGCCGCGTGAAGCTGGCGCCGACACTGGCCTACGACACGCCGAACCCGGGCACGGCAGGTTCGGGCACCTATGACGATGTCTATGTCTTCAATGGTGCGCTGGATCGCTATGACTGGAAACTGGTCGGCAAGCAGGAAATGATCGTGCCGTACAACACCTATGCGCTGAGCTACATCAAGGACCCGAAAGCCTTGACCACACCGAATCACCTGGCGCCGCAATACGTGCGTTGGGAGAAGCACCGTGTGTGGGTGGTGGAAGGTACGCTCAAGGCCGGTGCCCGTCACGTCTACGCCAAGCGTCGCTTCTATCTGGATGAAGACAGCTGGGTCGCTCTGGCATCCGATCAGTACGATGCCCGTGGCCAACTGTACCGTGGTTCTTTCAGCTTCCTCTCGCAAAGCTATGACGTGACCACGCCCAACACCACGCCGCACGTGATCTATGACCTGGTGGGCGGGACCTACAACATCAACGGTTTGTCGGGCGCCTACGGCGGCATCAAATACATCGCCCCCCTAACCAAGGCCCAGTGGTCACCGGACGCACTGGCCGGTAACGGTATTCGCTAAGCGCGGTACACCAGGAGGCCGGCTGCACTTTACGTGCGGCACGGCCCGGTTTTGCCAAGAGGACGCACTATGTGTTTATTGAACAAACGCAGGTTGCAGGCGCTGGTGATGCTGTTGGCGCTGTGGCAGACAGTGACCCACGCGAGCGGCTACGTTGATGTGCTGGATCTGCCCGCCAGGATCAGCGCCCAGGCAGCGCGCAGTCCCATGCTCGACGTCGCGAATGCGGGGCAGCGTCTGATCGCCGTTGGGCAGCGCGGCCATATTCTTTATTCCGATGACGCCGGCAAGCAATGGCGGCAGGCCAGCGTACCGGTCAGCAGCGACTTGAATGCCGTTTACTTTTCTTCGCCGGAACAAGGCTGGGCCGTGGGCAACGATGGCGTCATCCTGCACAGCAGTGACGCCGGCGTGACCTGGAAAAAGCAACTGGACGGCCGGGAGATCGGCGCGTTGCTGGTCAAGCATTACGCGTCTTTGGCCAGTGCCGACGCGGCCAACGAACAGTGGCCGTTGCTGGTTGCCGAAGGTCAGCGGCTGGCGGAAGAGGGCGCCGACAAACCCTTGCTCGACGTCTGGTTCGCCAATGACAAAGTCGGCTATGTCGTCGGCGTGTTCAACCTGATCCTGCGTACCGAGGATGGTGGCCAAAGCTGGACGCCATTCCAGGATCGCACCGACAACCCGCAAAATTTCCATTTGAACGCGATCAACTCGACCGGCGATGCCTTGTACATCGCTGGTGAGCAGGGGCTGTTGCTCAAATGGGATACCTCGCAGCAGCGTTTCACCGCGCTGAGCATACCCTATCAAGGCAGTTATTTCGGCGTGGTCGGCAAGCCTGGCGAAGTCGTGGTCTACGGCCTGCGCGGCAACGTCTTGCGCAGCACCGACGGTGGCCTGAGCTGGACCGCGTTCGAAAGCGGATTGCAAACGAGCATCACCGCCGCCGCGGTCGATGCTCAAGGTTACTATCGGTTTTTCACCCAGGCAGGTCACATGCTGGTGGCAAAGGACGACAGCGTCCGATTGCAGTTGGTGGCGCAGCAAACCCCGTCACCGGTGGCTGGCGCGACATCGATTGTCGATGGTTCGCTGGTCGTTGTCGGCAGCCGTGGTGCGCGCACGCTTCTCGAAGAATAAGAGCCAGAACAATAGAGCGAGTACTCAGACATGGCCCATACCAAGCAAGACAACATGCCGGTAATCCGCGATCTGCGCGACTTTGATCGGCGCTCCGGCAACCTGCTGGAGCGGCTGGTGTTCAACCATCGCCCGCTGTTCATGCTGCTCATGGCGCTGGCCACCGTGGTCCTGGGTTTCATGGCCGCGACGCGCCTGGAGCTGCGCCCCAGCTTCGAGAAAATGATCCCGCAGAGCCAGCCGTACATCCAGAATTTTCTCGAGAATCGCCAGTCGCTGCGTGGTTTGGGCAACTCGGTACGGGTGGTGGTGGAAAATACCCAGGGCGACATCTTCGATCCGGACTACCTGTCGGTCCTCAAGCAGGTCAACGACGAACTGTTTCTCACCGAAGGTGTTGATCGCGCCTGGATGAAGTCGCTGTGGACGCCTGCCGTGCGCTGGACTGAAGTCACCGAGGAAGGCTTCCAAGGCGGTCCGGTGATGCCCGACACCTACGAGGGCAAGCCTGAGCAAATCGAACAGCTGCGCCAGAACATTTCCCGTGCCGGCATCGTCGGCAGCCTGGTAGCCAGCGACTACAAGTCGAGCATGCTGATCGTGCCGCTGCTGGACAAAGCTTCGTCCACCGGCCAGAGCATCAATTACCATCAGTTTTCGCGGATGCTCGAAGAGCAGTTGCGCGACAAGATCGAGTTCGCCGGCGACAGCGCGGCGCGTAAAACCGGGGAAGAGGGCAAGGGCCCGTACAAGGTGCGGGTGATCGGTTTCGCCAAGCTGATGGGCGACCTGATCGACGGCCTGATCCAGGTGATGATGTTTTTCGGCCTGGCCGTGGTCACTTCGCTGATCATCATCTACGCCTACACCCGTTGCGTGCGCAGCACCCTCCTGGTGGTCGGCTGCTCGCTGATCGCGGTGGTCTGGCAACTGGGCATCGTCGCCTGGCTGGGCTACGCCATCGATCCGTACTCGGTGCTGGTACCGTTCCTGATCTTCGCCATCGGTGTGTCCCACGCCGCGCAGAAGATGAACGGCATCATGCAGGACATCGCCCGTGGCACCCACAAACTGATTGCCGCGCGTTACACCTTCCGCCGCCTGTTCATCGCTGGCGTCACTGCATTG
>LNAP01002620.1_pt1 | contig 29202 bp, 26 predicted proteins | sample 602601 | NCBI WGS metagenome assembly LNAP01 (sample SAMN02440304, study PRJNA202911) | soil metagenome | biome: Subtropical and temperate rainforests or woodlands; isolation source: soil samples (1 kg each in a 20% v/v slurry with milli Q water) were... ... | reverse complement strand
CCACCTCGTCCCTGGCGGCTTCGCCCGCCTCGCGTTCTGTCTGCAGAGCTGTCTCGGTGCGCTGAAGCTGCGCGCTGAGATTGCCGGCCTCCTGCCGGGCCTGTTCCAAGGCTTGGGTGCGCTCGTGCAGCTCGGCCTGGAACCGTTCCTGTGCCTGCGCGACCATCGTTTCGGCCTCGGCATGCAGCCGCTCGGCCAGGCGAGCCACCAGGTCCTGCAGGGCGTCGCTGACCGCGATCTTGGCGCCCACGCCGTGCCCTTCCTCCTCTTCCAGTTCCTTCAGGTAGCGGTGGATGGTTGTTTTGGACCCGGTATTGCCCAGTGCCACGCGTACCGCGTCCACCGAGGGGTTCTTGCCTTCGGCCCGGAGACTGTCCCGGGCGCGTTGCACATCGCTTTTGTACAAGCCAGAACGCGCCATTCGCCCTCTCACGTGTATTTCGTAATGTATTACATACCATGTAATTACGTACTACTCAACGGCTGGACAAACCGAGCCGGGGACCTCGGCTTCAGGCGGGATAATATTGAATTATCCCGCCTAATAGCCCGCAGGCGCCTTCTGACAGCCCTTGACCAGTACGAAACCGCTGGATCTCGGGAACTTTCTGAATTCGTCGCGCTTCCAAGTGGACTCGTCCGCAGTACACTTCTTAGCGATGTCCTCGTCCTTGGCCCGTTTCGCGCGAATCCCGACCATGGCGCTCGTTCGCCATGGCACAGCGTTGTGCTGCGGGAAACGCCGATGAAATTACGCCAGTTCCGGACTCGGTCACTGCGGCTGCGCTTCGCTTGGCTGGCATTATTGGCATTGTTGTTCCAACAGGTCGCGCTAGCAGCGTATGCGTGCCCGATCAACGAGGCGACGCCGGAACCCCAGACGATCATGGCGGGCTGCGAAGGAATGGAGATGCCCGATCCGCAGGCGCCGGCGCTATGCGACCAGCATTGTCTGCGTGACCACGTCACTAGCCAAGACATCAAGGCCCTACAGGTACCTTCACTGGCCTTGCCGCCGCTGAACTTCGCTTTGAGCGCGGCCTTGTTGCCGCCCGCCGAAGCCCAGTACTACAAAGACGTTCCTACCTGCCGGTCCGATCCACCGCCGTCGCAGCGCTTCTGTAGCCTGCAGATCTAAACTCCGACCCCAACCCGTCCTCGCGCTGCCGTTCCTGGCGGCGTGTTCGTCGTTGCGTGTTCGGAGGTCTCATGTTCGCCCTTTATCCCCTGTACCGTTGGTGCAGGCAACGCCGTTGGGCCGCCTTGGTGCTGGTCCTCGGTCTGATTGCCACCCCTGCTTGGTCCGCTCCCCCCGGACTGTCCCTTGACGATGCTGTGCGACTGGCCACAGAGCGAGCGCCGATACTCGCTGCGCGTCGATCGCAAACCCTCGCCGCCCGCGAAGAAGCGGTGCGCGCGGCCGCCTTGCCCGATCCGAAGCTGACCCTCGGCCTTGCCAACTGGCCCGTCACGGGCGCCGACGCGTTCGACTTTCGCGCCGATGACATGACCATGAAGCAGATCGGTGTGATGCAGGAATTCCCCGCACGTGCCAAGCGTCAAGCGCGCCAGGCCGTGGCTGATCGCGGCATCGAACAGGCCCAAGCACTATCAACGGCCGAGGCATTGGTCGTACAGCGAGAGGCCGCCACGGCCTGGATCGCCCTGTGGGCGGCGCAACGCGAAGTCGCCGCGCTGCAGACTCTGCGAGAGCCGGCCACTGTCGCCGTCCGCACTGCCAAGGCACGGTTAGCGAGCGGCACCACAACTGTGACCGATACGTTGGCTACGCAAGCGGCGGCGCTCGCACTGGAGAACCGAATCGATGCCGCCGAGGCAGCGCAAGAAGCGGCTCGCGCCAGTCTGGCGCGATGGCTGGGCATGGACCCGGCGGATATCCAAACCGAGGCCGTACCGCCAGAGCTAGCGACTCTGCCTGTCGCCCCGGCCGCGCTACTGACCTCGATCGACCGTCAAGGACCGTTGCTGCCGTGGCGCTCACGCGAAGCCCTGGCCGAATCGGAAGTCGACGCGGCGATTGCTGAAAAACGCCCGGACTGGAGCCTCGGCGTGAGCTACGGTCAGCGCGATCGCACGCCAGTAGGTATGTCCCGCAGCGACATGCTAATGGTCGAGGTCGCCGTCGACCTGCCGCTGTTTGCACGCAACCGACAAGATCGCGGCGTCGCCGCCCGTCGCGCCGAGTTCGACGCGGTAGCGGCCGAACACGAAGACGCCCGTCGTGCCCAGACCGAAACCGTGCGGCGGACCTTGGCCGAATGGCAGGGTCTGCAGAGCCAAGTGATGCGCAAGGAAACCGAAACCCTTCCGCTGGCCCGTGACAGGGCGAAGACGGCGCTAGCCCTCTACGCCGGCGGCGGCGACTTGCAGCCTTGGCTGGAGGCACGCCGCGATGAGATCGAACTGCACATCGAACATGCCCGTCACCTGGGCGAACTCGGTCGCGCCTGGGCAGCCTTGGCCTACCTGCTGCCCGAAAAGGAGACCGCACCATGACGCGCACGATGACTCGTATATCGAGGGCGATTACCGCCCTCGCACTGCTGGCCGTGGGCCTAGGTGGTGGTTACTGGTGGGCGCAGCGCAGCGCTGATCACGAGATGGCAAAGGCTACTGCACCAACCACGACCGCCGAGCGGCAGGCACTGTACTGGTATGACCCGATGGTGCCGGATCAGCACTTCGACAAACCCGGCAAGTCACCTTTCATGGACATGCAACTGGTGCCGAAGTACGCCGATGACGTCGGCGGCGGTGGCGTACGCATCGATGCGGGGTTGCAGCAGAATGTGGGCATCCGCACGGTGGTAGTCGAGATGGGTCGACTGGCCCAGACCATGCGTGTCCCCGGCACATTGGCCTGGGATCTGCGCCAGGAGTCGGTGGTCAGCGCCCGTGTCGAGGGCCTCATCGCCCTGATGCAGGTCAAGGCCCCGTACACGCAAGTGCGCCGCGGCCAGCCGCTCGCCACGCTGCTTGCGCCGAGCTGGAGCAGCGCACTGGCAGAAGCACAGGCCTTGCGGCAGGCGCAATCATCCTCGGCGCGGGAGTTGCAATCGGCCGCGCAACAACGCCTGCGCGTGCTCGGGGTGCCCGGTGGCATGGGCCGCGACGGTAGCGTGGCGTTAAGTGCGCCCAGCGATGGCATCGTCACCGAAGTGTTGGCGCGCGAAGGCCAGACGGTCATGCCCGGCACACCGCTGTTCCGCCTCAACGGCACCACCACGCTATGGCTGCAAGCGGCGATTCCGCAGGCCAGCACGGCACAATTGCGTCCCGGCACGCCGGTCGAAGCGCTTGTCGGCGCTGTGCCGGGTCAGACCTTCGTCGGCGAAGTCGAAGCGCTATTGCCACAGGTCGATGTCGCCAGCCGCACACAGCAGGCACGCATTGTGTTGCGCAATCCAGACGGCGTGCTCGCCCCCGGCATGTTCGCCGAGGTCACGCTGCAACTGCAGGCCGGCGCGGCGATGCCGCTGGTACCGACCGAAGCACTGATCGCCACCGGCGCCGACAGCCGGGTGATCGTACAGGGTGCCGACGGCAGCTTCCGCCCCGTGCGCGTGCGCACCGGACGCAGCGGTGAGGGCCGCACCGAGATCCTCGCGGGACTCTCGGGTGGCGAACGTGTCGTCGTGTCGGGCCAGTTCCTGATTGATTCGGAAGCCAGCTTATCGGGCGCGCTGGAGCGCTTGGGCGACGTGCCCGCGGTCATGCCAGCCCCCCACCGGATTGATCAGGCCTCGGCGGCACCCAAGTCACGATCGTGCTCGGTGCAGTACTGGTACGACCCGATGGTCCCGGATAAGCATTTCGACCAGCCCGGCAAGTCGCCTTTCATGGACATGCAGTTGGTGCCGAAGTTCGTGCCAGGCGCGGATCCCGATTGCACCGTCCACGACGTGAAGCCGGTCGATTCGGAGGTGCAACCGTGATCGCCCGCCTGATCCACGCTAGCATCGCCAACCGCGTGCTGGTGCTGATGGCGGCTGCGCTGCTCGCCATCGCTGGCGTGTGGTCGGTGCGGCAAACGCCATTGGATGCGCTGCCCGACCTGTCCGACACGCAGGTAATCATCCGCACGCAATGGTCTGGCCAGACGCCGCGCATCGTCGAAGACCAGGTCACCTATCCGTTGGCGACGACCATGTTGTCGGTGCCGGGGGTCAAGGCCGTACGCGGGTTTTCGTTCTTCGGTGATTCTTTCGTCTATATCCTGTTCGACGATGCTACCGATCTGTACTGGGCGCGTTCGCGGGTACTGGAATACCTCAGCCAGGTGCGTGATCGACTGCCGCAAGGCGTGAGCCCGGCGCTGGGGCCGGACGCGACCGGCTTGGGTTGGATCTACCAATATGCGTTGGTCGACCGCACCGGCCAACACGATCTCGGCCAACTGCGGGCATTGCAGGACTGGTTCCTGCGCTACGAGCTCAAGACCATCCCCGATGTGGCCGAGGTTGCCAGTGTCGGCGGCGCCGTGCGCGCCTGGCAGATCGTGCCGGACCCGCAGGCGCTGGCCGCTCGTGGTTTGACCGTGGCGCAGCTGATCGAAGCAGTAGGCGCTGCCAACGGCGCCACCGGCGGTTCGGTCATCGAACAAGGCGAAGCCGAGCTGATGGTGCGCAGCGAGGGCTACCTGCGCAGTCAGGCCGCGTTCGAGCAGGTGCCGATCACGAGCGCTGCGGACGGCGTGCCGGTGCTGCTGGGCGATGTGGCGACCATCACCCGTGGGCCGACCTTCCGCCGTGGCATCGCCGAGTTGGACGGCGCCGGCGAAGTCGCCGGCGGGGTGATCGTACTGCGCACCGGCAAGGACGCGCTGACCACCATTAAGAACGTCAAGGCGCGATTGAAGCAATTGCAGGCCAGCTTGCCGAAGGGCGTAGAGATCGTGCCGGTCTACGACCGCTCCGAATTGATCCATGAGGCGGTACGCAACCTCACCCATAAGCTGGGCGAGGAGTTCCTGGTCGTCGCGCTGGTGTGCGCACTGTTCCTGTGGCATCTGCGTTCGGCGCTGGTGGCAGTGATTACGTTGCCGCTGGGCGTGTTGGCTGCCTTCATCGTCATGCACCAGCAGGGCATCACCGCCAATCTGCTGTCGTTGGGTGGCATTGCCATCGCTATTGGCGCGATGGTGGATGCGGCCGTGGTGATGATTGAGAACGCGCACAAGCATCTGGAGCACTGGCGGGAAGAGCACGGCCGCGAGCCGGAGGGGGATGCCCGCTGGCAACTGATGGCGCAAGCCGCGTCCGAGGTCGGTCCGGCGCTGTTCGCCAGCCTGCTGGTGATCACGCTGTCGTTCGTTCCAGTGTTCGCGTTGCAGGCGCAGGAAGGCCGCTTGTTCGCGCCGCTGGCCTACACCAAGACCTATGCGATGGCAGCCGCGGCCGGCTTGTCGGTGACGCTGATTCCGGTGCTGATGGGTTACCTGATCCGCGGCCGCATTCGCCCTGAAGCCCAGAACCCGATCAACCGCGTGCTGATCGCCGGCTACCGGCCGGTGCTGGATTGGGTGCTGCTACATCCGCGCCTGACTTTGGGCTTGAGCGGTGCCCTCCTGGTGCTGACGCTGATTCCGTACGCCCGCGTCGGCAGCGAGTTCATGCCGCCGCTGGAGGAAGGCACGCTGCTGTACATGCCAACGGCACTGCCAGGACTATCGGCGGACAAGGCGCGCCAGTTGCTGCAGCTCTCCGACCGGATGATCAAGACCGTGCCCGAGGTCGCGCATGTGTTCGGCAAGGCGGGCCGTGCCGACACCGCCACTGACCCAGCGCCGATCGAGATGTTCGAGACCACGGTGACGTTCAAGCCGCGCGATCAGTGGCGGGCGGGCATGACGCCAGAAAGACTGCGCGCCGAACTTGACGCGGCGGTGAAAGCGCCGGGCCTGACCAATCTGTGGGTACCACCGATCCGCAACCGCATCGACATGCTCGCCACTGGCATCAAGAGCCCGATCGGCGTCAAGGTATCGGGACCGGATATCGACGTCATCGAGCGGCTCAGTGCCCAGGTGGAACGCGTGGCCAAGACCGTCCCTGGCGTGAGCTCGGCCTTGGCCGAGCGCGTCACCGGTGGACGCTATGTTGATATTCACATCCGGCCTGACGCGGCAGCGCGCTATGGTTTGAGTCAGGCCGAACTACAACGGCTGATCGCTACCATCGTTGGCGGCGATCCTATTGGCGAGACCATCGAAGGCCGCGAGCGCTATCCGATCGTCCTGCGTTACCCACGCGGTGAGCGCGACTCGTTGGATGCGCTGGTGCAACTGCCATTGGTTGCACCGGGTGGCGTGCAATTGACGTTGGGACAGGTGGCCGACGTGTCGCTCAGCCCCGGTCCTCCCATGCTCAAGAGCGATAACGGCCGCTTGGTCGGCTACGTCTATGTCGATGTCGCCGGCCGCGATCTGGGCTCTGTAGTCGCCGACCTGCAGCAGGCCGTCGGTAAGCAAGTGCAACTTCCGCCGGGCTACGGCCTCGCCTGGTCTGGCCAATACGAATACCTGCAACGCGCCCTGGCGCGATTGCAGTGGGTCGTGCCGGCGGCGCTGGCGATCATTTTCCTGGTGCTCTGGCTGGTGTTCCGCCGCTTCAGCGAGGTCGCCATCATCCTGCTCAGCCTGCCGCTGGCACTGGTTGGCGGGCTGTGGTTGATCTGGATTCTTGGGCATGCCGTGTCGATCGCAACGATGATCGGCTTCATCGCGCTGGGCGGCGTCGCCTCCGAGTTCGGCGTGATCATGCTGCTGTACCTGCGGCAGGCTTGGGAGCGGCGCCTGGCGGCCGGCGAACCGGAAACTCTCGCCACGCTGGAGGCGGCCATCCGCGAAGGCGCGGTTCTGCGCGTGCGGCCAAAGGCGATGACGGTAGCGGTGATCCTAGCCGGCCTGTTTCCATTATTCATCGGCAGTGGCGCCGGCTCTGAGGTCATGCAGCGCATCGCCGCGCCGATGATCGGCGGCATGGTCACCGCGCCCATGCTAACCATGCTAGTAATTCCGGCCGCATTCCGGCTGCTGCACGGTCGATCCCTAATACGTTCTCCTGCGCCCGCAGTGCCGACAGGAGACCGGTCATGAGCGGCGCGCGATCCGCGCGCTCATTAGTAAATCGCATTATCAGACATGGCAGCAAGTCGTCAATCATCGACCGTTTCCACCTCGACCCTTTACCCACCTCGATCCGCAAGGACACTCACCAATGAACCGTAAATTCCACACCGTACCGCTGGCGGCGACTGCCTTGCTTCTCCTGGGGTGTTCGCAGGCGCCGAATGACGACGACGGGACTAAGGACGGCGCGGCCGAAATGGCGATGCCGGCGACCGAGCACGGGAAGCTGGCCGAAATAGCACCGCTCGAAGCGAGCGACGTGGTCCAACGCCCCAGGGTGTCTTCGGCGATTGGCACCGTCGAATCCGTCGATACGGCTACTCGCAAAATCACGATCGCACATGGAACAGTTGACGCAGTCGGCTGGCCGGCGATGACCATGGCCTTCAGGGCGACGCCGGAGCAGGTCGCCTCAGTTAAGGCCGGCCAACAGATACATTTTGAGTTCCGGCTGGATGGCTCGGACGCGACGATCACCGAAATCATGCCCATGCCGTAGTCTTTACATAACGGTTGATCTTTGTGGTTGCTGGCTATCGCCGCGCGGTGTTGGGCTCGTGTCGGGTTCATTGGGGTCGTCAAGGCAATCATCGCAGCTTCGACTGTTCTCCAAGCCTGTGACTGCTGCGATACCGAAATTGGCGTACTGGGTGAGATCGACGCGCTGGACGCGATCAAAGGTCTCGAACCAGTACCACAAACCTGGTCGGCTTCGCTATATACTTCGGCGCCGGCGGATCTATCCGCCTGATCGACGCGCTCTGGATGGACGGCGCCGACCCGGCCGCCACAGCCTCCATGCACCGCGAATCCATTGCGCGTTTTGGGCGAGGCTGCAGGTCGTCGATGTACTGGCCCGGACGTTAATAATCAGCCATGTCTACTCTTCAAGTAGCGTCTTCATCTGCGCGATTTCTGCACGCTGAGAGGCGACTATGTCTTTGCATAGCCTCTGAAGCTCAAGATCGCTGAGCTGTGCCTGTTCGCACATCAGGATTGCGCCGGCATGGTGGGGGATCATTGACCGCATGAACTGACGGTCGCCCACGGCTGCCTGCTGGCGGATGCCAATCCAGCATGCGGCCATGAAGACCAATGCACCGAGGCAAAGCAAGACGTTCCACCTGCGATTCGGATACATGGCGGACATCAGCAAAATTTCGATTAGCAACATTGGAGAAGCCATCAAGCCTGCCATGTAAAACTGGTTGACGTTGCCGTAGACATTTTCCCAACGATCGACCATTGCGTACATGAATGCATACATCACTAGGAACGAAAGCATCATCATGGCGAGCAGACGTGCGTAGTGGCCCGGGTGGCGCTCGGAAGTGGGGTGGCTTGACATTGCAATGCTCCTGATTGAGGGCGGCGCAGGGGCGATTTGTCTCCCCTGCGCGCGTGCAATAGCTACATGGCCTTGCCAGCTGCAAATTCCGCCGGACTCAAAGCGCCATTCTTGTCGACATCGAGCATGCTGAAATGTGGCGCGAGTTTGTGCTTGGCCATCTCCGCCTTCGAGAGTTTGCCATCCTTGTTCGCGTCCAGCGCAGTGAATTCGCCGGATGCCGCATCCTGTTGGCCGTGACCGTTATGCTGATCTTTATCGCTGTGGTCCATCTTGCTGTGGTCCATCTGGCCGTGCTGCATCTGGCTGTGCTCGGTTTTGGGTTGCGTCGCGGCGGGAGGGGTGGATTGATCTGCGGCCATGGCGGCACCGGCAATCAAGGAGAGCGCCAGCAGGGAAAGTGGGGCAATGCGTTTCATGGAGAATCCTCAGGTAAAAAAGAGCCGTTAGTGAGAGGATGTACCGTGCACCGGCTCGGCGTGGCGGTCATTGGGTGAAGGGGGCTCAGGGGTGCTGGTTCTCGCCAACCGCAACGCATTGGTCACCACAGAAACCGAGCTGAGGCTCATCGCCAGGGCGGCGATCATTGGGCTGAGCAGTAACCCAAAAGTCGGGTACAGCGCTCCGGCTGCGATTGGCACCCCGATAGCGTTGTAGATGAAGGCGAAACCCAGGTTCTGCTTCATGTTGGCGACAGCCGCAGTGGAGATAGCTCGCGCCTGCACGATCCTGCGCAGGTCTCCTTTGACCAGCGTTACCTGTGCACTGGACATTGCCACATCAGTCCCGGTGCCCATCGCAATTCCTACATCGGCCGCAGCCAGCGCGGGCGCATCGTTTATTCCGTCGCCGGCCATTGCTACACGGCGGCCCTGCGCCCGCAGTTGCTTCACCAGCGCGACCTTGTCTTGCGGACGAACTTCGCCTCGCACGTCCTCGATTCCGAGCGTGCGACCCACCGCTGCGGCTGTTGCCAGCGCATCACCCGAGGCCATGACCAGCATCAGGCCCTCGGCACGCAGCGCGTCCAGCGCCGCCAGTGTGGTGGGCTTGATCGGATCTGCGACAGCGATCGCACCAGCCAGTCGCCTGTCAACAGCGAGGTACATCACGCTTGCCCCCTCCTTGCGCAGGTTCTCGGCGGGTTCAAGCACGGGCGCAATGTCTGCACCAGTCGCTTCCATCAGCGCCTGATTGCCCAGTGCAATCATGTGGCCATCAACACGGCCACGCACACCTTGACCGGTGATGGATGCGAAATCGTCCGTTGCGGACAAGGCCAGACCGCGCCGCCGGGCTTCGGTCAAAATCGCCTCGGCCAACGGGTGCTCGCTGCCCTGCTCAAGGCTGCCAGCAAAGCGCAGCAGCGTGTCGCCATCGTATCCGGCGGCAGAAATAGAATCCCGGAATGCGGGGCGCCCTTCGGTCAGGGTGCCTGTTTTGTCAACGATCAGGGTGTCGATAGTGCGCAGTTGTTCTATGGCCTGTGCGTCGCGGAACAGCACACCTGCCTGGGCCGCACGCCCCGTGGCAACCATGATCGACATGGGCGTGGCCAGGCCCAGTGCACAGGGACAGGCAATGATCAGTACCGACACGGCATTGAGCACCGCATAGGTCCATGATGGCTCCGGTCCGAACAGGCCCCAGACAAGCAAAGTCAGCACGGCTGCACCCAGCACGGCCAATACGAACCAGTACGCAACTTTGTCCGCCATGCGCTGCATGGGCGCACGCGAGCGCTGCGCCTGGGCAACGAGTTGCACGATCTGCGCCAGCACGGTGCTGGAGCCTACTTGGTCGGCACGGACGATCAGGCTGCCGGTGCCATTGAGAGTGGCGCCAATGACACGCTCCCCCGGCATCTTCTCAACCGGAATAGGCTCACCAGTCAGCATTGACTCGTCGATGCTTGAGCGACCTTCATCCACAGTGCCGTCCACCGGCACCTTCTCTCCGGGGCGAACGCGCAAGCGGTCGCCCACGTGGACGTGTTCGAGCGGAATGTCTTCTTCGCTGCCGTCCGCCTTCACCCGCCGAGCGGTCTTGGGGGCCAACCCCAACAGCGCTTTGATCGCCGCCGACGTCTTGGAGCGTGCTCGCAGTTCGAGGATTTGGCCGACCAGAGTCAGGGATACGATGACCGCAGCCGCCTCAAAATAGACCCCCACTCGACCGTGCTCGCGGAACGACACCGGGAACAGGCCTGGAGCTATGGTCGCTACCACGCTATAGAGGAAGGAGGCCCCGACGCCAATGCCGATCAGGGTCCACATATTCGGGCTGCGGTTGCGGATCGACTGCACGCATCGTTCGAAGAAGGGCCACGCTGCCCACAGGACTACCGGGGTACTCAGAGCAAATTCCAGCCAGGTCCGTGATCTGACAGTGAGGATGCCCAGACCTGGCCCGAACATGGCCAAGACAAGTACCACCAGCGTCAGTGGCAATGTCCACCAGAAACGTCGGGAGAAATTACGCAGCTCAGGATTCTCTTCGTCGTCCAGGCCCGGCATCTCCGGTTCCAATGCCATGCCGCAGATCGGGCACGTTCCCGGGTGGTCCTGGCGAATCTGCGGGTGCATGGGGCAGGTGTAGATCGCGCCCGCCGGCACGAGCTCCTCATCGATGCTGGCCTTGGAAACTTCGGGTGACAAGTATGTGCCTGGATCGGCCGTAAAGCGCTGTCGGCAGCGGGCCGAACAGAAGTGATAGTCCATGCCGTTGTGGGTGGCATGATGTACCGCGGTCTGCGGATCGATCTGCATCTCGCAGACCGGGTCAACAACCATTGCCGGAGCGCCGGGCGCGCGGCCGGTTGCAGACTTGGATTGGGTGTCGCCCCGCGATGCCACACCCGTATGGTGGTGATGAGGGTCGTGCGGATTCATGACTGCATTTCTCCGACGGATTTCAGAATTGGACCGCAGGTTGCCGCAGTCTCAACCAGACCACGTTCAACGAGGCGCTTGGGTCCGCTGCAAGCGCCAGCCTCCTTGGTCAGTAAACTCCGCACTTTGTGACAGGTCCGTTAGCGCTTGGGCCTGGAGGACCAGTGGATATGGGCGATTCGCCAGCCCTGCGAAGTACGCTCAAGCACCATGGTTTCGGTGCTCAGCAACGCCATCGGCTTCCCATCTTTCGTCGCGTGCATTTCACTTTCGCTACCGACCCAGGCTAGATCGCCTCGCGCGTGGGCGGTGCGCCGGCGAACTTCCACATGGGCGGTCTTCAGAAACGCTGCATCGTGTGTAGCGTGACCATCCAGGTATTCCTTGCGAGAGCGCTCGGCGCCACCGTTCTCGAGGATCAAAACATCATCGACCAGGAAGGCACCGGCCCGATCAAGGTCACCGGTCTGCAGGGCTGTAGAGAATTGCTCGACGATAGCTACTGCTGGCTGTGCTTCGGGCGCAATGGCAATGGTCGCTGTTGTCGAATGCTTCCCCTCATGCGCATGCAAAAGGCCTGGGATCGCCACTAGCAGAAGCAGGCTCAAGCTCCTCATCAATCGAATAGTCATGCGTAGCTCCAGTTCAGTGGGTCAATGTTTATGGTCATGGCCGTCATCAGCCGACTGGGACGATTCCGTACCCTGCATGGACATGCCATCGTGCGGATTCTTAGAGGGGTCAGATGCTGTCGGCGTTGTCGGTGCCTGCGGAGAATGGGTGTGGGACTTGCCATCGGCATGGACGTGGGTTGGTGCTGCAGGAGCGTCAGCCTTGCCTGCACTTTCCTGGGCGGTCATGCCGTGGCCTTCCGCGTGCGCCCCTTCCGGATGTGCTTCACCTTCACCATGGTGATCGGCCTCGGCTTCATCGTGGTGGTCCTTGCCTCCGTCCGCATGGGCGTGCCCGCCGGTTTCACCGCCCCCGTGAGAATGACCTCCGCTACTACCTACAAGCGCGTCGTACTGCGTCTTGTCGAGCTTCGGCAGTTCCTGCAGGAATGCGGCCATGTTCCAGATGTAGTCATCGCCCATGCTTTTGCCCCAAGCAGGCATGCCACTGGCCTTGACACCATGCTTGATGACCCAGAACGCCTCGGCTGCATCAATGGTCTCCTTGGTCAGGTTCGGCGGGGACGGGTACAGGCCTTTGCTCAGCTCGGTCTCTGCGGCGCCAGGTGACAAATGACAGCCGGTACACATCGCGTTGTAGTTCCCCGCGCCCTGCCGGATTCGCTCTGGATCATTCAGATCTGCAGGCACCTCCAGCTTGGTGGCCCGTGCTGAAATCGACTGCTTCCGCGCCGCCTCCAGCAGGGCATAGACGGGGCGCGTGTGTGGATCGTCGGCAGCCACATTATAGATTCCGGAGTACACAACACCGGCGGCGCCGATAGCCAGAACGGCGAGCGCGATGCCGGTAATAAGCAGAGTCTTTTTGTTAGCGGTGGTTGTCATGAATTATCTCTTCAGAACCAAGTGCGTAGACCGACGACAATGCGAGTATCGTCAGCGCTTTCCAATTCGTTACGACGCAAGTCGGCTGTGTTGCCCAAGGCGCGCTCGTGAACCAGGCCAATGTACGGCGCAAATTTGCGGGTGAACTCGTACCGAAGACGCAATCCAAACTCGGCGGTACTGAGTCCTGCGCCGATGCCGCGCGCCGGGTCGTTCTTCCCGTACGCCTCGATTCCGACCATGGGTTGAAGAATCAGGCGATTGGTGAGAAGTAGTTCGTACTCGGCCTCGAAGCGTGCCCCAAACTGGCCGCGCTCCCCAAAATAGGCTGTTGCCTCGACCTCGAACTTCTGCGGAGCAAGACCCTGCACGCCTATGGCTGCGAATGTTTGTGCCCGTCCTGGCTTGAAGTCCTGGCGCACACCAGCCACCAAGTCCCACCAGGTGGCTATGCTTCGCCCGTAGAGCAGCTCAAGGTCTGCTGCCTCAGTGCGCCCATCGCTGCGTTCACCCTCGCTGCGCAACCAGAGACGGTTGAGGTCGGTACCGATCCAGCCCTGACCTTCCCACGCAAGTCCGGTCCCTGGATCTGCATCCCAGGCCTCCAAGCGGTCCAGCAACATATAGCTGTGGATCGCGTTGTCACCCGTGGCGTGCCCCTCCGAAGGCGCCACCGCTGCAGCACGATCGACGTCGGTGACAACAGGGATTGGTGTGCGTGGCATGGTCGAGGACGGAGCATCGTGGACCATCTTTGAATGGTCCATGGCGTCAGTGGCCATGTCGCCTTCTTGCATGGACGACATATCATGATCCATGCCTTTTGGCTCAGGCGTCTCGTGCTGCATGCCCGAGTGATCAGTGCCGCGCTTGGATGCATTTGGGCCAGACGTCTTGGACGCGTCAGCTTGGGGCTCGGGTTTAGGCGCCTCGGGCATTGTCATGGAAATTTTCGAGTGATCCATGGTCTGTCCGAACGCGGGTGATGCCAATGCAACCGCGATGAGCAGGGTGAATGCCGACCTCGTCGGCTTCATCTGGTTTTTCATCAGGTTATTCCTCCACCCGCACGGCGCGCATCATGCCGGCTTCCATGTGAAACAGCAGATGGCAGTGGTAGGCCCAACTGCCCAGCGCATCAGCTCGCACTCGATAACTGCGTCTGCTACCGGGGGGCATATCTACGGTGTGCTTGCGAACCATGAAGTTGCCCTGATCGTCCTCCACGTCGCTCCACATGCCGTGCAAGTGGATTGGATGGGCCATCATCGTGTCATTGACCAACACGATGCGCAGGCGTTCACCGTAGTTCAATCGCAGTGGTTCGGCGGCCGAGAATTTGACCCCATTGAACGACCAGGCGAATTTCTCCATATGCCCGGTGAGGTGCAGCTCGATGTCGCGGCCCGGATCTCGGCCGTCAGGATCCTCAAAAGCACTTCGGAGCATCGAATAAGACAGCACCTTGCGACCATTTCCACGCAGGCCGTTGCCTGGATCGTCTAAGCGAGAGGTCGGCTTCATTGCCTGGTTATCAACCAATGGGTTGCCGGCCTCTCCAACGGGGTGCGACTGCATATCGCCGCCCATATCCATGCTTCCCGTGGACATGTCCATGCCGGCCATTGCATGGCTCTGCATCCCCCCCATGTCGTGTCCGGCATGGGGATCGTCCGTAGTGTCAGACATCTTCTTGTCGCCGCTACCGCTGTTCATTTCGGCCATGGCTCCGTGCGCCATGCCCATGTCCGCCATGGTCAGGATCGGGCGCGGATCGAGCTCTGGCACCGGTGCTCGCAGGCCTTCGCGGACGGCAAGGGTGCCGCTGACATGACCGGTTCGCCCTGAGTCCTGAGCGAATATGGTGAAGGCATCCTGGCCGCTAGGCTCTACGATCACATCGAAGGTTTCGGCTACCGCGATGCGGAACTCGTCGACCGTCACCGGGTGCACATACTGGCCGTCAGCGGCGACCACCGTCATCTTCAGGCCAGGAATGCGGACGTCGAAATACGTCATTGCAGAGCCATTGATGAAGCGCAACCGTACCTTCTCGCCGGAACGGAACAGGCCAGTCCAATTGCCCAGCGCGGTTGTGCCGTTCATCAAGTACGTGTAGGTGTTGGCATTCACATCTGAAAGATCAGTGGGCGTCATCCTCATCGAGCCCCACATGCGACGGTCGGCCAACGTTGCCTTAAGACCGTCTTGTTGGGCATCGCGGAGGAAGTCGCCTACGGTGCGCTTGTAGTAATTGTCGTGGTCGGCCATTTTTTTCAATCGCGCAAACAGCGCGTCGCCGCTCAGGTCGGTCCAATCACTGAGCATCACCACGTAGTCGCGGTCGAAGGCAAAGGGTTCCGGTTCGATCGGATCTATCACCAGCGGGCCGTATAGACCTGCCTGTTCCTGAGTGCCTGAATGACTGTGGTACCAATAAGTTCCGCCTTGCTGAACCGTAAAGCGGTAGTGATAGGCATCACCACGGTTGATGCCGTGGAAGCTCAGGCCTGGGACGCCGTCCATGTTGGCTGGCAACAAAATCCCATGCCAGTGGATAGAGGTCTCACTACCGTGAATGGACCCGACAGGCAATGCGTTGGCCACCCGCAGATTGACCGTAGTACCTTCACGCCAGCGCAGAAGCGGTGCAGGCAGCGACCCGTTCACCGTGATTGCCGAACGGGCGCGTCCGGTGAAGTTCACCGGAGTTTCGCCGATCGTCAGGTCAAACTCGGTCCCACTAAGGACATTGAGCTGGCCGGCCCCCTTCAGGGCCCAGCTTGATTTTGGCCAGAGGCCGAGCCCAGCAAATGCGCCACCGGCAGCAAGACCCTGAACAAAACGGCGACGCGATACGCTTCGCCGGTCATCGACGGGATCGAAAGACATGGGACACTCCAAGCATCGAGGATGCCCGCGCGGCGGGCACAGAAACGCTCTTCCCCAATAAGGGGACGACATGCTCTATCAAGGCGCCTTAGGCACCTGAAGCAATTAGCCGATGGGAGGTCGGATCAGATGAGGCAGCGCCGGCGATGGACGACCGACGGCCAGAAAGCGCTGGACTGGGTCACGCACCACATCCATTGGCACTAGTGCGAATACAACAGGAATAGACGCACAGGCCTGTACGCATGCGCAGCGGCAGGCACTCAACTTGCAGCAGTCTGACGCGGTGTGGTCGCCACGATGGCGTGGCGCCTGGGGCGATTTCACTTCCTGGCTGTGCCCCTTTGCCGCGGCAATATGGTGCTGTGCGCAAGCTGGATCTTCATTAGCGAGTGCCACTGATATCGCTTCGCTGGCGCCTTGCGTATGGAAGGCCGAACCCATCATGTGCACGGAAGACGCAGCCGAACTCGTCCCATTCAGGATGAGGGCTAGGGCCAGCACAACACGAAAGAGGATGGGATGCCACATTCGGCAAAGGATACCCGATTGTTGTGATGGCGGGGTGCAAGCCCTAATTGGAACCTCAGTGCAGGTTGAGGCGCGGACCAAGCCACGTGCTTGACGGCCCATCACCCAAGATCTCGCCTGCTGCCTTGATCACAAGCAGGCCGAAACATGTCCACGGCAATGGCCAGCAGGGCACCGGAATGGACCATCCAGCCGACAAATGCTGCCGATCACTGCCATAGCCACGCCGCTGGTATGGCAGCGCCAGTGAGGGTAAAGTCCGTAGTTACTACGGAGTCAAGCGTACGAATGAAGATCAGTGAGGCCGCCGACGCCAGCGGGTGCCACCTGGAGACGATCCGCTATTACGAGCGGATCGGCCTGCTGCCGCGCCCGGGGCGCTCGGGCAATGGCTACCGGGTCTATGGCCCGGCAGACATCGAGCGGCTGCGCTTCATTGCGCGCGGCCGGGACCTAGGCTTCAGCCTGGAGGAGGTCCGTAGCCTGCTGCAACTGGCCGGCGATGAGGAGCTTTCGTGCGGGGACGTGGATCGGCTGGCCCGCAGCCATCTGGTCGACGTTCGCGCACGCATGGCCGATCTGCAGCGCATGGCCAGCGAGCTGGAACGGGTGATTGCCAGTTGCAATGGCGGCCAGCGGGCCGAATGCACCATCCTGTCGACCCTGCGCCAGCCGACCTCCGTGGAGGCCACGCGCCAGTGACCGAACTGGACCGCTACCTCGATGCGGCCACGCGCCAGAACACGGTGCGCACCTATGCGTCGGCGCTGCGGCACTTTGAAGTCGAGTGGCAGGGCCACCTCCCAGCGACACCTGACAGCGTGGCCCGGTACCTGGCCGCTTATGCGCAGACCTTGGCGACCAGCACCCTCCGCCAACGCCTGGCGGCCATCGCCTCTTGGCACCGCGACCACGGATTTGTCGACCCGACCCGGTCGCCGCTGGTGCGCAAGGTGCTCAAAGGCATCCAGACCCTGCACCCGGGCCAGATCAAACAAGCCGCGCCGCTCCAGATTCGGCGGCTCGTCGAGCTAGATGACTGGTTGGCTGCAGCGATCGCTGCGGCACATGCCCGGGGCGACGAAGCGGCGGCGCTGCGCCATCAACGCGACCGAGCGCTGGTGCTGCTCGGGTTCTGGCGGGGATTCCGTGGCGATGAACTGCTGCGTCTGGACGTGGCCCATCTCACGCTGGTGCCGGGACAGGGGATGACCTGCTTCTTGCCACGCAGCAAGGGTGATCGCCAGGCAGCCGGCGTCACCTACAAGGTGCCGGCGCTGTCGCGGTTATGTCCGGTGGAGGCGACCCAGGCGTGGCTGCAGGCGGCCGACCTGCAAGAAGGGCCGGTGTTTCGGGCAGTCAACCAATGGGGCCAGGTGAGCGCCGAAGGCCTACATCCCAACAGCTTGGTGCGCCTGCTGCGCGAGACCAGTGCCGGCTTTGCCGATGCGGGGCTCCACAGCAGCCATTCGTTGCGCCGCGGCTTTGCCAGCTGGGCCAACGACCAAGGCTGGGACATGAAGGCCTTGATGGAGTACGTGGGCTGGCGCGATGTGCAGTCGGCCATGCGTTACCTGGACGGGCGTGACCCGTTTGCCCGGGACCGCATTGAAGCAAGCCTGCCCAGTCCAACCGTGCCGGTACCGGCGATGGCACTGCCGGCGCCGGAGGGCAAATCGGCCCTGCAGCTGCGCCTGCGCATGGTGCTGACCCCGTTTGCCCGCACGGGCCGCGGCGCGGCCAAGGCCCGAGGCCGAATTGAAGAGATCTGCTTGGCCCCGTTCCAGGCTGTGCGCCTGAACACCGCCAGCAGCGAGTACCAGTTGACTGCTCCCACCGATCCCGAAAGGGATCTGGATGAAATCCTGGCCACGTTGCTCGATGACATGCACCGCATGGCCGATACGCACCAGTGCTTCCTGGAAGCGTCGCTCAGTACAGACGACGGCCGGCACTGGGACTGATCCCCCTCACACCCTCCGGATCCAATGGCTACCCTTCACGAGACCGCCTACCCGCGACTGAAGCCTGATCCCACCGCCAAGGAACTGGAGGAGATCTATACCCCCACCGCCGCTGAGATTGCATTCGCCAAGCAGCTGACCACCCAGCCGGGTCCTCAGCTGGCGGTACTGATTCACCTCAAGCTCTTCCAGCGCTTGGGTTACTTCACGGTGTTGGCCGACGTGCCCGAGCGGATCCGGAAGCACATCGCCAAAGCCGCCCGACTCGGGCGAGTATTGGACACCGACCAGCTTGACCGCTATGACGCCTCCGGCAGCCAGCGCCGGCATATGCCGCAGCTGCGGCAGTTCATTGGGGTGCGTCCCTTGGACAAAGCTGGGTTGTCTTGGCTGGACACGGTGGCCACCGGAGCAGCCCAGACCAAGCACACTATCCCGGACATCGTGAACGTCCTGCTTGAAGAGCTGGTGCACCATCGCTACGAACTTCCTGGCTTCCGCACCTTGGAACTGGCCGCCATCGGTGCCCGCGAGCGGGTCAACCTGGGCTACTACCGCAGTATCAGCCACGCGCTGACGCCCGCCACGCGCACGCTCATCGACGAACTGCTGCGCGCACCGGAAGGGTCCAGGTTCACCGGCTGGCAATCACTCAAGCGCGAGCCCGGCCGGCCCACCAACAAGGAAGTTCGGTTCTATCTGCAGCACATCCGCATGCTGCAGCAGTTGGCCGACCAGCTGCCTCCCATTGATGTGCCGGTGCCCAAGCTCAAGCAGTTCCGTGCGATGGCTCGGGCCTATGACGCCAGCGAGCTGGCCGAACTGGCTCCGGACAAGCGCTATGCGCTGGCCACCATCTTCATTCGCGCCCAGCATGCCAAGACACTGGATGATGCAGCCGAGTTGTTCATCAAGCAGGTGCGCGGGCTGGAGAACACGGCCCAGCAGAAATTGCTGGCCTACCAGCTCGAACATGCCAAACGGGCCGACTTCCTCATCGGCCAGCTCAAGGAAATCCTACAGGCCTATCAGCTCGACGGCAGCGATAGTCAGCGCGTGGATGCCATCGACAACAGCCTGGAAGCGGAAGTGTCGACCTTGCTGGCCGAATGCGAAGAACATATGGCCTACGCCGGGAAGAACTACCTGCCATTCATGCTGCAGCCCTATGGCGCGGTCAGGCCGCTGCTGTTCAATGGGCTGGAGCTGATGAAACTTCGGGCGACCAGCCACGACGCCGGCATGGAGCCGCTGATCGCAGCGGTGCTCTCGCTGCGCAACCAGCGCCGTGAGCTGATCGAGGTCGCCTCCCTCGGTTTGGACCCGGAAAAGGACTTTGACTGGATGTCCAAGCTCTGGCGTCAGCACGTGTTCGGCAAGCGGGCCAGTGCAGCCGGCGCCGGCTGGATGCACCGTAAGTACTTCGAGCTGGCCGTGCTGGTGCAGGTCAAGGACGAACTGAAGTCCGGAGATCTCTTCATTCCCAGCAGCGAACGGTTTGATGACTACCGTGAGCAGCTGGTCGATGAAGCCACCTTGGCCCAGGAACTGGAAGCCTACGGCCAGGTGTCAGGCCTGCCCACCGACGCCGAGTCTTTCGTGGCGGGATTACGTGCACAACTGACCTCCCTGGCCGATGAGGTCGACGCGCGTTTCCCGGAGAACGTACATGCGGACATCCTGGATGGGCGCCTGGTGCTGCGGAAGGGGCAACGCGCCGAAGTCTCCAGCGCGATTACCACCGTGGATCGCCTCATCGCCGAACGGCTTCCAGAATCCAGCATCGTCGATGTCCTGATCGATGCCAGCCAATGGCTGGATCTGCACCGTTTCTTCCGCCCGATCGCCGGGTCGAAGATCTGCCCCGACGTGTGATCACCACGCTATTTTGCTATGGCTGCAACCTGGGGCCGACGCAGACGGCGCGGTCGATCAAGGGCTTCAGCCGGCGCCAAGTCGCTTGGCTAAACCTGAAATACGTGACCGAGGATGTGCTTGAGAAGGCCATCGTGGAGGTCATCAATACCTACAACAAATTCGACCTGCCTGGCTATTGGGGCAGCGGCAAGAGCGCATCAGCTGATGGCACGAAGTGGAGCGTCTACGAGGACAACCTGCTGTCGGAGTATCACATCCGCTACGGCGGCTACGGTGGCATCGGCTACTACCATGTGTCCGATAAATACGTGGCGCTCTTCAGCCACTTCATTCCCTGTGGCGTGCACGAGGGCATCTACATCCTCGACGGTCTGTTGGCCAACACTTCCGACATCCAGCCTGAGATCGTCCATGGCGACACGCAGGCCCAAAGCTACCCGGTCTTCGGCCTGGCCCACATGCTGGGCATCCAGCTGATGCCCCGGATCCGGAACATCAAGGACCTGACATTCTTTCGGCCCGAACCGGGTAGGGCTTATAAGAACATCCAGGCACTGTTCGGGGACAGCATCGACTGGCAACTGATCGCCACCCATCTCCACGACATGCTGCGGGTGGTGATCTCAATCCGATTGGGCAAGATCACCGCGTCCTCGATCCTGCGCCGGCTGGGCACCTACAGCCGGAAGAACAAGCTGTACTTCGCATTCCGAGAACTTGGCAAGGCCGTCCGAACGCTGTTCTTGCTGCGCTACATTGATGACAACGAGATCCGCAAAACGATCCATGCTGCGACCAACAAGAGCGAGGAATACAACGGCTTCGTGAAATGGGTGTTCTTTGGCAGCCAGGGGATCATTGCTGAGAACGTCCAACACGAGCAGCGCAAGATCATCAAGTACAGCCAGCTGGTGGCCAACATGATCATCCTCCACAACGTGGAAGGCATGAGCCGGACCTTGGCCGAGATGAGGAAGGAGGGGATTGAACTGACGCCCGAGATCCTGGCCGGCCTGTCGCCTTATCGGACCAGCCACATCAATCGCTTCGGCGATTACCACCTGGATCTTGAAAGGGAAGTGGCGCCGCTGAGCTACACAGCCAAGGTGCTTGAACAGACCCCATAGATGGGGAGAGCCTGCCCGAGAGACGAGCAATCAACCTTGAAATTCAGTCGCTTAGGCAGCTTTTGGCCCTGTACGTAATGATTCCCTGCCGACCCTCTTGTCGCGGGCCCGTACGCCCAGGCGGATCAATTCCCGGCTGACGGGGGAGGTGGGGGGCAGGGAAGGCAAGGCAGGCTCCAGGAGCGGTGTGCTGGTATGTATTGGGAACGTTCCCACTTCAAATTTCAATGTGCACTGCACAAAAGTGCACTGCTTGTTTGCGGTTAGCATGGCATGGCAGGGCCGCTTGGCCAGAAATAGCGCCACTTTCCGGGAACGTTTCCAATGAGCATCAGCATCAATGACGTCGCGCGCGTGGCAGGCGTGTCCAAATCCACGGTGTCGCGGGCGCTGAGTGGCGGCCCGGTCAGCGAGGAGGTGCGCGGCCGGGTCGAGGTGGCGATCCGCCAGACAGGCTATCGCCCCAACCTGCAGGCGCGGCGGCTGCGTTCCCGGCATACCGGCATCATCGGGGTGATCGTGGCAGACATCCGCAACCCGTTCTTCACGGCGCTGATCCGCGCGGTGGAGGAGGTCGCCTATCGCGAAGGTTTGCGTGTCACCCTCTGCAACACCGACGAGGACCCCGAGCGTGAGGCGCTGTACCTGCAGCTGATGCAGGAAGAGCGGATCAGCGGGCTGATCTTCGCGCCGACCCGGACCACGCTGGGCCGGTTGGAGCGGCTGACGCTGGACCATCCCACCGTGCTGGTGGATCGCGCCGTGCCCGGCGGGGCGATCGACAGCGTGGTGCTTGATAACCCGGCGGCGATGGCCGGGCTGATCGAGCACCTGGTCGAACGCGGCTATCGCCGCATCGGCGGTCTGTTCGGCAGTACCAGCACCACCGCCGCCGAGCGCCGCGATGGCTATCTCTCTGCGATGCGCGCACACGGATTGGAGCCGGACTACCGGGAAGTCGAGCCCACGGCGGAAGCTGCCATCGCCACGACCAGCCAGTGGCTGGCGAGCCCGTCGCGGCCTGACGCGCTGGTCGCCAGCAACAGCCTGCTACTGATGGGCGCACTGAAGGCGGCACGCAGTGCGGAACTGACGATTCCAGGAGCGCTGGCGTTGGCAGGATTCGACAACGAACGTTGGACCGAACTGGTCGAACCGGGTATCACCGTGGTGGAACAGCCGGTCGAAGAGATGGGGCGAGCAGCGATGTCGCTGTTGCTCGAGCGCCTGCGCACCCCCGAACTGCCGGTGCGCAGACTGGTGATGACGGGAAGATACGTGATGCGGGGATCGACGGCGGGGAAGTAAGCCGAGCTCTCGCGATGGAATGAGTGACGAGAGTATGGAGCCGGAACGAGCTGGAAAGATTAGGGGGCGTTATCGGGGGTAGGGTAGATGCCCGCTTCTGGCCGAAATCGGACATCTGCGAGATGGATTGCCGCCGCTGGGATGTACGCCAGCGAGGGCGCCATCACGGACGCCGCTTCCCTCGATCCGAGGAGGCAGGCGTTCCATGCGCGTACTGTCGAACTGGTGGCTCGATGGGGTGCAATGGCGATGGATGAGGACTGTATGAGGGAAAGACGCTGGCGCCCGTCGGCCCTCTTGTTTCCCGAAAGCCAAATGCAATGGCTGCCAAGGGGGACCACGGCCCGCCCTTTAGGGAAGGGATCAATCTGAGGCTGGGGGAATCAAGCGGCATGTAGAGATGAGTTGACTTGAGCTCATCGCTGGCTCTTCCGGCGGCACAATTTGGACTTCACGAACCAACCGCCAGAGGCAGAGATGCCAGATGCGCATTTGCGCATCTGGCATTGATCAAAGCGCTTAGGCGACCTTGGATCGCAGCGTCGGCATTTCGTTGCTGAAGTCCACCCAGTCGTTGGTGTTCAAGAGTTCCGAGTGAGCAACGGCAGACTCTTCAAAGCGGATGGTGAAGCTCTCCGGGCCGTGGGCGTATGCCACGATCAGGCCACGTGCGGGATCCATGTAGCCGGCGTGCATGCCCAGGCCCGGGTAGCTCAGGCGGACCGCCGGACCTTCAGGGCTGATCTCCTGCACAGTGAGGCGGGCGAGCACACCGCCCGGCAGGACGAACATCCAGGTGAAGGGGCCACCGGACACAACGGTCATAACCTCATCGATGCCAACACCATCATCAGAGGTGTTCACGTGCAGGCGACCGTAGCGATTCAGAACCCAGGCGCGGGCATCTTGATCGATGGCCATCATGTCGTACACCTTGGGGTACGGGGCGGTATCACCTTCGCGGGTGCCCAGGTAGCCACCGCGGCGCATTTCCGGAGTGCGGCCGGCCAGTTCAATCTGTTCCAGCAGGTCGCGACGATCCAACTTGAACAGTTCGATCAGCTTGGCGTGCTCGGTCTCGCCGGTGGGACGAGTGAGCGAGGCAGCCAGGATGGACTTGGCTTCTTCCGGAATCTCCACGGTGCTGGCACGGACGCCCACGCTACGCAGGACGAAGTTGACGTTGTCGATGCCATCAACGTCCGGACGGCCATCGCTGAACTGCAGTTTGACGAAGCTCATAGCATTACTCCTAGTGAGTTTGAATTGCGGACTGAGGGGTAGTCCGGGATGCCGCACTTTGCGGCGATTAGGCTTGCTGACTGGTCTGTCCGCCCAGATGGACGGCTACTGCGCCGATGAGAATCAGAACAACGCCAGCGACACGAGTCAGGTTGATGGGCTTGGGGGACAGCCCCATCAGGCCCATGTGGTCGGCGATGACCGCAGCGATCATCTGGCCGGCGACTACCAGGACCAGGAAGCCGCCGGCGCCCAGGCGCGGGGTCACCGAAGCGGCGGCACCCACGTACACCGCACCGAGGACGCCCCCGATCCAGAGCCACCATGGCCCGCTAACCGCGTTGCCTACGTTTGGCGATGGGGTGCGCAAGACCACGGCCGTCATTAGAATTACGATGGCGCTGACGACCAAGGAGGTCATGGCACCCCAAACCGGGCTACCCATCGCCCGACCCACTGCCGCGTTACTGGCGGCCTGGAAGGGCAGTACGGCGCCTGCAGCCAAAGCGGCCGCGCCGGGTATCAAAGCAAAGAGTGTGGACTTGGTGATCATTTCTGCCGGCCTGTGGCGGTTCGGATGGCCAGCATGGTGTGATATGCGAATCCTAGATGGAAATCGTTCTTGTGCACTGGCATTATTCGCCCTATGGATGAACTCCGCCGAATCGATCTGAACCTGCTGCTGACCCTGCACGCGCTGCTCTCCGAGAGGCACGTGACCCGGGCTGCGCTGCGCTTGCACAAAAGCCAGCCGGCGGTGAGCCATGCGCTTGCTCAGCTGCGCGAGCGGCTGGGAGACCCTCTGCTGATTCGCAAGGGAGGGGCGATGGAGCTGACGGTGAAGGGCCAGGCTCTGCTGCAGCCCCTGGAAGACGCGCTGTATAGCCTTGACGGGCTGTTGAGCCAGAAGGAGTTCGACCCGAGCTCGGCCAAGCGCAGATTCCGGCTGTCGCTATCCGACTACGCGGCCAGAATCGTTCTTCCGTCGCTTGCTCGGCACGTCCGCCAGCACGCCCCGGGTCTTGATCTGGCCATTAGCCAGGCCAGCCGTGACACGATGATTGGTCAGTTGTCCAATGGTGAGATCGATCTGGCGCTAGGGATCTTCCCTGACGCGCCGCCAGAGGTTGTCACTCAAGACCTGTTCCAAGAGCGATTTGTCAGTCTTGCGGACAAGAACACTCTGCCGCCCAAGGGGGGGTTGACCAGAGAGCAATGGCTCGCCCGCCCGCACATCATGCTCGCTCTGCGGCCAGACGCTCAGGACGAGATCGAAAAAGCTCTGGCAGCCCAAGGCCTGAAGCGGCGCATCGCAGTGGCCTTGCCCCACTGGAGCGCGGCGGTGGACCTGGTGGCCGGGACTGATCTCATTTTGACGGTGGCGAGTCGGGCCTTGGAGAAGGCATCTCGCCCCAAGCAGTTGCGACAGTTCGATCCGCCTCTGCAGTTGCCCACATTTGCCTATCAACAGGCTTGGCACATTCGGCTTGAGCGTGATCCAGCTCACCGTTGGCTACGCCAAGCGTTGGCTGGCTCCTGCGATGTTTGCGAGGGCAACTGAGGAAGATCTTCGCAATTTTGGCAAGATGCTCGAACAACTATGGGCTCGCTCTTCAAGCGGTCATCTGTGCTGGCTTCATCCACGAGCCGCATGCGCTATGCATGCATAGACTCCTGTCCAACGCGTCGTTTTTGTGTGTCGGAAGTACAACTCAGAGATGGACGAAAAGTGATCTTCATGAAGATTCGCATCTGACCGACGATACCGAGGTTGATCCTCACGGGTCCGACCCTGACAGCTGTCGCAGTGGGCACGCACACGACGCGGCCACATTCCACTTCAGTGACGGCCAAAGCAGCGTGCAGGGCGTGGAGCCGGCCAACGCCCTACTTGGCTGGGTGGCTGTAGCCACCTGTCCATCTAGGAATTTCCTGGCTATGCGCTAAGTACATTCGTCTCACGCATAACCCCCATGCTAGGAAAGAATTTCAATCGATTTGAAGAATGGTCCAGACTTTTCGCAGCGAAATCTCGCGGAGGTTGCCATGAACAACAAAGCTCTCGCAGTAACTCTTATCCCGATCGCCTTGGCCGTGATTGCAGGCGCGTTGATTCCAGTCCAAGGATCAAGCGGTGCTGCCTTGGGGCGCTATGTTGGACATCCCGTCTGGGCTGCCGCCACGTCCCTGAGTATTGCTGTGCTGGCGCTTGTTGTCAGCGCCTTGCTGATGAAGCTGCCGGCCCCTCAGGTTGCGCAGGCCATCAAGGCGCCTTGGTGGGTATGGGTAGGTGGTATCACTGGCGCAATCTACGTTGTCACGTCTCTGGTGCTCATTCCCAAGGTGGGCGCCGCAACCTTCATCGTCAGCGTCATCGGTGGGCAGATGATTGCGGCCCTCGTGCTTGATCATTTCGGCCTGCTTGGCTTGCCCGTGAAGCCAGTGACCATCAACAGAGTAGTCGGCATCGCCGTCATCTTCGCGGGCATCCTCATTGCCACCATGGGACCGAGACTACCGGGTCCGGGAAATCCCGGCGCGTCGTCAGGTCATGGCGCTGATTCCGCCGCTGATAGCCACGCTAAGGCTTGGCCGAACGACCTCGACGGGGGGCAATCCTAATGGGCATGCTAGTTGATGGAGTGTGGCAGCCGGGTACGGGTGCTCAGGCTTCTGCCGACGGCCAGTATCGTCGCACCAGTTCGACCTTCCGGCACTGGATCACCGGTGACGGTTTGCCGGGGCCGGCAGGTCAGTCTGCTTTCAAGGCAGAACCTGGTCGCTACCGTCTCTACGTGAGCCTGGCGTGCCCATGGGCGCATCGGGCAATCATTGTTCGTGCCTTGAAGGGTCTGGAAGACGTTGTCCCGATGAGCGTCGTTCATTGGCGCCTCGGCGAGAACGGTTGGGGCTTCGAGCCCGGGCCGAAGGTCACACCAGATCCGGAAATCGGCGCCGAGCATCTCTTCCAGCTCTACGCGAAGGCGGATCCTCAGATGACCGGAAAGGCCACGGTGCCGCTCCTTTGGGATAGGCAGACTCAGGCTATCGTGAACAACGAGTCTGGCGAGATCATTCGCATCCTGGATAGCGCGTTCTCCGGCCTCGGTGCCCGGGGAGACTGCCTCTATCCGGAGGGTCTGCGGGCATCCATTGACGCAATCAACGACCGGCTCTATCGCACCGTCAACAACGGTGTGTACCGAGCAGGATTTGCGACGACACAGGCTGCCTATGAAGAGGCGGTCTATCCGCTGTTCGAGACCTTGGACTGGTTGGATCAGTACCTGCAAGGCAATGACTGGCTGGTGGCCAATACCTTCACTGAGGCCGATGTCCGACTCTTCACCACGCTGATCCGGTTTGACTCGGTCTACTTCGGGCACTTCAAGTGCAATATTCGCCGCGTCGCTGACTATCACGGGTTGCATCAGTTCGTAGGACGGATGATGGCCCGCCCCGAGATCGCGGCAACAGTGGACTTCGAGCATATCAAGCGCCACTGCTACGAAGGCCATAGGCACATCAATCCTGCAGGTCTCGTTCCTGTTGGACCGGCACGCCCGTACTGAGAGCAATCCGGTACGGCTAGCGGGCGGCCGAGAAGAGCTGCCCACACCCATGCATTGAGATACGCGGCCGGCGGCACAGCAGCCGGTGCCGTAGCTCCTTTGCCCAAATCAAAGGACGTGAACAATGAAAGCATTCCACATTGGGCCCCAAACTGGCATCAACAGCCTGGTCCGGGTTGAGGTGCAAGAGCCTGTCGCAGGGCCTGGCCAGGTCGTCGTGTGGCCGACGATGGTGAGTCTGATCAATCGAGATGCCCAGATACTCAAGGGCATCTATGCAGGAAAGCTCCCAGAGAACCGTATTCCTGTCTCTGAAGGCGTAGGCATCATCGCCTCTGTAGGCGAGGGAGTCGTGGACTTCCAGGTTGGCGATCGCGTCATCGCTAGCCACTTCCCCACCTGGCTGGACGGGAGCTTCAGCGCGTCGTTCTTCACCCATGATGTGGGTGTCACCCACGACGGCTGGCTGGCCGAAAGAATTCTCCTGCCCGCAGCCTCGCTGATCAAAGTGCCAGAAGAGTTCGAGGACAAGGATGTAGCGGGTCTGTCTTCGGTAGCATTGACTGCCTGGAACGCACTGGTACAGGTGGGCCGGGTTAAGGCCGGGGAGCTAGTGCTCTGCTTGGGAACTGGTGGAGTTTCCATGGCGGCACTGCAGATCGCCAAGATGAATGGCGCGAAGGTGGCGATCACCTCGTCCAGCGACGAGAAGCTGGACATCGCTCGTAAGCTCGGCGCCGACATCACCATCAACTACGTCAAACAGGCCGACTGGGCTGACGCTTTGCACCAGAAGACCGACGGCCGCGGTGCGGACATCATCATCGAGACCGGTGGTCAGGACACACTGGGTCGCTCGATCGAGGCAGCCGCGCCCAATGGCGTCATCGCCGTCATCGGGGTGACCCCCGGCGCGAACTCACCGATCCCCTTCTACGCGTCGCTCATCCTCAAGAACGTGACCATCCGCGGCATTGCCAACGGCAGCCGCGCCATGTTTCAGGATCTCCTGCGTGCGATGGCCCAACACAAGATCAAGACGCTTGAGGCCCGTACGTTCTCATTCGACGACGCTCCGGAGGCATACGTCTACTTCGAGAAGGCCAAGCACATCGGGAAGGTCTTCATCCAGCTGGACGGCGACAAGTAAAATCCCCCATACACGTTCCTTCCTGGCATGGCCCCCGGTTATCAGGGGGCCATGCCCCACATCGAGCGTTCGTTGAACCCCGGCCTTCGGCCAGTCTTCCGTGCTGCTCCGGGCCCATTCGCACTTGGCATGGGCTAGGGTCCTGCCGGGGGGGGGCTGGACGTGGCGTTCCATTGCCACCAGATCAAGGTCATCGGAGTGATCAACATCACCAGTCGGGATGAAGTCGGCCCTCTCCCAGAACCGGCGAGCGCCTTCATTTGAGCTGGCGTAGCAGAGGAACACCGTGTTTACTCCGGCTGCCTTCCCGCTATCCAGAATCGCTCCTAGGCGCCGGGCTCCGTGCCCGCGAGCTTGATGGGCAGCTGCGATCATTAGAAGCCCAATCATGGCCATGCCAGGTTCGGGGTAGTTCCGTACCGTCTCGGCAAACCCCACCAGCTCTTCTCTGATGAAGTAGGCCAAGTTGACCTTATCTGACTCATTCGCTCCAGGGGGGGGGGGCGTGCAAGGCGGACCGCATCAGGCCGATGTCTGAATCGCCCAGGGTTCCGTAGACACCTCGCAGCCATAAACTATGGCTTAGGCGGAGGTGGTTATGAGCACGAAGCGGTACACCGATGAGTTCAAGA
>LNAP01003121.1_pt1 | contig 29225 bp, 29 predicted proteins | sample 602601 | NCBI WGS metagenome assembly LNAP01 (sample SAMN02440304, study PRJNA202911) | soil metagenome | biome: Subtropical and temperate rainforests or woodlands; isolation source: soil samples (1 kg each in a 20% v/v slurry with milli Q water) were... ... | reverse complement strand
CCCTGCTTCTTCAACTGGACACGCTGACCCACCACCTCCGATACCGGGAGGCGGGTGCGTATCTCGTCGAGGAACGAGGGCGGGAATCGCATGATTCTTGAGGGTCCTTTGGCGGGTGGATCATAGCAGGGACGATGGGCCGGCGCGCAGATTTAGGTAGGGATCGCCCGCCTCGCCCGTAATCCCCGCTGTCCACAGGGTGCGGGTCAGGACATGCCCGCGATCAGCGCCCGATACAGCGCGGCGGCGGCAACCCCGATGGCCATCGAGACCAGCGCCTTGCGGGTGACCAGCATGGCGGCGACCGAGACGCCGACTGCCACCATCGCCGCCGGCCCGCCGCGCGCCACTGCCGGCACCACAAGCGCGACGAAAACCGAGCCTGCGAGGTAGCGTAAAAACGCCTCGACCCGCACGGAGAGCGGCATGAAGCCCATGAACCAGATACCGCCGAAGCGCGTCGCCAGCGTCACGACGGCCATCAGGGCAACCACGAGCAGCGCATCGGACAAACTCACGGGCGCACGCTCTTCTGGAACATGCCGGCGATGCCGCCGGCGAGCCCGCCGACCAGAACATGCCAGTTCGGCGGCAGCAGCCACACGGCGCCAAGCGCCACCACCCCGGCCACCAGCCACGGCAGATCGTCGATCCGCCCGCGCCGGAGGCCGACAAGGGTGCAGGCGAAGAACGCCACGAAGATCAGGTCGAGCCCGAAGCGCTGTACGTCGGCGAGCGAGATTCCGGGAATCGCGACGCCGAGGCCGGTACCGATCACCCAGGCCAGCCAGATGGTGAGCCCGCCGCCAAGAATGTGGCCGACATCGCGCTCGCCGCGCGAGATGGCGATGGTGGAGGCCGCCCAGTTCACATCGCTCAGCAACAGCATGGCGCCGTAGCGCTTGAACGGGGGGAGTTTCGCGCACCAGGAATAGAGCGAGGCCCCAAGCGGCAGATGGCGCGCATTGATCGCGAAAACGGCGAGCATCAACGGTGCCCACGGCACCGGCTCCTGCCACATATCCAGCACGGCGAACTGCGAGGCGCCGGCGAACACCGCCCCGCTCATCAGCACCGCGATCCACGCATTGATCCCGGCGCTGCCGGCCGCGATGCCGAACGCCACGCCGAAGATCACGATGGACACCGCCACGGGCAGCAGGTCGCGCATGCCGCGCGCGACGCCGGCCATGGTGAGGACGGCGCCGGAATGCGGCGATCCGGGATCGACGATCGGGGGAATGCTCATGTCGGTTCCGGCAGCGGGCGCGTTGTAAAGGCTTACGCCGTCAGCAGCGCCTTGACCGTGCCGCTGGCTTTGCCGAAATCCATCGAGCCGGTGTAGCGTTCTTTCAGCGCGGCCATGGTACGGCCCATGTCCTTCAGGCCATGCGCGTCGATCTCGGCGATGACGGCGGCAATGGCGGCCTGTGCTTCCGTCTCGGTCATCTGCTGCGGCAGGAACACCTGAATGATGGCGATTTCCTCGCGCTCCTGCGTCGACAGGTCGACGCGGCCGGCTTCCTCATAGACCTTGGCCGATTCCTCGCGCTGTTTGATCATCTTGGTCAGCAGGCCGAGCACCTCGTCGTCGGACAGCGGGTCCTTGCCGTGGCCGCGCGCCTCGATGTCGCGGTCCTTGATCGCCGCATTGACCAGGCGAAGCGTGCCGAGGCGGCGCTTGTCCTGGGTCTTCATGGCGTCTTTCAGGGAAGTGTTGATGTCGTCGCGCAGCACGTCGGCCTCTTGATTCTTTAAGGCGGCCAAAGGGCCGGAACTTAGCGTTCCGCGCCTTCAAGGCCGCTGATGAGCCAATGGTTTGACCGCCCCAAGCCCGTGGCGGGTTGCCGCTTTCCGCCCCGCCGGCGCGCGCCAGGCGCAGCTATCCGGTGAATGAGGGGCTGGTGCGCAGCCTCAAGGCTGGCATCTGGCGCGGCAACGGACTAATTAGGCCACACAATCGCAAGGGACAAGATCAGATGAGCGGCAGCGCTAGCGACGACGTGTGGGCCGAACCTCTCCCCACCGCCCTCCTCGTGCTCGCGGACGGCACCGTGCTGGAAGGCTTCGGCCTCGGCGCGACGGGCCACGCGGTGGGCGAGGTGTGCTTCAACACGGCCATGACCGGGTATCAGGAAGTGCTGACCGATCCGTCCTATGCCGGACAGATCATCACCTTCACCTTCCCGCATATCGGCAATGTCGGCACCAATGAGGAAGACATCGAGACCATCTCGATGGCCGGCGCCTCCGGCGTGCGCGGCGTGGTGCTGCATTCCGCCATCACCGACCCGTCGAACTACCGCGCCACCCGCCATTTCGACCAGTGGCTGAAGGCGCGCAACATCATCGCCATTTCCGGCATCGACACCCGCGCGCTGACCGCGCTGATCCGCGACGAGGGCATGCCGAACGCGGTGATCGCCCACGCGCCGGACGGCGTGTTCGACATCGAGGCGCTGAAGAGCCAGGCCGCGCAATGGCCCGGCCTCGAGGGCATGGACCTGGTGCCGATGGTGACCAGCGCGCAGCGCTTCACCTGGAACGAGACCCCGTGGGCGTGGCCGACCGGCTACGGCAAGAGCGAGGCGAGCGGCTACAACGTCGTCGCCATCGATTACGGCATCAAGCGCAACATATTGCGCCTGCTGACGCGGGCCGGCTGCCAGGTGACGGTCGTTCCGGCGACCACCTCGGCCGAAGAGATTTTGGCGATGAGCCCGGACGGCGTGTTCCTGTCCAACGGCCCGGGCGACCCGGCCGCGACCGGCGAATATGCGGTGCCTGTCATTCGCGAGATCATCGAGCGCGGCGTGCCGACCTTCGGCATCTGCCTCGGCCACCAGATGATCGGCCTCGCGGTCGGCGGGCGCACCGTGAAGATGCGTCAGGGCCACCACGGCGCCAACCATCCGGTCAAGGACATGACCACCGGCAAGGTCGAGATCACCTCGATGAATCACGGCTTCGCGGTCGACCGCGACAGCCTGCCGGCCAGTGCCACCGAGACCCACGTCTCACTGTTCGACGGCTCCAATGCCGGCATCGCGCTGACCGACAAGCCGGTGTTCTCGGTGCAATATCACCCCGAGGCCAGCCCCGGCCCGCAGGACAGCCACTATCTGTTCGACCGCTTCGTGCAGATGATCACCGAGAACAAGGGCAAGGCGGCGTAGGGCGGCCGCCCCGCCCTGAAAGGACGAGGCCCTACTTCGTCGTGTAGCCGCCATTGACGAGGATGGTCTGGCCGGTCATCCACCAGCCATCCGAGACCAGGAACCGGATGAAGGGCACGATGTCCTCGATGTCGGTGAGGCCTGTCCGGGAGAAATTCGACAGCGCAGCCGCCGTCTTGTGATAGGCGACCGCGTCGGCACCCTCGGCCGGGTAGAAGAAGGGCGTATCCATCGGACCGGGGCCGATCGCCGTCACCGAGATGCCGCGCTCCCCGAATTCCTTCGACGCGGCCCGGGTGAAATGCTCCACCGGCGCCTTCGTGCCCGCATAGGCCGCATAGAACGGCGTGTAGGCACCGAGCAGCGACGTCACCAGCGTGCAGATCTTGCCGTTGTCGGCCACATGCCTGCCGGCCTCCTTGAGAAAGAAGAAGGCGCTCTTCGCGTTCACCGCTGACATCTCGTCATATTCGGCTTCGGTGATCTCCATGATGGGCTTCTTCAGCACCTTGCCAACGGTGTTGATCGCGATATCAGGACGACCGATGGCGGCGACGGTGTCGGCGAACAGCCTCTCGACGGCAGCAGCCGTCGTCAGATCGGCCTGGAAGGCGACGGCCTCGGCCCCGGCGGCCTTGATCGCGGCGACGGTCTGCTCGGCGGCCGGCGCGCTGGCCGCGGTGTTGTAGTGAACCGCCACGGCCCGTGCCCCGTACTGGGCAAGATCGCGGGCAAGCAGCCCGCCGAGGTTCTTCGCGCCGCCGGCGATGAGGACGGTCTTTCCGGTAATGGTGTGATCGGTCATGCGTCAGGTCCCTAGCCACCCGTGGCCGCGCGGCGCGGCCACCTGATTGCGGCACGGTACGCTCTGGCAATGAGCGGTAAAGTCCGACAATCTGACATCACTTGTCAGAAATGACGGACAATCGAGGTATGACGTGGACCGCATCGACCTGTTCCGCATCTTCACGCGCGTGGTCGAATGCGCCAGCTATACCCGCGCCGCCGACACGCTGGGCCTGCCGCGTTCCTCGGTCTCGGCTGCGGTCATCGAGCTCGAAAAGCGGGTCGGCGCCCGCCTGCTTCACCGCACGACGCGGAAAGTGTCAGCGACCCAGGACGGAACCGTCTTCTACGAACGCTGCCTGCGGGTCCTGCTCGATGTGGAGGAGACGGAACGCCTGTTCCAGCAGGAAGGTGCCGGCCATTCGGGCAAGCTCAAGATCGATGTCCCGGGTCGCATCGGCCGGTTGATCATCGCACCGGCGCTGCCCGATTTCCTCGCGCGCTATCCCCAGATCGACATCGAGCTCGGGGTCACCGACCGCACGGTCAATCTCATCGAGGAGAGCACCGATTGCGTGCTGCGGGTCGGAGCCCTGACCGATTCCGGCCTCATCGCCCGCATGATCGGCAATCTGACGCTGATCAATGTCGCAAGTCCGGCCTATCTCAACGCACAGGGAACGCCGAGATCACCCGCCGATCTCGCCCACCACCTCGCCGTCAATTACGCGTCGCCGTCGACCGGCCGGGTCGAGGACTGGGAATGGGTCGAGAACGGCGAGACCCGCACCGCCCCCATGCGCGGCCGCGTCACGGTCAACAGCGCCGAGGCCTATATCGCCTGCTGTCTTGCGGGGCTTGGGCTGATCCAGATCCCGGCTTATGACGTGCAGGCCCATCTGGAGAGCGGCGAACTCATCGAGATCATGCCCGACCATCGTGCGGCGCCAATGCCGATGAACCTGCTCTATCCGCACCGTCGGCATCTTTCACGGCGGGTGCACGCTTTTGCGGACTGGCTCGAACCGTTGTTGAAGCGCTCGCTGCTCCGCTGAGGCCCGACCCGTCGAATCCGCCGTCCCCACGCGCGCCGCCCACAGGGCGCCTCACCCTCACCCTTCCCCCTCGGGGGAATCTGGTTTATGGAACGGCCCCAATTGCGGGGGCGTGTCCTCGCCCAGAAATTAACCCGGGTCCGCCGCAAGGACGCGTTTCCCACGCGTCCTTTTTCGTGCGCCCGGACAATTGCGCGAGCCGCACGGGATCCGATGCCGAAACGCACAGATATTTCCACCATCCTCATCATCGGCGCCGGCCCCATCGTCATCGGGCAGGCCTGCGAGTTCGATTACTCCGGCACCCAGGCGTGCAAGACGCTGAAGGCCGAGGGCTACCGCGTCGTCCTGGTGAATTCCAACCCGGCGACCATCATGACGGACCCGGACCTGGCCGACGCCACCTATATCGAGCCGATCACCCCCGAAATCGTCGCCAAGATCATCGCCAAGGAGCGCCATGTGGTGTCCGGCGGCTTTGCGCTGCTGCCGACCATGGGCGGCCAGACCGCGCTGAACTGCGCGCTGTCGCTGAAGAAGATGGGCGTGCTCGACGAGTATGATGTCGAGATGATCGGCGCCACCGCGCACGCCATCGACAAGGCCGAGGACCGCGAGCTGTTCCGCGACGCGATGACCAAGATCGGTCTCGATACGCCGCGCTCCCGGCAGATCAAGACGCTGGCGCAGGCGCTCGGCGTGCTCGACGAGATCGGTCTTCCCGCCATCATCCGCCCCTCCTTCACCATGGGCGGACAGGGCGGCGGCATTGCCTACAACAAGGCGGAATATATCGAGATCATCGAGCGCGGCATCGATGCCTCCCCCACCAATGAGGTGCTGGTCGAGGAGAGCGTGCTCGGCTGGAAGGAATACGAGATGGAGGTGGTCCGCGACAAGGCGGACAACTGCATCATCATCTGCTCCATCGAGAACATCGATCCGATGGGCGTGCACACCGGCGATTCGATCACGGTGGCCCCGGCGCTGACGCTGACCGACAAGGAATACCAGGTCATGCGCGACGCCTCGCTGGCGGTGCTGCGCGAGATCGGTGTCGAGACCGGCGGCTCCAACGTGCAGTTCGCCATCGATCCGGAAACGGGCCGCATGATCGTCATCGAGATGAACCCGCGGGTGTCGCGCTCCTCCGCGCTCGCCTCCAAGGCGACCGGCTTCCCGATCGCCAAGGTCGCGGCGCGCTTGGCAGTCGGCTACACGTTGGACGAGATCGCCAACGACATCACCGGCGGAGCCACCCCCGCCTCGTTCGAGCCGACCATCGACTATGTCGTCACGAAAATTCCGCGCTTCGCGTTCGAGAAGTTCCCCGGCGCCGAGCCGACGCTGACCACCTCGATGAAGTCGGTCGGCGAAGCCATGGCGATCGGCCGGACCTTCCAGGAATCGCTGCAGAAGGCGCTGCGCTCGCTGGAGACCGGGCTGACCGGCCTCGACGAAATCGAGATCGAGGGCCTCGGCCAGGGCGACGACAAGAACGCCATCCGCGCCGCCATCGGCACCCCGACGCCGGACCGGCTCTTGAAGGTCGCGCAGGCCATGCGCCTCGGGCTCGACAATGAGCAGATCCATAATGGCTGCAAGATCGACCCGTGGTTCCTCGAACAGATCCGCGAGATCGTCGATACCGAGGCCAAGGTGCGCGAGCACGGTCTGCCGAAGACCGCCGGCGCGTTCCGTCGCCTGAAGGCGATGGGCTTCTCGGACAGTCGCCTTGCTGGCCTCGCCCATCTGCACGAGCCGGAAGTCTCCGAGATGCGCCGCGCGCTCGATGTGCGCCCGGTGTTCAAGCGCATCGACACCTGCGCCGCCGAATTCGCCGCGCCGACCGCCTATATGTACTCGACCTACGAGACCCCGTTCGCCGGAAAGATGGCGGACGAAGCACGCCCAACCGACGCCAAGAAGGTGATCATCCTCGGCGGCGGCCCGAACCGTATCGGCCAGGGCATCGAGTTCGACTATTGCTGCTGCCATGCCGCCTTCGCGCTGAAGGAGGTCGGGTACGAGACCATCATGGTCAACTGCAACCCGGAGACGGTTTCGACCGACTACGACACCTCCGACCGGCTGTATTTCGAGCCGCTGACGGCGGAAGACGTGATCGAGATCATCGACCGTGAGCGCACCAATGGCACGCTGCACGGCGTGATCGTGCAGTTTGGTGGCCAGACCCCCTTGAAGCTGGCGCGCGCGCTGGAAGAGGCCGATGTGCCGATCCTCGGGACGTCACCGGATGCCATCGACCTCGCCGAGGACCGCGACCGCTTCAAGACGCTGCTCGACAAGCTCAAGCTGCGCCAGCCGGCCAACGGCATCGCCTATTCGGTGGAGCAGGCCCGTCTTGTAACCGCAGAACTCGGCTACCCCATGGTGGTGCGCCCGTCCTATGTGCTGGGCGGCCGCGCGATGCAGATCATCCATGAGGAAAGCCAGCTCGGCGATTACCTGCTGGAGACCCTGCCCGGCCTGGTGCCGAACGATGTCAAGCAGCGCTATCCCAATGACAAGACCGGACAGATCAACACCCTGCTCGGCAAGAACCCGCTGCTGTTCGACCGCTATCTCTCGGATGCCATCGAGGTCGACGTCGACTGCCTCTCCGACGGCACCGACACCTTCGTGTGCGGGATCATGGAGCACATCGAGGAGGCGGGCATCCATTCGGGTGACAGCGCCTGCTCGCTGCCGCCCTATTCGCTCTCCCCGGAGACCATCGCCGAGCTGGAGGCACAGACCCGCAAGCTGGCTCTGGCGCTCAAGGTCGGCGGCCTGATGAACGTGCAGTACGCCATCAAGAACGGCGTGATCCACGTCCTGGAAGTGAACCCACGCGCCTCGCGCACCGTGCCGTTCGTCGCCAAGGTGGTGGGCTTCCCCATCGCCAAGGTCGCCGCGCGCATCATGGCGGGGGAGACCCTCGCCTCGTTCGGGCTGCAACCTTTCACCGGCGACCATGTCGCGGTGAAGGAAGCGGTGTTCCCGTTCGCCCGCTTCCCCGGAGTCGACACCGTGCTCGGCCCGGAAATGCGCTCGACCGGCGAGGTCATGGGGCTTGACCGCTCATTCGCGGTGGCCTTCGCCAAGAGCCAGCTTGGCGGTGGCACCAAGGTGCCGAAGTCCGGCACCGTGTTCATTTCGGTGCGCGACCAGGACAAGGCCCGTATCGTCGACACCGCGCGGCTACTGATCTCGCTCGGCTTCAAGGTGATGGCGACCTCGGGCACGCAGCGCTTCCTCGCCGACAACGATATTCTGAGCATCAAGATCAACAAGGTACTGGAAGGCCGCCCGCACATCGTCGACGCAATCAAGAACGGCGACGTGCAGCTGGTGTTCAATACCACCGAGGGCGCGCAGGCGCTGCATGACTCGCGCTCGCTGCGGCGCGCGGCCCTCTTGCACAAAGTGCCATATTACACCACGCTATCAGGAGCCATTGCAGCGTCGCGCGGGATCAAGGCCTATATAGGCGGCGATCTCGAAGTGCGCGCGTTGCAGGACTACTTCACGCACGGCCGCTCCTGATATTGCCGAGAGCGGCACTATCGCGCGGTCGCTAGGGCATGTTCCGCAAAAGTTGAACGACTTTTGCGATCAGGGCATGCTCCAGCTTGTGCATCGAGAGCTGCCGATCGAATGATTCCATTCGACCGGAAAAGCTCTAGCGACCGACAGACTCTGGCCCGTCGCGGGCGGCCTTCCCAACAGCCTCACGGCTCGCAGGGAGGCCTCACGCGGGGGCTTCGTTTGCTTTTAGGGAGGTCAGAAAAAGACCTATGGAAAAGATTCCGATGACTCCCGGCGGACACGCCGCACTCGAGGTCGAGCTCAAGCATCGCCAGCAGGTGGAGCGCCAGCGCATCATCGCGGCGATCTCCGAAGCGCGTGCCCATGGCGACCTTTCCGAAAACGCCGAGTACCACGCCGCCAAGGAACAGCAGTCGCTGAACGAGGGCCGCGTCGCCGAACTCGAGGACAAGCTGTCGCGTGCCGACATCATCGACATCACCAAGCTCTCGGGCGACACGGTGATGTTCGGCGCCACCGTGACCCTCATCGACGAGGACACCGAGGAAAAGAAAAGCTGGCAGATCGTCGGCGACATGGAAGCGGACGCCAAGGCCGGCCGCATCTCCATCTCCTCGCCCATGGCGCGGGCGCTGATCGGCAAGAAGCAGGGAACCTCGGTCGAGGTGCTCACCCCCAAGGGCGCGCGCTCCTACGAGATTACCGCCGTCCGCTTCGCCTGACCCCATAAAGACCATGACGGAACACGCGGCGCTTGACCCGGCTCACCTCGAAGTGGTGGCGCCGAATTTCAAGCGCCGCCTTTCCGGCGTGACCTCGACGCTGGAACGCGTCGTGCCGGTGCAGGCACGCGAGGTCGGCATCTTCGCGCTCGGGCCGAAGCTCGCGCCGGGCGTGCCGCGCATCTCGTGGGGCGACCTCAGGCATTTCTGGTCGCGGCCGGCACGCAAGCCGGCGCGCATCTGGCACGCCCGCCGCAATATCGAAATGCTGGCCGGCGTTGTCCTGCGCGATGTGCTGCGCATGCGATTGAGGCTGGTCTTCACCTCCGCCTCGCAGCGCCGCCACACCGGCTGGACCAAATTCCTGATCTCCCGGATGAATGGGGTGATCTCGACCTCCGAGAGCACCGCTTCCTATCTGGAGCGCCCCTCCACCGTCATCCACCACGGCATCGACACTGAAGTGTTCGCCCCGGCACCGGACCGCGCAGCGGCGCGTGCTTTAGTGGGTTTGCCGGACCTCAAGATGATCGGCTGCTTCGGGCGGGTGCGGGCGCAGAAGGGCACCGACGTGTTCGTCGATGCGCTGATCGCCACCCTGCCCTCCCATCCCGGCTGGGGCGGCGTGGTGCTGGGCCGCGCCACCGCCTCGCACACCGCTTTCCTCAACGAATTGCGCGAGCGGGTGGCGAAGGCGGGCCTTGCGGACCGCATCTTGTTTCCCGGCGAGGTCGCGACCTCGAAGACGCCGGAATGGTATCGCGCGCTCGACCTATACGTCGCTCCGCAGCGCTGGGAAGGCTTTGGCGTGACGCCGTTGGAAGCCATGGCGAGCGGCGTGCCGGTGATCGCCACCACCGTCGGCGCCTTTGCCGAACTGGTGGTCGAGGGCGAGACCGGAACCATGGTGCCGCCGGGCGACGTGGAGGCGACGACCAAGGCCGTCGCCGCCTTCATGGACCTGGACGAAGCGACCCGCGCGGCGAAGGACGCGGCAGCGCGGGCGCATATCGTCGCCACGCACTCGATTCTGACCGAGGCCCGGCAGATCAATGCGGTCTATGAGGCGGTCTGGGCTTCCTGAGCCAGATCTTACTGAGGCGGCGGGGCGAGCCCCAGCACCGGCGCGATGACCCGCGCCAGCCGGTCGCGATAGTCGATATCCGGCGGCGTGAGCTTCAGAAGCGTTGTGGCGAACTGCTCGGGCGTGACAGTGCCGAGCGGCAATATGGCGAGGCTCGGCCCGGCCGCCCAGGCCGAAATCGCCTCGCTGGCATAGCCGTCATGCACCTTGGCGGAGCGCAGCCCGATGACCGGGCGCTTGGCGGTGAGACCTTCCGCCAGCATGCTCATGGAATCCTCGGTCACCACCACCGCGTCGGACCCATACAGCGCGTGGATCGAGCCGGGGCCGGCGCTGCGATAATCGATGAACTCATGGATAATGCCGGCGCTGGCCTGCGCCGCCAGCAGCGTGCCGATCTCATCCGGGGTGCGGCGCGAGGTGGTGACGCGCCAGCGCACGCCGTAGCGGGTGGCGACCTCAGCCACCAGCCGGATCAGCGCCTGCCACTCATTGGCCGGCCATTCCTTGCGATAGGCGGTACCGCCGACCAGCAGCGCGATGTCGGCGCCCCTCAGGTCGTCGAGCGTCCTTAGAGGCCGCGGCGGGGCGTAGCCGTCGGGGTCGATGATCGAGGGGATCAGCGCATAGGCCGAGCGCGGATTGCCGGCGGCGCGCGGCGAGGCGACGATCATCAGGCTGACTTCGCTGGTGTCGTAGCCGCCGATGCCGCCGGAATAGAGGAACGGTAGCCCACCGAACGCGCGGGCGAGCAATATGCCGGCGGCAATCGTCGGACGGCCCGAGCCGATGATGACATCCGGCTTTTCCAGCGCGTCGACGTCGATCTTGTACATGGCGCGCAGCCAATAGCGGGCGTCGCGGCCATAGCGGCGCATGATGAATTTGCGGATGTCGTCATGGGCGAAGAAGGTCGGGCGGACATCGAGGCGCGACACTTCGGTGGGCGCCAGCCGGCCGACCGCCAGCGCCACGCCCTCCGCCTGGTTGAAATGGCCCGGCTTCTTGTCGCGCAGGACCAGGAGCTTCATTTGCGCGCCCCGAACACCGCGCGGCGGGCCGAGCGTGTCAGCTTCATGGTGCGGTAGATGGCGCGCTCGCGCAGCTTTATCGCCATTCCTGGCAGGCCGCCGAGTTCGCCGTCCCAGGTCTTGAACGCCACCCGGTTGCGCCGGGCGATCGGCATCTCGCGAATGGTGGGGAACGCCTTGCGCAGCCGCGCCAGCCACCACGCGGCGTCGTGCTGCGAGACGTGGGCGTTGCGGCCGTCCGACAACCACAGCTTGGCGACGCCGGTGTCGATGACGAACAGCGCGTGGCGCGAGATGCCGGCGATGCTGGCAAGCACCGCGTCGATCTCCTCGTCCGGTATGTGCTCCATCACGTCGACATTCACCGCGAGGTCGACGGTCTCGGTCGGCAGGGTCGCCAGTTCGGGGATGGCGGGATCGTAGCGGACGACCTTGGCAATGCCGGCCTTGGCCCCGATGAGGACGGCCAGATTGCTCTGCCCGCAGCCGAAATCGACCAGCGAGGACGGTTGCAGCGCGAGGATATGCGGCAGCATGTCCGCCAGCGCATGGCGCGCGGTGGCGCCATAGCGATGGTTGGAATGCAGCCGCTGATATTCGCCGACGAGGCTGTGAGCCATCGACTAGTCCTTCTGGAATTTCTGCTTCAGGCGATTGAAGAAGCGGCGCAAGCGCCGCACCCGCTTCTCCACCTTGCGACCCCAGCGCGTCTTCAAGGGGGCGCTGGCGAACGGTGTGGCGGCACGGTGGTCGAGATAGAGCTGGCGCGCGGGGTGGGTGCAGTCAGTGTAGTTAGGCTTGATCTGGCCGATGAAGTGAATGATGCGCGCATCCGCCCAGATGTCCGCCCCATCGGTGTAGCGGCCCTTGACCAGGCGGCGGTGCAGGTTCCAGCGCTCATCCAGCGGCAGCCATTGACCGCGCAGCGCGCCGTTCAGCGCGTCCTGATCCATCATCGGCAGGCTGGGGCGCTCGACGGCGAAGGCGATGGTGCGCTCGGAAATGCGCTGCTCGCGCCACTTTTCGAGATCGATCAGCAGCACGCCACTGTTGAAATAGCGGGTCAGCGGAGGCAGGCCGATATCGACATTGCGCTTGGCGTGGCGCTCGGGCACCTCGCGGGCGATGTCGTCGACCGCCGCCAGCGCGAAGCCGTCCATGGGAATGGTCGCCAGGGGCGCGAGGGAGGCGTTCACCAGCGTGTCGCAGTCGATATAGAGCAGCCGGCCGGTCGCCTCGGAAAGGCTCAGCGGCATCAGGATGCGGGCATAGGCGGTGCGCGACAAATGATGGTTCACCGGGCGGGCGCCGAAATGCTGGCCCATCTCATCGGTGAGGTCGACGAACTCGATGTTCGACAGCTTGTAGCTGGCGCGCAGCTTCTCCTTATCGGAGGCGCTGACGCCGTCGCAGAACACATAGACGGTGTCGAAATCGCCGGCCGCCTTGGCGGCCAGCGAGGCCAGCATCACGCCGGTGAATTCGACATAGGCGGTGTCGGTCGCGGTGGCGACGATCACGGCAATTCCCCGCCGCTCTCCCCGTCCATCGGCACCACCGCCGCGTCCTTGGCCTGCGTGAGGGTCAGTGCGGTCTTCACATTGCGCACGTTCGGCGCGCTGGTGAGTTCCAGCACGAAATTCTGGAAGCTGCGCAAATCCGGCGCGACGCAGAGCAGGATGAAATCGGTCTCGCCGGACAGCATCCAGCACGAGCGCACCAGCGGCCAGCGCTCCACCTGCGCGGCGAAGGCGGACAGGTCCTCCTCCGCCTGGCTTTTCAGGTGCACCATGGCGAAGGCCATCAGGTCGAAGCCGAGCTTCTTCTCGTCGAGAAGCGCGCGGTAGCCCTTGATGATGCCTTCCTCTTCCAGCGAGCGAACCCGGCGCAGGCAGGGCGGCGCGGAAATGCCGACGCGCTGCGACAGCTCGACATTGGTGATGCGGCCGTCATTCTGCAGTTCGCGCAGGATATTCTTGTCGATCGAGTCGATACGGCGAACCACCCGGCGTCTCCGTGAGCGGCGGCCAAGAGCGGCGGCCGATGTGGCGCGCAACATAGAGCAGCCGCGATGCAGCGCAATAATGTTTCGTGCGCGCCGCGCAATCTTCCCTCTGGACAACTTATGGATAAGCCAGCGGGTGCTTGCGGCTGAGAGGCTGAGCCCCTACATTTTCGCATGGCTAATGGAGGTGGCGTTTGCAAAGCGTGCATACGTCGCCCATATCGATCGATACAACATATCCGGCAGCGGGATTTGCCCCCGGTCGCCGCAACAGAATGAGCCAAGTCCATGTCGGCGGCTGTTTCCGCGCTCAGTCCGGTCAATCACGTCAAGGTGCTGATCATCGGCTCCGGCCCCGCCGGCTACACCGCTGCGGTCTATGCCGCGCGCGCCATGCTGGAGCCGGTGCTGATCCAGGGCATCCAGCCCGGCGGGCAGCTCACCATCACCACCGATGTCGAGAACTATCCCGGCTTCGCCGACCCCATTCAGGGGCCGTGGCTGATGGAGCAGATGCAGGCCCAGGCCGAGAAGATGGGCACCCGCATCGTCAACGACATCGTCACCAAGGTCGATTTCTCCAGTCGTCCGTTCCGGCTCGAAACCGATTCCGGAACGGTGTGGATCGCCGACACGGTGATCCTGGCCACGGGCGCGCAGGCGCGCTGGCTGGATTTGCCGTCCGAGCAGGCCTATCGCGGCTATGGCGTCAGCGCCTGCGCCACCTGCGACGGCTTCTTCTATCGCGGTAGGGAAGTCATGGTTATCGGCGGCGGCAACACCGCGGTCGAGGAAGCTCTGTTCCTGACCAATTTCGCCTCCAAGGTCACCGTGGTGCACCGGCGCGACAGTTTCCGCGCCGAGCGCATCCTGCAGGACCGCCTGTTCAACCACCCCAAGGTCGAAGTGGTGTGGAACGCCGCGCTTCACGAGGTGAAGGGCGAGGATAACCCACCGAAGGTGAAAAGCGTGGTTCTGAAGGATGTCGAGACCGGCGCACTCCATGAGCGCCCGGCAGACGGGGTGTTCATCGCCATCGGCCATGCGCCGGCGACCGAACTCATCCAGGGCCAGCTCAAGCTGAAGCCCTCGGGCTATGTCTGGACCCAGCCCGACTCCACCATGACCTCGGTGGAAGGCGTGTTCGCGGCCGGCGATGTCGCCGACGACGTGTTCCGGCAGGCGGTGACGGCGGCCGGCCTGGGCTGCATGGCGGCGCTGGAGGCCGAGCGCTTCCTCGCCTCGCGCCAGCAACTCGCCCACGCGGCTGAATAGCATGGAACCCAAGGCACGCCGCGCCCGCGACATGGACTGGGACAAGCTCAAGGTCTTTCACGTTGCGGCGGAAGCCGGCTCCTTCACCCATGCGGGCGAGGCTCTCGGCCTCTCGCAGTCGGCGGTGAGCCGGCAGGTGTCGGCGCTGGAGCAGGAACTCAACATTCCGCTGTTCCACCGCCACGCGCGCGGCCTGATCCTGACCGAGCAGGGCGACCTGCTCTACCGCACCGCGCACGAAGTCTTCATGAAGCTGGAGGCGGCGCGCGCCAAGCTGACCGACTCACGCGAGAAGCCGAACGGCGAATTGCGCGTCACCACCACCATGGGCCTCGGCACGCATTGGCTGACCGCACGGATCGGCGAGTTCCTCGAACTCTACCCCGACATCCGCATCACGCTGATCCTGACCGATGACGAGCTGGACCTTGCGATGCGCGAGGCGGACGTCGCCATTCGCCTGCGCCAGCCGGTGCAGCCGGACCTGATCCAGCGCAAGCTGTTCACCGTGCACTTCCACGCCTTCGCCTCGGCGGAATACCTGAAGCGCAACGGCCATCCGCGCACGCTGGACGAGCTGGAGAAGCACCGCATCATCCTGCTGGGCGGCCCGATCCCGAGCTATTTCCAGGCACTGAACTGGCTGGAGCGCGCCGGCATCGAGGATGGGCAGGAGGGGCGCGTCCCCTCGCTATCGGTCAACAATGTGCTGGGACTGAAGCGCGCCGTGGAGCGCGGCGTCGGCATCGGCATCGTGCCGGACTACCTGCTGGAGGACTCCGCGACGCTGGTGCAGCTCTTCCCCGAGCGCGAGACGCCGACGCTGGAAGCCTATTTCGTCTACCCCCAGGAAATGCGGTCGGTCGCCCGCATCCAGGTATTCCGCGACTTCCTCGTCGCCAAGGCGCAGCGCTGGAACTTCTGAGGCGCTGCGGCTGATCCAATGGATCGTCCCTGCCTATTCAGTAGGCACAGATTCGCACGCTGCAGCGCACCGTCCGGCCACGCGATTCTGCCGCATCGGCTGTCATAAATCCTTTTAATTTATCGACATTTTCGCAATTTTCGCACCGCGAAGCGTTGCGGTTGCTGGACCGCGTTAGCCCCTCGCAAACGGCATGCCTGCCATGCAGGCACGTTCCGTTGCCTTATGCCTGTTAAGTGACGCCGATGCATTCGTGCTTCGGCTGTTCCCCTCTGGAAGGTTCGTCGCCTAGCGCGACGAGACTCGCCGGGCTCCTCTTGGAGCCCGGCTTTTTTCTTTTCAGGGCCCGAAAATCACATGAACAGCTTCTCATTGCCGAGACCTTTGTAAAGGTCGGCCACCTGCTCGGCATAGCCGTTGTAGATGATGGTCGGGCGGCGCTCGCCGGTGCCGATGTCGCGCTCGGTCGCCTGGCTCCAGCGCGGGTGGGCGACAGCCGGGTTCACATTGGCCCAGAAACCGTATTCGCGGCCCTGCACCTGCTCCCACAGCCCGATCGGCCGTTCCGCGACGAAGGAGATGCGCACGATCGACTTCACCGACTTGAAGCCGTATTTCCACGGCACGGCGAGCCGCAGCGGCGCACCATACTGGTTCAGCGCCGGCTTGCCGTAGACGCCGGTGACGAAGAAGGCGAGATCGTTGGTCGCCTCCGCCATGGTCAGGCCTTCGAGATAGGGCCACGGATAGATGAAGCTGTTCTGCGCCGGCGCCACCGCCGGGTTCACGAAGGTTTCCATGCGAATGTACTTCGCGCCTGACAAGGGCTTGGCCCATGCCACCAGCGCCTTCACCGGGAACCCGGTCCACGGCACTGCCATCGACCACGCCTCGACGCAGCGGTGGCGGTAGAGGCGTTCCTCAAGCGGCATGGCACGGATGATGTCGTCAATGCCGACCTCGCGCGCGGTCTCGACCATGCCGTCGATCTTCACCGTCCACGGCCGGCGCGGCATGCGGGCGGCGGCCTCCGCGCACTGGTAATTGTTACGTTCGGAGGCGAACTCGTAGAAATTATTGTAGTTTGCACTGATGTCTTCCGGCGTCACCGGGCGATCCAGCGTGAAGGCCGGGTTGCGCTTGGCGGGATAGAGATCCTTGGTCGGATCGTTGGCCGGGTCGCCCGGAGCGGTCGCGGCCTCAGCCAGCGACGGCATGCCACTGGCAGCCAGCAGGCCGATACCGGCCCCTAGCAGGCTTCGGCGCGAAAGATAGACGGATTCCGGCGTGGCGGCGCTTTCCGGCAATTCCCAGGACGGGCGGCGGCGGATCAGCATGGTGGTCTCCCTCGGGGTTTGACGAGGAAGATACGGCGGCAATCGCGATTAATTACGCACGATCTCCATCAACTCGGCGTGCGCGGCAACAAAAAGCCCGGCGGTTGGTGCCGCCGGGCCTTGTCGACTGGATTTTGGTGGCTCAGTTCGAGCGCAGGCGCAGATTGCCGACGCCGACCGCGATGTTCACGCCGGTCTGGCCTTCGACGCTGAGCGGCTGCAGGGCAACCGTCTTCTGCGAGCCGCCGACCAGCACGTTGCCGCCGACACCGAGGCCAAGCGCGACACTGCCCGAGACGCCGGAATAGTTGCCGTCGAGATCGCTCGACTTCACGCCGCTCGACGGGGCGAGCACGGTCCATACCAGCACGTTGCGGCCGGTGACGCCGAGATCGACGCCCCAGCGGCGGATCGTGCCTTCATAGGTGTAGCGCGGGCCGCGACGCGACCTGAAGGTGCAGTCCAGCGTGCGCTTGGAGCCGATGATGAAGCTCACCGACGAGCTGCCGCGGCAGGTGAGGACACCGGCCTCGACGCGCTGGACCTGCGCGGACGCGGGAGCGGCAAACAGCGTGCCGGCGCCGGCAGCGAGCACGGCGGCGATGAGGCCGCGCTTAGCAACAGTACGAATCATGGATATTCTCCCCAGGAGCAAGGCGTGCTCGATATGGGCCGCCCGATGCCGGCCGGAGTTTAAGCTCCAGCCGGACCGGACGACATTACCTCAGCGCAGCGAGCCGCAGAAGCGCTGGATACGCAGGCAGGCTTCCTCAAGATCCTTGGTCGACGTCGCATAGGAGATGCGGAACGCCGGGCCGAGGCCGAAAGCCGAACCATGCACCACCGCAACGCCCTCGGCGTCGAGAAGTTCGGTGGCGAATGCTTCGTCCGTGTCGATAAGCTTGCCCGAGGGAGCGGTCTTGCCAATCAGCCCGGCGCAGGACGGATAGACATAGAACGCGCCTTCCGGCGTCGGGCACTTCAGGCCGTTGGTCTGGTTGAGCATGGAGACGACGAGGTCGCGACGCTCCTTGAACACCTTGTTGTTGGCGGCGATGAAGTCCTGCGGACCGTTCAGCGCCTCGACCGCCGCCCACTGGGCGATGGAGTTCGGGTTCGAGGTCGACTGCGACTGCAGCGTGCCCATGGCCTTGATCAGCGGCTCCGGGCCGGCGGCGTAGCCGATGCGCCAGCCGGTCATGCAATAGGCCTTGGAGACGCCGTTCATGGTCAGCGTGCGGTCGTAGAGCCTGGGCTCGACCTGCGCCGGGGTGACGAACTCGAAGTCGTCATAGACCAGGTGCTCGTACATGTCGTCGGTGAGGATCCACACATGCGGATACTTCACCAGCACATCGGTGAGCGCCTTCATCTCAGGTCGCGAATAGGCGGCGCCCGAGGGGTTCGACGGCGAGTTGAAGATCAGCCACTTGGTCTTCGGCGTGATCGCGGCTTCCAGCGCGGCCGGGCTCAGCTTGAAATTCTCCTCAAGCGTGGTCTCGACCGGCACCGGGGTGCCGCCCGCGAACTGCACGATATCGGGATAGCTGACCCAGTACGGCGCCGGGATGATGACCTCATCGCCGGCGTCGACGGTGGCGAGCAGCGCGTTGAACAGCACCTGCTTGCCGCCGGTGCCGACCGTGACCTGGCTCGGCTTGTAATCGAGGCCGTTCTCGCGCTTGAACTTGGCGACGATGGCCGCCTTCAGCTCGGGAATGCCGTCGACCGCGGTGTAGCGGGTCTGGCCATCGCGGATCGCCTTGATCGCGGCTTCCTTGATGTTGTCGGGGGTCTCGAAATCCGGCTCGCCGGCGGCAAGCGCGATAATATCGCGACCAGCGGCTTTCAGCTCCCGTGCCTTGTTGGAAATGGCGATGGTCGCGGAAGGATTGATCCGCTTCATGGCGGCGGAAACGAGGCTCATGGCCGGACTCCGTTATGGACGTTTTGCGCGCGACAACTAGTCGAGCCCTTGCGCGCGGGCAAGCGATTCCCCACCTGCGGCTCGGCTTGCGTGTGCGATAAGCTGGCGCTGCTTTGGTTTTGAGCCTTTTTGCCGGGATTTGTTTCGTGCTCAAGCTTTACGCGATGCAGAGTTCCGGCAATTCCTACAAGGTGCGCCTGCTGCTTTCCAAGTTGCAGCAGCCCTTCGAGCTTGTCGATATCGACCTGCTGCAGGGCGAGAACCGCACCCCCGAATTCATGATGAAGAACCCGGAAGGCCGGGTACCGCTGCTGGAGCTGCCGGGCGGGCGCTATCTCGCCGAATCCAACGCCATCCTGTTCTATCTCGCCGAGGGCACCGACCTGCTTCCCGCGGACCGCTTCCAGCGCGCCGAGGTGCTGCGCTGGATGTTCTTCGAGCAGCACAGCCACGAGCCGGCGATCGCCGCCGCGCGGTTCTGGCTGAAGCTGGTGCGTGGCGGGCGCGACCTGCGCACCCACGAGATCGACCGCTGGATGGAGGAAGGCTACGCCGCGCTGCGGGTGATGGAGCGCCATCTCGGCCGCCGGCCGTTCTTCGTCGATGGCGCGATGACCATCGCCGACATCGCGCTCTACGCCCACACCCATGTGGCCAGCGAGGGCGACTTCGATCTGGAGGGCTTTCCCGCCATTCGCGACTGGCTGGCACGGGTGGTTTCCGCACCCGGTCATGTCGACATGGAGTGGCGCCCTGCGCCTGCGGCGCAAAGGGTTAACACTGCTTAACTAAATGCCCCGAAATGGCCTTGAAATGGCGCCGGCTCGCCCAAGTCTAGGCCAAGCCGGGCCGCGTTCGGCACCCAGTTTGGCGACATCGGATCGAACGTCTCGATCAGGAGATTCGCCCATGTCGAGCAAGGCTGTCATCAAGACCGTGGATGCCCCCCACACGTCCGGCCGGCGCATGCGCCGCGCCTTCATGGAAGCCGGCGTCGTGCTCTCGCTGACCCTGGCGATCGTGGCGGTGCTTTGCATGTTCGGGCTCCAGCACGTCTCCGCCATGGAGATGGATGGCATGTCCAGCGTCGATAGCGGCGGGCGCATCACCATGGGCGCCGTCCTGCTGGCCGGTTTCGTCGGCATGTGCGGCCTGACGACCTTCATGCTGCGCAACACATTGCAGCCGACGCGCCCGCAGAACCACCGCCACAGCCGCGAGGGCTGATCTGTCCTGACGTTTGGCCAACTCTCACACCCTTGTCAGAGGTTGAGAGTTGGCCGATCCACCTGCGTGATCTATCGATGCGCATCCCGGTTTCAATCGCGGAGCGCGTCTTGACCTCGACCTCCCTAGGCCTCGCTTTCCTTCGTCCTGCCGTGGTGGCGCTCGCCGTGCTGCTGTACCTGCCCGCGCAGGCGCAGACCATCGTGCGGGCGCCCTCCTCCGCCGGCCCGCTGGGCGTCGAGACCATCGCCACCGGGCTAGAGAATCCGTGGAGCCTCGCCTTCCTGCCCGATGGTAGGATGCTGGTGACCGAGCGACCGGGCCGGCTGCGCATCGTGAGCCGTAGCGGCACCATCTCGGCGCCCGTGACCGGCGTGCCGCCGGTGTTCGCGCAGGGCCAGGGCGGGCTGCTCGACATCCTGCTGGCACCGGACTTCGAGATGAGCCGGACAATCTATTTCTCCTATGCCGAGCCGCGTGAGGGCGCCTCAGGCACCAGCGTGGCACGGGCGAAGCTGGTGGAGGACGCCGGCAGCGCGCGGGTCGAGAATGTCGAGGTGATCTTCCGGCAGAACCCGGCAACCGGCGGCAGCAGCCATTACGGCTCGCGGCTGGTTTTCGCGCGCGACGGCTCGCTCTTCGTCACGCTCGGCGACCGCTATTCCTATCGCGACCAGGCGCAGCAGCTCGGCAGCCATCTCGGCAAGGTGGTGCGCATCTGGCCGGACGGCTCGGTGCCGGACGACAACCCGTTCACCAGGACGCAGAACGCGCGGCCGGAAATCTGGAGCTACGGCCACCGCAATGTGCAGGGCGCGGCGCTCGATCCGGCAACCGGGCGGTTGTGGACCATCGAGCACGGCGCGCGCGGCGGCGACGAGTTGAACCACCCGGAGCGGGCCAAGAATTACGGCTGGCCCGTCATCACCTATGGCCGCGACTATAGCGGCCTGCCCATCGGCGAGGGCACGGCCAAGCCCGGCATGGAGCAGCCGGTGAAGTATTGGGACCCGTCCTTCGCGCCTTCGGGTCTCGCCTTCTACACCGCCGACCTGTTCCCGCAGTGGAAGGGCGACCTGTTCACCGGCGGACTTTCCGGCACGCGGCTGGTGCGCCTGAAGCTCGACGCCGCGCGCGAGAAGGTGGTCGAGGAAGAAATTCTGCTGGCCGAGTTCGGCGAGCGCATCCGCGATGTCCGCCAGGGTCCGGACGGCGCAATCTGGCTGCTCACCGACGACGCCGACGGCCGCCTGCTGCGCATCGCGCCGGCGGATTAGCTCACCACTTCTGGAAGATGAAGAAAGCCCCGGCGGCGATGAAGGAGAAGCCGATGAGGTGGTTCCACCCCAGCGGCTCCTTCAGCCACAGCACTGAGAAGCCGGCGAACACCACGAGGGTGATCACCTCCTGCATCGTCTTCAGCTCCGCCGTCGAATACACCGCCGAGCCGTAGCGATTGGCCGGCACGGCCAGGCAGTACTCGAAGAAGGCGATGCCCCAGCTCGCGAGGATCGCGATCGCCAGCGGCGACGCCTTGTGCTTGAGATGGCCGTACCAGGCGAACGTCATGAACACGTTCGAGGCGAACAGCAGCACGATGGGCAGCAGCGCGGGCGGAAGCAGAGACGACAGGATGGGCATGAAGGTGATCCGGTGAGAGGCGCCCTCAGGATCATTCCGCATGCGGCGCGTCAATGCCTAAAGCCGGGGCCTGGAGCTTGAGCCTAAAGCTCGGCCCAGTGCCGCAGCAGATTGTGATAGACGTTCGCCAGCGACAGCACCGACGGATCCTCGTCCGGCAGCTTGGTGCGGGTGCCGATGATCGCCATGTCGAGATCGTAGAGCATGGAGCGCCGCTCCTGATCCTTGATCATCGACTGCGACCAGAAGAACGAGCCCCAGCGGCTGCCGCGGGTGATCTCGTTGACGCTGTGCAGGCTGCTGGAAGGATAGACCACGGCGTGGCCGGCCGGCAGCTTCACCTCATGGACGCCATAGGTGTCCTCGATCAGCAGTTCGCCACCATCATACTCCTCCGGCTCGGTCAGGAAGATGGTGGTCGAGACATCCGCGCGCATGCGCATGCCGGTGCCGGGAATGGAGCGGATCGAGCCATCGACATGGGCGCCGAACTTCATGCCGACGTCGTAACGGTTGAACATCGGCGGCAGCACGCGCAGCGGCATGACGGCCGAGTTGAAGATCGGGTTGCGCCCCAGCGCGCGCAGCACCAGGTCACCCAGTTCCTCGGCTTCCTTGGAATCGACCGGGATCTGCAGATTGAACTTGGATTTGGCTGCCATCTGGCCGGCCGTGGTGCGCCCGTCCACCCATGGCGAGCCATCGAGTACACGACGGCAATGGGCGACTTCTTCCACAGTGAGTATCTGGGCGATCTCGATCAGCATCGGGCAGGTCCTGAAGTATAGGCAAGTCCAACGAAAAAAGAGGGGAAAGCCGGGCACGCCGGCCTTCCCCCAAATTGAGACGGTCAGATCAGGCGGGTCGCCCCGTCAGAAGGTGGCACCCACGGTCAGGGTCACGTAGCGGCCCGACGCCGGGACAGCGCGGTTACCCCAACCAGCGGAGTAGTTGAGCTCGTCGGTCAGATTGTAGGCGTTGACCGCAACCCGGTAGTTCTCCCAGTTGTAGGAGACCAGCGCGTCCAGCGAGAAGCTCTCGGGGATGATCGCGGTGTTGGCGCTGTTGGTGTAATACTGGTCGGCATAGGTGATGCCGGCGCCGACCAGCAGCTTGCCGGGAATGGACTGCCACAGCTTGCTCAGCTCGTAGGTGGTCCACAGCGTGAAGTTGTTCTTCGAGACGAACGGCACTTCATTGCCCACCGACGTGTTGGTCGTCGAGGTCATGATCTCGCTGTCGTAATAGGCGTAGCCGGCCTGTACGCTCCAGGCATCGGTGATCATGCCGGTCACGCCGAGCTCGACGCCCTGCACGCGCTGGTTCTCGCCGGTGGCGACATCATCGCCGGTGACGGGATCGACGTAGAAGGCATTGCTCTTGTCGACGCGGAACACGGCGCCGGTCAGGCCGAGCTTGCCACCGAGCAGCGACACCTTGGCGCCGGCTTCCCAGGTCTCGTTGTCTTCCGGATCGAGATTGGGCTGCGTCGGACTGACGACGGTAGTGTCATTGGTCGGGAAGCCACCCTGCGGGGTGAAGGACTTCGCCCACGACACGTAATAGGTCTGCAGCGCGGTCGGCTCCCAGATGACGCTGACCTTGGGGCTCCAGAACTGCGTGTTCGCGCTGGCATTGGTGGTGCTGGCCTGGTTGGCGGTCGTCGCGGAATATTCGCTGGAGTAGCTGTCCCAGCGGGCGCCGGCCAGCACCGAGAACTGGTCGGTGAACCACACGCGATCGCTGGCATAGATGCCGAAATCGGTGGAGTTGGATTCCTTGATGCCGTTGTTGCCGTTCGGGTTTTCGTAGAGATAGTAGCCCGTAGTGTTGTCGTAGACCGGATCCCAGATCGTCGACGTGCCCTTCGAGCCGCTCACCGAGATCAGCGTGCGGGTGTCATCAACGGCGCTCATGTCGATGCCGGCGACCACTTCATGGCGCAGGAAGCCGGTGTTGAACTTGGCGATCGCCGTCGTCACGTTCTGGGCGCTCCAGCTCTCCTGGCTGAAGCCCGGATTGCCGCCGCCGAAGGTGATGGCCGGGTTCAGCCCGTCAAAGAACTGGCCGGTGCAGCTCGCTTCGTACTTGGCTTCCGTGATGGGGTTCGTGCCGGCGCTGCAACCCGGAACGGTGGTGGCGAAGTCGCGGGTGTAGTAGCCCACCCTTGTGTCATTGGTCACCGTCAGCCAGTCGTTCACTTCCTTCTTGAAGTTGGCGGTGAACAGATTGGTGTCGGTCTTATCCATATCCGTCACCTTGCCGTAGAAGGTGCTGCGGGGGACACCGAACTCGGTCACCGGCTTGCCGAGCGAGCCGTAATTGGCGACGTCCGAATAATTCGGCGTGAGTATCGGCACGCCGTAGTCGGGCGTGCGCTCGCCGTGCTGGTAGAGATAGTTCAGGTGCAGCGTCGTGTCGGTGCCGAGACCGAAGCCGACATCGCCCATGAAGCCGTAGCGGTTGGACTCGACATGGTCGCGATCGACCACGTCCTGTTCATTGACCATGCCGACCACGCGCACCGCGATGGTGTCGGAGATCTGCTTGTTCAAGTCGATGACGCCGCGATACAGCGGCCCCATGCCGAGCTGGCCCTCGAAATCGTACTTGTCGCCGATATGGGCCTGCTTGAGCGTCGAGTTGATGGCGCCGCCGGTGGTGCCGAGGCCGAAGGACTCGGACGACGGGCCCTTGAAGACCTCGACACTCTCATAAGCGAAGCTGTCACGGACATAGACACCGTAATCGCGCAGGCCGTTGACGAAGATGTCGCCCTTGGCCTGGAAGCCGCGAATACGGAACTGGTCGCCGTTCATGCCGCCGCCGCCCTCACCGATGCCGGAGGTCACGCCCGGGACATTGCGCAGCGCCTGCTCGAGCGTCGTGACACCCTGCTGCTGCATCGTCTCCTGAGTGATGACGGTGACGATCTGCGGGGTGTCCTGCACCGTGCCGGGAAGACGCGAAAGGCCGGTGGACGCCTCCAGCGTGTTCGCCGGGCTGCCCTCGTCCTCGACGGTCACGGTCGGCAGGACCTCGTCCGTCGCCGGCACCGCCGCCTGCTGGGCGGAAGCCCCGAACATCGGAACTGCCGACAAGGTGACCGCAAGCCCTGCCGTCAGCGCAGCATTATTCGCAGTTGGGCGCAGCGTCTTCAGCGTCTTCATTGGTTTAGAATCCCCTACATTTCCTAACATTGCTCATAATGACGATTCATAACCCCTTCAAACATTATGTTTTTTATCTGTTCTAGAGTTGTTATCTTAGGACATATCTAAACTGATTGTTTTTAATTATTAAAAACTGAAACTAAACTGATAATTTGAGCACACTGCAATCCAAGAGCTTTTGTGACATAAGGAAAATTCGACCTCGCGCGATGACTGCGGCGCACCTTCAGACCCACCAAATGTGACGACTTCCCATGCGTGACGAATGGATTTCCTACACGGACCTCAAACGAATGGGTCCGGAAGTGTTGCGCACGCGCATCAGTGAGAGTCCCGAACAGGCTGCCCGCTGGGTCGAGGCCGCCGCTCTTAACGGCCTGATCAACGCCCAGCTTGCCTGGGGCCAGATGCTGGTCGACGGCCATGGCGTCGCACGCGACCCAAAGGCGGGCCTGCGCTGGTTCCGTGTCGCCGCCAATGCCGGAAGCCTGGACGGCATCAACATGGTCGGGCGCGCCTATGAGCTCGGCTGGGGCGTCGGCATCGACAGGGGCGAGGCCGCCCTGCACTACCGCGCCGCCGCTGCCAGGGGGCACGCCTGGGCGCAGTTCAACCTCGCGACACTTCTTCTCAACGGGTCCGGCGTCGTACCGGACCGCCGCGAGGCGCTGCACTGGTACGCCCGCTCGGCACGTGGCGGAAACGTCAAGGCGATGACCATGATCGGCCGCTATGTCGAGCTGGGATGGGACCGCCCCGCCCGGCCCATAGCCGCGCTGCGCTGGTATCGGCGCGGGGCGCAGGGCGACGACTATCGCGGCCAGTTCGATTATGCGCGGTTACTGCTGACCACGACCGGGCGGCTGGACCTCGCTCTGCCCTGGTTCGAGCGCGCGGTCGAGGGCGGCGTACCGCTGTTCTGTCGCCAGATGGCGGAGGGCTTGCGCGAGGCGCCCGCGCCCGAACTTCGCCGTATCGCGGTGCGTGCGCTCGAGCGCGCCGTTGAGACCGGCGAGCCGCGCGATATCAGGGCCTACGCGGGCGCCCTCGCGGAAGGGCTCGCCGGGGCAGCCGATCCGGATGCGGCGCGCCGCGAATTCACCCGCGCCCGCGAGATCGAGACCGGAATCGAGACGCCCCCTACCCCCATCGCAACGACGGCGAATCGACCCAGAAGGGGGCTATTGGCCCGATTCCGGCGTTATGCTCTGAGACTCAGGGCTGATTAATGCCATCCGCATGCGTCAGTTGCGGCTGTTCAGCCAAATCCTGACTTCGCGCATCAGGTGGCGGAAATCCCAGAACGCCAGCCCAAGCAGCACCGCCGGCACCAGCGCCAGAGCCAGCGCCCAGCCCTGCGACCAGTCGACCGGCCCGCGCGCGAAATCATAGGCCGAGAAGGCGCCGAACAGCGTGACGATGGCGGCAACGATGAGATAGGCGACGCGGTCCAGCCGGGTCAGCACCAGCGCGATCAGCGCGGCGACCGCGATGCCGATGATCGCCGCCCAGCCCCAGCCGAGCGAGAACAGCGTCGCGGTCCAGCGCCCGGCCATGAAGGAGATGAAGACCAGCGCCAGCAGCACCAGGAAGCCGGCGCGCAGCCGCATGATGGAAACACTCGTCACACCCATCGTCGCCATCGTGTTCCTCGCCCCGCCATTTCAGCCATTGTGCCATAGGCAGGCGCCCGCATGGAACGTCATGGCATCGATATACTTGTTTAGGTCTGGCTGATCGGCTTCCGGCCGATTAGCGTCCCAGCCAGTATCTTGCCGAACCGTGCGTCACCCGCGCATGGCGGCGTCAGTTCCCGCCGCCATTTTCGGATCCTCCATGCAGCACATCCTTGTCCTGTTGAACGCCAATGCGGGCACCATGCTCGACCGCAATGCCGAGCAGGTGCGCGCCCTGGTCGAGAGGGGCCTGGGCGGCGGCGGTCGCAAAGTCGAGGTGCGGTTGCTCAGCGGCAAGCAACTCGGCACGGCAATCAAGGAGGCCGGCAGCGGCCCGCACGACACCATCATCCTTGGCGGCGGCGACGGCAGCGTCAGCCTCGCGGTGCGCACCTTGCACGGCTCCGGCAAGGTGCTCGGCATATTGCCGCTCGGCACCATCAACCTGATGGCACGCGACATCGGCATGCCGCTGGACCTCGAACGGGCCGTCGCGGCGCTGGCCGACGCGGTACCGACCAGGATCGACCTCGCCACCATAAACGGCCGGCTGTTCCACACCATTTCCGGCATCGGCTTCTTCAGCCAGATGGCGCGGGCGCGGGAGACCGCGCGGCACTGGAAGCTGTGGCGCTTCTTCGCGGTGGCAATCGCCGCCGTGCTCGCGCTGCGCCGCACCGGGCGGTTCCAGCTCGACGTCACCATCGATGGCGAAAAGCACAATTACGATGCCTTCGCCGCGCTGGTCACGGTCAATCGCTTCATCGGCCCCGGCTGGCGCCGCGCCCGGCTCGATGAGGGCCTGCTGGAGGTCCACATCGCCGAGGATCGCGGCGCGCTCGCCAGGCTGAAGGCCGGCGCCGACATGATGACGGATAGCTGGCGCGACAATCCCGGCATCATCAACCTCGCGGGCCGCGACATCGTGCTGGCCCGCCGCAATCGCGACCGCTCATGGGTCTCCACCGACGGCGAGCTGGCCCGCGAGCGAATGCCGCTGCGCTACTCCATTGCCCCGCTGTCGCTCGACGTACTGATCCCGCGGGCCGGGATGGCGTGAGGCGTGAGACGAGACGCTCAGCGCGCCTCGATCTCGTAGGTCACCGAGACGTTGGAGTGGATCTCGGCCTCGCCGGCTTCCACCGGCACCGCGTCCGACTTCATCATTTGGGCGACGACCATGCGCGGCATCGGCCGGGCGCCGGGCTCGCCCGTGATGCTGATGATGCGCACCAGCCGCACACCGGCGGCCTGCGCCATGATCTCGGCCTGACGGCGGGCATCCTTCACCGCATCGATCCGGGCGGCTTCCTGCAGCGCGGCAGGCTCGGCGATGTCGAACGAGATGCTGCCGATCTGGTTGGCGCCGGTGGTCACCATCTGGTCGAGCAGGCCGCCGAGCTTGGAGAGGTCGCGCACCCGCACGCTCACCGTGTTGCGCACCTGATAGCCGGCAATACGCGGCGCCTCGTCCTTCTTCTGCGCGGCATATTGCGGCTGCACCGAGAAGCCCGAGGTCGACACGTCGCGCGATTCCACGCCGGACGCCTTGATCGCCGCGACCATGTCGGCCACCGCCTTGGTATTGGCGTCGAGCGCCTCGCGCGCGGTCTTGCCCTCGGTCACCACGCCGCTGGCGAACGACGCCGTGTCGGGCGCCGCGGTCGCGCTGCCCTCGCCGGAAATGGTGAGCGTCGGCCGCCGGTTGACCTGCCCCATGTCCTGCGCGGCGAGAGGCGACAGGCCGACCAGCAGCGTGGCGGCGACCAGGGTGGCACGGGAGAACTTCATGTTGCGCATTCCTCGAACGGTGCGCCGCCCCAAATGACGAAGCGGCATTGGCCGGCAATGCACTGCCCGAACACGGCGGCAATACGGCGGCGAGCGATCATGACAGCCGCGTCCCCCGCCAAGCTCCGCCGCCGGTTCTGGAAACACCCTATCGGGCGCTTCGCAAAATCAGTGGACACGTCCTTACCGTGGGGAAGATAGTGCTCGGCGGAAACAATTCATGTGCGAGGTCGAGATGACTGCAGCGCCGGCCACCAGCCCCAAGAATTGGTACATCTTTCTTTTCATCAGCTTCTATCTGATTGCCCAATTGCTCTGGCGCCTGTTCGTGCCGGCGCATGAATATCCCAGCCGCTCGGCGCAGGTGCTTGAGATGGTGCTGGACGCGATGATGGTGGTCGGCATCTTCGGACTTCGCGGCCAGTTGCTCGCCGCGATGCCCGAGAGCGACGGCCGTAAGAGTTTCGGCGCGCTGCTGTCCATCCTGGCCATCATCGCCGGCGTCGGGCTGTTCCTGATCCGGTTCACCAGCGACGCCGCCTGGTGGACCGGGCATCTGCAGTACAGCTTGAACTAGATCATTGCCGCTAGACGGCCCGCGGCGAGGCGCAATTCCTCGCCGCTGAAGCCGGAAAAGCCGATCACCAGCCCCTGCTGCGGGGGCTGCGACAGATACATCGCCGACAGCGCCCGCGCGCCCAGCCCGGCCGCGTTCGCCGCCCGCACGATGTCGATGTCGGACGCCTTCGTCGTCAGCCTTGCGATGAGGTGCAGGCCCTGGTCGGGCACGGCGACGGTGAGGCCACCCTCACCCGAGCGCAGCCCCGCCACCAGATCGTCGC
>LNAP01001208.1_pt1 | contig 29246 bp, 21 predicted proteins | sample 602601 | NCBI WGS metagenome assembly LNAP01 (sample SAMN02440304, study PRJNA202911) | soil metagenome | biome: Subtropical and temperate rainforests or woodlands; isolation source: soil samples (1 kg each in a 20% v/v slurry with milli Q water) were... ... | reverse complement strand
GGACGAGCAGGTGTTTGCTGGCGGCGACGCCCTCGCGATGGCCGGCCGCGTCCTGCTCGCCACCCCCGCCGCCAGCAAACACCTGCTCGTCCTCACCGACGGCGAAAACACCGTCGGCGCGACCCCGCTCGCCGCCCTCACCGCCCTCCAGCGGCAGAACCAACCGGTGTTCGTCCACGTGATCGCCCTCGACATCCCCCCCTCCGTCTTCGCCTCCCTCCAAAAAGCGGGCGCCACCCTCATCGGCGCGGCCGATGAAAAACAGCTGCAAAGCCAGCTCGATTTTATTCTCGAAAACCAGATTCTCGTCGAAGCGCCGTAACTCAGCCGCCCCTCCGCCCCTTCAACCGCCACCACTCAACCACCGCACAACTATGTTCCGCGCCTTCAAACGCCTCTTCATCTGGCTTGGTCTCGCCGCCGAAAAAGCGACCGAAACCGACGCCATCAACCAAGCCGTCGTCGAACGCGGCATCCGCGACGCCAAGGCCAAGGCCGACAAGGCCCACTACGCCAACGGCCAGCTCGCCGGCCAGATCGCCCTCCTCAAGGACCAGATCAAGCGCCAGGAGCGCCAGCGCCAGGAAACCCAGGGTCTGCTCCAGGCCGCCGCCGCCGCCAACGACGAGGCCAACGGCATCCACTACGCCGAGGAACTCGCCAGCCTCGACCAGGACCTCGCCGACAACAAATCCCAGCTCACCAGCCTCGAGGATCTCTACCAGCAGAACACCCAGATCATCGCCAACAGCCTCCGCGAGATTCAGAAATTCCAGCGCGAATTCGAGACCGTGAAGGTCAAGGTCGCCGTCGGCCGCAACCTCGAGCAACTCGCCGGCCTGATGAAGGGCTCCATCGGCGAACTCCAGGGCATGATGGGCGACGAAATGGGCCAGTCCATGCAACAACTCCGCCAGTCCGCCGCCGGCGGCGAAGGCCAGATGCGCGCCACCCTCGACCTTGCCAAGGAAATGGGCTCCTCCGGCCGCGAGCCACCGTTTTTCTTCCTGAAACCGGCCGACGCCATCGTGGTGGTCAACGCCGGCGAAACCGGCCAGCTGCCCTACCCCAGCCTCACGGCCAACCTGCACCACGAGATTGAACTGGTGGTGGCCATTGGCAAGGGTGGCAAAAACATCAAGGCGGCCGATGCGCTGCAGCACATCTACGGCTATGCCGTGGGCCTGGACATGACGCGCCGCGACCTGCAAAACGACATGAAAAAACAGGGCCGCCCCTGGTGCATTGGCAAGGGCTTTGACGCCAGCGCCCCCATTGGCCCCATCACTCCCGTCGATCAGGCGGGTGACATCGCCAAGGCCGCCATCTGGCTGCAGGTCAATGGCGCCGACCGCCAGCGCAGCACCGTGGCCCAGCTCATCTGGAACATTGCCGAAACCATCGAGCACCTGTCGGCCGCCTGGGAGCTGGCCCCCGGCGACCTGACCCCCGAAGGCGTGGGCGCCGTGGTGCGCGGCGACACACTGGAAGGCGGCGTGGACGGCCTCACCCCGCTGCGCCTGAGCGTGGTGTAGCCGCCCAGCAGCGCCTGCATTCACTTCAACTCACTTCACTTCAATTTTAATAGCTGCCTGCGCTTTAACCATAAGCGCTAGCGGCCTATTTGACTTATATTTCTGGCATGACCTTTCGCAGCCCGATCAAACACTGCCGCGACTGCGGCACGGCCGTTGCCTACCGCCTGCCCGACGACGGCGACACCAAGCAGCGCGCCGTGTGCCCCGCCTGCCACACCGTGCACTACGAAAACCCGCTGAACGTGGTGGGCACCGTGCCCGAGTTCACCGATGGCCGGGTGCTGCTGTGCAAGCGCAACATCGAGCCGCGCTGGGGCAAGTGGACGCTGCCCGCCGGGTTCATGGAGCTCGATGAAACCACGGCCCAGGGCGCGGCCCGAGAAACCGACGAAGAAGCCGGTGCCCAGATCGAGATGGGCCCGCTGTTCAGCTTGCTGAACGTGCGCCGCGTGGGCCAGGTGCACCTGTTCTACCGCGCCCGGCTGCTCAGCGACGAGTTCAACCCCGGCTATGAAACCATCGAGGCGCGGCTCTTCACCGAGGCAGAGGTTCCGTGGGACGAACTGGCGTTTCGCACCGTCAAGGAAACGCTGGCGGCCTACTTTGCCGACCGGCGCCGTGGCAGCTTCGGGCTGCACTGCATCGACATCGACTAAGTTTTCTCGCCAACCACCACATCTTCACGGGCCGTCAAATGCGCCCTTTCACGAGGCACCGTTGCAGCCCGTTGGGTTGCCGTGGCTGCCGGTAAAGCCCCGCTTGCGGACACCCCCGCCATCGATGATCGCGAGACCAGACCGGTACACGAGCCCACAATCGGCAAGGGCTTGTAAAAACTGCCATTGATTTGCGTGCGCGCAATCAGATGCTCGCGAAATCGCTCGTACAAATTTCGATTGGGCTTGTGTTGCGGCGCTTCGGCCCAAAACTGGTCCAAGTCACCCTGGTACGTGAGCCCCTCAATGTCATACAACCCATCGCCGCAAAGCTTGGTGGGGGTGCCGTGGTGCAACGCAGACAAACCTACCGTGCTGTTGACCAGAACAACCCCGCGCGCGTGGTCAAGCAATGACGGCAAATGCTGATCGTGGATGTAGAGCACGCGACGCCCCAGTTGCGCTGCCTGCGCTAACCGGCGGATCAGCGCGCCGTAATCCTGGTAGCCCCGGTCCATGGGGTGGTGCTTGAACACCAGCAGCGTGTCTGCCGGCGCATGCGCGGCAAATGAATGCAGCGTGGCCTCAATGAAGTGAGCCACACTTTCCCACTCAGAATGCACCACGATCTGCGAGTCATTGAACACCTGCAGCGGCACCAAAAAAAAGTTTTTGCTCCACCTGCTGATCAGCGCCTGCTCGATACCCTGCTCAACCCACCGGTACCATTGCTTGCGCCATACCGAGCGCACCCATGGCAAGCCCTCCAGCAGCGACAAAGGCCGATGGTGCTGGTAATGCCTAAACAACGGCTTGCCCAGCGCACCTGCGGCAAAATAAAGCAGGCCGTAGCGCACCATGGCCCAATAGGCATTGCCCACTGCTCGCCGAGGCGGGCACTTGGGTGGCTCGGCAAAGTAGTATTCGGGCTCGCCAGGCAGCAGCGAAAAGCCATTCACGCCAAAACACTCCAGAGTGATGTAGTCAGGCCGCACATAGCCTTCTTCAAACACCCCTATTTCAACCCCCAGGCGGGTGGCTACGGCATTGGCCATTCGGTGCACCGGCCGGTTGTCGCCAAACAGCAGCACCACATCAATGCGCAAGCGTTTGAGCAGCGCCTCGGTAAAAGCCGGCCACTCATCCATGGTGCCGCGATACGCAATGGCGCCGCGCGGGTAAAAAAGCCAATCACCCGCATTGAAATTGACCTTGTGCACCTGCGCGCCAGCGCCGCGCAAATCGGCTGCCAGCCGCTTGAAAAACGGCCCCACCGGCCCTTGCAACAACAACACCCGTTTGTCTTTGAACTGCTCCAACCCACGACTCAGCATACCAAGCGCTCCAGCAATCAAAAATCGCGCGATACGCGAGCGGCGGTATGAGGAATTTGAATATGGTCAAAAAACAGGCGCCCTGCATTTTTCAATGCTGCCTCATCGTTTGTACGGTTGCCAAACAGCAATGCAGACAGGTTCAGGCCCACACCGATAAAGCTGTGTCGTGAGCGTGCCAGCCCATTGGCCTGTTCGCCTTTCGAAAACCCCCGCGTGTAATAGCCAGCTTGCAGCTCCAGATACTGAAAAGGCGTGTTGCGCAGTGCATTGAAACCGCCCAGTTTCAGTGCAGCCAGGTACTTTTGCCCCGAATAATCCGAAAACGGCCGATACCCCTTGTAGCCAGACTCCTGGTATTCCATCCTGAAATCCACCAAGTCGCGCACCGTGGGGTTGACGGTGCGGACATACGCCAAACCCGTTCCCAGCAGGTTCATCACCACGTCTTCCCGGGCAAAGCCATGGTCATTCGACAGCCCGTCAAACACCTCCACATAAAGCATGATGGCCTGCGTGGTGATAGCGGCACTCAATGCCGCGCGCTCGGGTGAGCGCCCCTCCCGCAGCAGCCGATTGGCCAGCACATTCGTCAAGGCATAACTGGTAAACGCATGGCCCAGCTTGTCGGCACCGCCAGAGCCTGTGTCTTTGCCAAACCAACCCTCTGGATTCCATTTGAAAGAATTGCGGCTGCCCCAGTCCCAGCTGGTCAAACCCAGTGCCGTCACCCCGGCAACGGCAACACCAGTTTCCCACTTGGCGGCCTTTACATCCTCGCCCCAGCTTGCGAGGTCATAACGCACTTGCGCCTGGGCTGCGGCATGCCCGCCAACCAACAACACCAAGGCCATTAGCCCGCGAAAATACTTTGGAAACATCATTTTTCTTACTTCATTACGGGTTTTAGCGACCCAACAACCAACAACCACCACTTCATCCCCCAGGCTGGCCCGCGTACCCCCACACCCAAGTGCGCGCCAAAATTTTTAGCTTGCGCCATTGCCTTCTGGCAAAACCCAGGCGCAGCTTTTCCAGGCCACCGCTGGCCTCCAGCGCACTGCGGGATTCCACGATGCGATGCAGCACGGCCTCGCAAGTGGTGTAGCCCTTGAGTTGCCAGTCCCAATAAATCGGGTAGCGCAGCAAAGTGCCAGCCACCAGCTCGTCGAGCGTCAGGGCCCGACCACGCTGGCGCCGCCGCGCAAAAGCTGCACCGTCGGGCAACACGTCGTCAGTCAGCCCCCAGCCGGCATAAAACGGCTGGCCATACACCACCACCCGCTTGCCGCGCAGCAGAGCGTCAAAGCCCGTGAGCGAGGTCATGGTGTGCACCACGTCACTGGCCTCGATGCAGCTCACCACCGATAGATGTGCCTCGATATGGTCGGCCAGCCCGCGCGCCTGCGCCAGGGCCAGCTTGCCGGCGCGGTTGCCACTCATCACATCAGGGTGCGGCTTATAAACAATGAACGCATCGGGGTGCGCCTGCCGTGCTGCCTGCAGCAAGCCCAGGTTGGTCTTGACGCCCGTGCAACCGAAGCGGATGGAGGCATCGTCCTCCACCTGGCCCGGCACCAGCACCACCTGCCGGCCGGCACTGGCCCAGGCCGCCTTCTGGCGCGGCTCGAGGTTGTATTTGGTGATGCCATGCGCCACCATGAAAGCGCGCACCGCAGCGGCCCGCACCAACTCTTCTTCAGAAAAATCGGCGCCAAGCAAAATGCGCTCCAGCCCCGAAGGCTGCGTTGGGTCGAAATAAATGCCGCAGTCGTCCAGCACCAGAGACAGCGGCGCAATCAAGTCCGACCCCAGCCCCACCGAGCGCACAAAGCCGTCTTCCATACGCAACAGCCGGGCGCCGGTGCGCTGGGCGAGCAACTCAACCCCGTCAGGAGGCATACGCCCCCAAAACAAGAGGCAGTCCCCATGAGCTGGGAGCAGCGCTGCAGCCGCCTTCGCATTTTTTGCCAGACACACCTTTTTTTTGTTGAGCGAAAGCATGGGGCATACATTGGCCGCCCGCCAGCGCGGAAAGCCCACGCAAATCATTCGCCCCGCAAAGCGCTCCGCCATCTCACGCTGGCGCACCAGCCACGCCAGCACATCGAGCACCGTGCCCCGCTGGCGCGTCACAGGGTCTAGGTAGCGCGCATAGCGCAAATAAGCGCCAGCAAACAATTCATCCACCGTGCGCTGGCGCGTGCGCCGCGCACATGTCTGGCGGTCATCCGTCACCCCCCAGCCCGCATACCATGGAATGCCAAAACAGCTCACGGGCTTGCCCGCCAACAAGGCCTCGAACCCCATGGTGGAAGTCACCACATACACGCGGTCCATGTGCGCTATCAGGCTCAGTGGATTGACCGCAGCGCGCAGCACCACCGTGCGCGCATCGTCCTGCACATCGGTCAGATAGCCCCCCTTGCGGCCCGATGTCACTTCAGGGTGGGTCTTGACATAAATCGTCGCGTTCGGATTCTCGCCGAGGGCAGCGGCCAGCATTGCCCTGAAAGTGGCCCCATCGGCGCCCCCCAAGGTCACGCTCAAATCTCCAGCGGTCTGGTCAATAACCAGCACCCGAGACACATCGCCGGGCCGCAACAACTCCTGCCGCAGCGCCGGTGCATGGTTGTATTTGCTCAAACGCTGCTGCAGTAGCACCTCGCTGGCGCGCGCCGCCATGTCAACGTCGGCGCCCAGCACGTCCGCACTGCTGTTGAGCAGCCTCTCTAGCGCACTGGCTTGGGTGCAGTCGTAGAAAATGCCCTCAGAATCAAAAACCAGTGACAACGGCGGGAAGTCTTCGCCTGTGCCAAACGAGCGCAAAAAACCGTCTTCCATGCGCATAAGGGGCAACCCAAGCGCCTTCGCCCATTTCTGCGCACGCTCGGCGCTGGGTTTGCGCCCCCAGCCCAGCACGGCATCCAGCGCCTCGCGAGGCATGCCCCAGCGCGACCGCGTCAGCGCCCCCCCCGCCAGCACATCCAGCTTGAAGATACGCTCAAAGGCACGGGTTGTATAAACAAAGCCTTTTGCTCCTGCAGACAATTGCATATTCTCAGGCGATCCACCCAATATTGTGCGCGGCCTATTGTTCAAGATCACCTCCTGGCCGCAACCCTTTCGCGCGCAAAATCTCCAACCCCTGCCCAGACCACTCGGCCACCAGCGTCTGCTCTTCGTGCCAGTTATGGCGAGCCACAGCCCGATGACCCGGTATGGCAAGGTGATATGCCCCCGAAACCGAAAGCCCTGCACCAATACCGGCGGCAGCAATACCATCCCACTCCAACTCGTTCCCGAGATCCCGTAACCACTTAAGCAACAGAACACCCGCACTGGGTGGAGCCTGCAACCGGGAGACCAAGCCCCTCCACACGGCCAGTGGAACCGTCAGCACCTTTGATCCAGCCCGCAAAAGCGGCAGCACCATATCCCAATTACCCAGTGTGTAGCGCACATCAGGGCCTGCCACAACCACCCACTGCACGCTGCGCGGAACCGGCCCCCGATATCCCGGCGACAGCACCCACACATCCAGCCGCCTACCTATATCCTGGGCATGCGAAGTTGCCTGCGCGAATTGATTGAACCGCACCACACCGCCGCAGCCATCAATGGCCTCGCCCAGGCGGCTGCCTCCTAACGCAGCCGCATTGCCCACAACGCACAGGCCGCTTGCGCGCCGCTGCACGCCAAGCCAGGTAGAAAAATCTGACCGCCACTGACCTTGCATCGCATCAATCAGCGCTAACGGTGAACGGGTAGCCTCACCCAACTGGCGATAAACAGCGGGAGGAAGCTTTAATGCGCCACACGCATCCAGCGGCAAAGCAGCAAGCCGCTCTGGCATGGCTTCAGCAATCAGCCCCAACGCGACCCGCTGCTGAGAGGGCGCCAACCTAAACAGTTCATCCGCCAAGCGCGCCGCCCACCGCTTACGCAGCGGGCGCCCCAAGTCGCGCAAAAACATGGCATAGGCAAGAGCCCTTGTGGCGCCGCCGACCCACCCTCCACGAGCAGCTATGGAAAAGCCGGCCAGAGTTCTATGGTCATACAGCCCCTTGCGTCGACGACGCTTGGCCCAATACATGGCAACAAACGCTTGCAACGGATGGACTGAGCCGCGCTCCCTCATGCCTGCCCCCGCCCCAGCGCGAACGCAAGCCATGAGCCCGTCAGCGCATGTATATCGGCAAGAGGGCGAACGCGCTCGCGCAAACCGTTCGCCAGCGCGGCATAGGCGGCACTGTCACCCAACAAGTGTTCAAGGCGATCTTCAAACTCTGCAACGCCCGAAACCCGTTGAGCACCCGCCCCATCAAACCTTGCGGCGTCAGGTAAATCGGAGCACACCGTTGGCACGTTCCACCAGGCTGCCTCAATGACCTTCAAGGCGGACTTGCAACGTGTAAATGGCGTGGACTCCAAAGGAGCCAGATTGATGGCGGCACCGGCAAAGCTGTCGTGATACCGATCAAAAGGCAGCTTGTCTTTACGAATGATCTGCCCCGCCCTGGCATCGAGCGAAAAGTTCAACGGCCCCGTCACGCGCAGCTGCACTTGTGGATGCCGACGCAGCACCCGCGCAACCGCAGGTGCAATTTCCGCAAAATCCCGATCGTGGCTGCGTGTACCAGGCAAATAGGTGATGGCCTTCACTGCACCATCGCGTGGATGCAAAGGCAAGCTCCACCAGCTTTGATGCACCGCATTGGGCATCACCATCACGTCCACGCCAGGCAACACACGGCGAACTTGTTCAGCCAGTGGCTGGGTCGAGACCGAAACCCCATCCACACAGGCCAACGCATCCCGGTTCGCAGCAAACTGCTTTTGCGTGGCATGCAGCCCCACCAGCTGGTTGCTCACACCGGGGCTGAATGGCGCCAGTTCAGGATCCATGATGAGGTCGTCCACATCTGCCAAGATGCGTGCCCCTCTGAGCCGCAGCCAAGCCAAAGTGGCCTTGAAGCGCAAGTTGGCACTGGGCCGATGAAACACCACCACGTCCCAATGCTGCGCCCAGGGCAGCATGGAAACATGGCCGCTCCAGACGCGATGCCCCAGCTCTTTGGCGGCCAGGGAAAGATTCATGCAGCGGTAAATAAAAGACGGATCCTGCAAATAGCGATCCGCTCTTTTGTTGCATGCCAAAAACGCAATGGACGCCATTACGCCTGCACCCGCAATCGTTCAATCGCCATCATCACAACGCGCAATACGCCAACAAGCCAGCCGTTGAGGCATCCAGCCCACCGAAGTCACCCGAATCCAGGCGTTCCCGCAAATCCTTGGCCAGTGTTTTGCCCAGCTCTACGCCCCACTGGTCAAAGCTGTTGATGCCCCATACCGTGCCGGCCACAAACACCCGGTGCTCGTGCATGGCCAGCAAAGCGCCCAGGGATTCGGGCGTCAACGCATCCATCACCATGAAAGTGCTGGGGCGGTTGCCTGGAAAATCCTGGTGCCCCGGCAACTGCCCCTCACACGCCTTGGCGCCCTGCATCAGCGCCTGCGCCTGGGCCAGCGCGTTGGCCAGCAATGCCTCTTGGTGCTCTGGAAGGCCATGGGCAGCCTTGCGGGCCACAATGAACTCCACGGGAATGCGCTGCGTGCCCTGGTGCAGCCACTGAAAAAAAGCATGCTGGCCATTGCTGCCAGCCTCGCCCCAGACCATGCCAGTCGTGTTGCAGCGCACCGGCGTGCCATCGGCCCGCACCTGCTTGCCATTGCTCTCCATCTCCAGCTGCTGCAAATAGGCTGGCAAGCGCCGCAGGCCATGGTGATAAGGCGCCACGCAACGCCCCGGCATCTGCAAGAAGCTGCTGTACCACACGTCCAGCAGGCCCAGCCACACCGGCACATTGCTGCGCAACGGCGCTTGCGCAAAGTGCTGGTCCATGTCGGCCGCGCCGGCCAGCAAACGCTCAAATACCTGCGGCCCCACCGCAATCGCCACCGGCAGGCCCACGGCAGACCACAACGAAAAACGCCCACCAATACCCGCCGGAATGTGCAGGGTCTGCGTAAACCCCGCTTGCCGGGCCAAGTCTTGGCGAGACGTGATCGCCACACAATGATCCGGCCAGTGCACGCCACCATCGGCCTGCAGCCATGCCAGTGCCGACGCCATGTTGCGCTGCGTCTCCGCCGTAGTCCATGACTTGGACGCCACAATGAACAAAGTGTGCGCAGGCGTCAGCCCGCACAGCACCTGCTGCAGATCATGCCCATCCATGTTGGACACCACATGCACCCGCGGCGCCCCGGCACACCAGGGGTGCAAGGCTTGCAACACCAGCTCGGGCCCCAGGCCCGATCCGCCAATGCCGATGTGCACCACATCGCGAAACTGCGCCCTGGCCCGAATCTGCCCTGCCATGGCCAGCATGCTGCGCAACCCCTCGTGGCATTCCACGTCAGCCGCCTGTGAGGCAGGCGGCGGCTGCCCCTGCGCTTGTCCGTAGGGTGCGCGCAGGCACACATGCAAGGCGGGGCGCTGCTCCGTCACGTTGACCACCGCACCGGCATACAGGTCATCGCGTCGGCAGGCCACGCCGGCCTGCTTGGCCAACTGCAGCAGTGCGTTCAGCGTAGGCTCATCCCACAGGTTCTTGGAAAAATCCACCAGCACATGCGGCGCCTGCAGGCTGAAATCTGCAAAACGCCCAGGCTCCCGCAAGGCCTGCTGCAAATTCATGCCTTGCCCACACGCCAGGGCCTGTGCCTGAAGCACCTGCCAGATTGATTCAATCGCGTTCAAAACTGTTTTTCCTCTTGCTCTGCCATGGCACCGCGCCAGGGCTTACGCAAAAACCTCGGCCTCGCCAAAGGCCTTGCCCACGGCATCCTTGGCGGAAACCAGAGGCTCCACACCCAACTGGGGCCATTGAATGCCCAGCTCCGGGTCGTCCCAACGGATGCAGCGCTCGTGCTGCGGGGCATAAAAGTTGCTGGTTTTGTAGAGAAAGTCCGCGCTCTCGCTGGTCACCACAAAGCCATGGGCAAAGCCCTCGGGCACCCACAACTGGCGCTGGTTCTCTTCAGACAGCTCCACCCCCACCCACCGGCCAAAGGTGGGCGACGACTTGCGCAGATCCACCGCCACATCAAAAACACTACCGCGCACCACGCGCACCAGCTTGCCCTGCGGCTGCTGTATCTGGTAGTGCAGGCCGCGCAGCACCCCCTTGCTCGAGCGCGAGTGATTGTCCTGCACAAAATCCACATGACGGCCCACGGCCTGGTCAAACACTTGCCGGTTAAAGCTCTCAAAGAAAAAGCCGCGCGCATCCCCGAACACCTTGGGTTCAAAAATGAGCACGTCCGCAATCGCGGTCTGAATGGCTTGCATGGAAATCCCCAAAACCTAAATCAATAGCAGTGAGCGCAAGCAATCATTGGGCTTGCGCTACTTTTTGTTCAAAACCCTCTGTTTGTTCGGCCTCAAGCCGACAGACCTTCCTTAAGCAAGCGCATCAAATACTGGCCATAGCCGTTCTTAAGCAAGGGCTGGGCCAACTGCTCCAGCTGCGCAGCGCCAATCCAGCCCGCGCGGTAAGCCAACTCTTCGGGGCAAGCGGCTTTCAGCCCTTGCCGGTGCTCCAGCGTGGCGATGAACTGGCCGGCTTCCAGCAAGCTCTCATGCGTACCGGTGTCCAGCCAGGCGTAGCCCCGGCCCATCAGCTCCACATTCAATTGCTCCTGCTGAAGGTACAGACGGTTGAGGTCGGTAATCTCCAGCTCGCCGCGCGGCGAGGGCTTGAGGCTCTTGGCCATCTCCACCACCTGCTGGTCGTAGAAGTACAGGCCTGTGACCGCATAACTGCTCTTGGGCTGGGCTGGCTTTTCTTCCAGCGACAGCACCTTGCCCCGTGCATCGAACTCGGCCACGCCATAGCGCTGCGGGTCATGAACGTGGTAGGCAAAGACCGAGGCGCCGCTTTGGCGGGCACCCGCCTTCTTCAGCAGTGGCTGAAAATCATGGCCATAGAAGATGTTGTCGCCCAGCACCAGAGCGCTGGGCGCGCCATTGAGGAACTGCTCGCCGATCAGGAAGGCCTGGGCCAGCCCGTCCGGGCTGGGTTGCACCGCGTATTGCAGGTTCAGCCCCCACTGGCTGCCGTCGCCCAGCAGTTGTTCAAAACGCGGCGTATCCTGCGGCGTGCTAATGATCAGAATGTCCCGGATGCCCGCCAACATCAGCGTGCTCAGCGGGTAGTAGATCATGGGCTTGTCGTAGATGGGCAGCAGCTGTTTGCTGATGGCCAGGGTGGCGGGATGCAGACGGGTGCCGGAGCCGCCAGCCAGAATGATGCCTTTGCGCTGTGTCGTCATGATTCTTAAATTGATAGCTGTCAGCGCTTATCTCGTAAGCGCTTGCAGCCAATTTCCTTGATATTTATAAAATTTCCTGCAGCATGCGGTCCACGCCTTGCTGCCAGTCTGGCAGGCGTAACTGCATGGCAGTCTGCAGTTTTTGCGTATGCAGACGCGAGTTCAGGGGTCGCTCAGCCGGTGTCGGGAAGGCCGTGGTCGGCACGGCAGCAATGCTTTGCACTTTCCAGCCCAGATCCGGACGCAGGCTTTGCGCGCGCTCGATCACATGGCTGGCATAGGCATGCCAGGTGGTTGCTCCACCTGCCACCAAGTGATAAAGCCCGCAGTCAGCCTCATGGGCAGCCACATGGCGCACTGCGTGTGCTGTCACGTCTGCAATCAGATCAGCACCGGTCGGCGCACCGTATTGGTCGTTGATGACGCTGAGCGCTTCACGCTCCTGCGCCAGGCGCAACATGGTCTTGGCAAAGTTGCCGCCACGCGCCGCATAGACCCAGCTGGTGCGAAAAATCAGATGGCGGCAATTCGTGGCCGCAATCCGCTGCTCGCCTTCGAGCTTGGTGCTGCCATAGACCGATAGCGGCCCCGTCGCATCACCCTCCTTGCGTGCCGCATCGCCAGAGCCGTCAAAGACATAGTCGGTGCTGTAGTGCACCAGCAAGGCGCCCAGGCTTTTGGCCTCCCGCGCCATGACTTCGGGCGCCTCGGCGTTCAGGCGCAAGGCCAGATCCGGCTCGCTCTCGGCCTTGTCCACCGCCGTATGCGCTGCGGCATTGACGATCACATCCGGGCGCACGCTGCGAATGGTCTGCGCCAGCGTCTGCAGGTCGCCGATATCGCCGCACAGGCCATTTCCATCCACATTCACGCTCTGGCGGTCCAGCGCAATCACCTCGCCCAGCGGCGCGAGACTGCGCTGCAGCTCCCAGCCGACCTGACCACTCTTGCCCAGCAGCAGCAGCTTCATGCCGAAGCCTCGCCGGTGTACTGCTTTTGCACCCAGTCACGGTAGGCGCCCGATTGCACATGGGCCACCCATTCGGGGTTGGCCAGATACCACTGCACGGTCTTGCGAATGCCGGTCTCGAAGGTCTCGGCAGGCTTCCAGCCCAGCTCACGCTCGAGTTTGCGCGCATCGATCGCATAGCGGCGATCATGGCCGGGACGGTCGGTCACATAGGTGATCTGCTCGGCGTAGGCCTTGCCATCGGCGCGCGGACGCAGCTCGTCGAGCAAGCTGCACACGGTCTTGACGATGTCGATGTTGGCCATTTCGTTCCAGCCACCCACGTTATAGGTCTCGCCCAACTTGCCGGCTTCAAGCACTCGGCGGATGGCGCTGCAATGGTCGCGCACATACAGCCAGTCGCGCACCTGCATGCCATCGCCATAAATGGGCAGCGGCTTGCCTGCCAGGGCATTGACAATGACCAGCGGGATGAGCTTTTCCGGGAAATGCAGCGGGCCGTAGTTGTTGCTGCAATTGGTCGTCAGCACCGGCAGGCCGTAGGTGTGATGCCAGGCTCGCACCAGATGGTCGGAAGCCGCCTTGCTGGCCGAGTACGGGCTGTTGGGCTCGTAATTGTGTTCTTCGGTAAAGGCAGGATCGGTCGGCGCGAGCGTGCCATAGACCTCGTCGGTCGAGACATGCAAAAAGCGAAAGCCGGACTTGGCCTCGCCCTCCAGACCATTCCAATAGGCACGCACCGCCTCCAGCAAACGGAAAGTACCCACCACATTGGTCTGGATGAAATCCTCAGGGCCGTGAATGGAGCGATCCACATGCGACTCGGCCGCAAAGTTCACCACAGCACGAGGCTGGTGCTGCGCCAGCAATTGCGCCAGCTTGGCACTGTCACCGATATCGGCCTGCACAAAAATATGGCGGGCATCATCTTGAAGGGAGGAGAGATTCTCCAGATTGCCGGCATAGGTCAGCTTGTCGATATTGACCACGGGTTCATTCACATTTGCTAGCCAGTCGAGAACAAAGTTGGCACCAATAAAGCCTGCACCGCCAGTAATTAATAGCATTTTTCAGTCCTATTTATTCAATAATAGTAAATATTTCATTTTTATCGTTTGATAAAACCAAATATTCAGGATCATCTAAGCTCAAAAACATTTGATTAAATTTCATTGAAAATAAATTTGAATTACCTTTTTCTGCCAAGAAAACGGTTTTTGATTTATCATCCAAAAATATTTTTTCATTTTCGAAATTCAAATATAATTTTCTACCAGAGAAAACATAAAAAACAATTTCATTAACAGATTTAAATTCACATCTAACTATCTGAAGTCCACGTTCTGATGATTTTTTTTCTTTCAAGACGAGCCGTCCATCAAAAAAGAAAACTCTTCTTCCATCAGATACAAATAAAAAATTAGAGAATTTGTATTTTTTATTAATTTCACTTGTCATGGAATATATCAAATCATAATTTATATCTTCATTTGATTTCGTTCCAATTTGCTTATAAAGTTCCCTCAGGACATCATTCTGATTCAACTCATGAGAAGAGAATTCATTTTGATTTAAAAAACCAATATTCTTTCTAAAATCTTCGTCAAGCAAAGATAATCCAGTTGAATTTTTCTTATCTTTAATTAATTGCTCAAACTTATATCTATTATTATTTACATCCACATCTAATTTGGAAATAAATTTTGCTTTGATCCAAAAAAAATTATACCAAAAAGTGCCAGAAACAGTTGGAAACAACCCGGCTTTATTAAAATAAACATCTGACAATTGATTTAATAATTTATTTTTAAAATTTAAAACAATATTAAATTTGAAAATTCCAGTTTGAATCAATCCTTTATTGAAAACACCTTTTGAGTGGGAATAAAATATTAAATCATCATCATCCAATAAAGAAGAATAATCTTTCATGGAAATAAATCCAGGATATTCAAATAGATTTTTATTTCCACAATATTTTTTATAGACGCCAAAACTCAACTCAGAAGAGTAAACATCAATTAATTCCCATAAATATTTTGGGGCTGTATAAACAATAAATTTATTATTAAATTCTTCAAATCCTTCTGTATTTTTTATAAATCTTAATTGATCAAAAATGTAATTCAACCTCTCCATTAAATCTGAAGCAGAATCACCCTCAACACCGATATATGCAAAATAAAAAAAAGTCTTCTTCATGATTATCTCAAATAATTCATCAATAATTCATCAATAGGCAAATATTCTTCTATGAGATTTTCCCTTGCATTTGATGCAATTTTTAGCCTCTGCTGATGATTTTCAATCAAATATGAAATAGCATTCAACCATTCTTGAGAAGTATTTTCAACAGCTAAGCAATTAATTTTATTTCTTATCACTTCTTGATATGTAAAAACATCAGAAACCACAATTGCCATATCCAGAGCCGCATACTCCAAAAATTTCAGATAGCTTTTTGATTGATTAAATTCATCATCAACCAACGGAATAATACCAATATCCCAATGCACACGTTGCTGCAGCCAATTGACGAAATTGGGGTAGTCATTCTTCTTAGGCAACCCTACTCTTTTCCCAAAAGTAGGCGTCCGATTTTGAAATCCACCAATAACTTCGATTTCAATTTTCGAACCATACTTTTTTTGCAGAATTTGCATTGCTTCCGCAACCACATCAAGATCTGCATCATGTGTTGGCGTACCAATATAACCAATGCGAATAGGATCTCCCTCCTTACGTGCAAATGGCCCTTGACTATGATCACGCTGTTGGTGCAAATTCCAGAGTTCACTATCCAATCGGTTAGGTACGATCCGCACATTAGCATTAAATTTTTTCAACTTCTCAGCCAAAGGTGCAGTCGATGCAGTCACAACATCCGCATTCTTGGCAAGAAAATGTAATTTATCTAAAAGTTCTTGTGGGTTTTTATTGAAGCCTCTTTGCTGAAGTCCTTCAATATGCATAAGGTCATCATCAATTTCATAAATTAACTTTCCACCCGCCTTTTTCCATTCAATCAACCACTCCTTCAACTCTGAAAGAGCCCATGCTGCTGCATCCCGTTGAATAACTACAGCCTTGGCTGACCCGGGTGCAGGCAGGTCTGCACGAATCTCTACGCTCCACTCACGAAGAATTTTGTTCGATCGAAATGGAATAGCCACTCTGACATAGCCAGACCCTGCGGGTAACCCGTCATTTCGCAGGGAAGGAAGAAGAATCAGCTTAGGTTTAATGAACACGGGGTTGACAACCCGGTGTGCTTTCAATGCGGAAAACAATGGCACATACTCGCTAACAGCCGCCTGATGAACTGAATAGCGAGCCGCAGTCATCAAGCCATGATGCTTCATCTGCTCAATCTTTGCGCTGCCCGAATCAATGAGCTCTGACAACCTTTTAAAGACCTGATCTTCATTCAGCGTATCTACAACAATCGAATTCACGCCATCTAGCGCATATTCATTGGCTCCACCTGTAGCCGGTACCATCGCTGCGCATCCACAGGCCATCGCCTCCAAGGCAGTACGGCCAAATGCTTGATAATCTGAGAAATCAAGGAATATATCGCTTTTTCCAAGAAGAGCTGCAACCTGCTCCCTCTTCAATGAGCCATAACACACATATGGAAAATCACGTTGCAGAGCCTGAAGAGCCGCATCGTCTTCCGAACACCCGAACAAATGAAAGCTCAATCTTCCCGGATATTTCTGACTCAAGCGCGAAAGAACACGCATTGATCGATCTGCGCCTCTTCGTGGAGTCGCAGGTCGGATCATGACTGCAATATGCAGCTTTCCATCTCGCGAATGAGAGACCGGCTTGTAAATGGAATGATCAATACTGGGCGAGACCTTGTGAACTTTACTGGCGTGATGGCGTTGAACCTCGTCAATAATCCATTGAGTTTTTGCAAATAAAAAGGCATTAGGCACCAAATCATATGAATCAAATGCTTCTTTCCATTTTTCACTACCTTTTTCAGAAAATAGAGGTTCATAATCCTGAACATAGTAGGCCGGCATAATATGGGGATTGATTTCAACAATTTTTTTCACCAGCCGCATAGACGAAAAAATGGTCCCAATCACAACATCATATTTTTCGGATATTTCCAGAATATTGTTTTCTGAAAACCCCTCAAACATATCCATAGAACCAGGAATAATTTCATAATTCTGATGAAACCCTGCAATGTGTTCATTCTTGACACCCACCTTGGCATTAAACCCAAGGCGGCGCATTTCAGCCACTTCTTGTACCACAGAGTGCGCACCACCACCACCACCTTTAACTGGCAGGAGATAAAGCACACGCATATCCATTAAATCAATATTCTTTGATGCATCTGTGTTCTCTCTGATTTTCGTCTGCAGGCGCGCTCTTACCTCATCCAAAATTTCTGTCTTTTTAACCGCATTTACTCTGCTGAAATATTTTTCAGCAGAGTGCTTTTTTTTCAGATTTTCAGTGCCTTCTTGCGAAAGTTTTTTACGCTTTTCATGACCGAAGCTTTTGGATTTTGCATGAAAAACATAAGTGTCATCGGCGATAGCAATTTCAAAGCCTGCATCGATCGCGCGAATACAAAAATCATTTTCCTCGCCGTAGCCTATGGGGAAATTTTCCTCATCCATAAAGCCGATCTTTTCCAGAACCGCTTTTTTGATCATGAAGCAAAATCCATTTGCAAATGGAAGCCGGGGGTAGACCCGCTGAGATGCCGAGCGAACCAAATCGGCCATTTCATCGACTGAATAGCCATTCGGAATTTCATTGACCGCAAATGCCCCCGTCTCATCATGCAAATGAGGCACATTTTGCCAACTGGCTGCATTCGACAAGGGCCCCACAATGCCTATTGACGGGGCAGACTCCATACAGCGGATCAACCCGGTCAGCCAGCCCTTGGAGACAATCGTGTCACTGTTTTGTGTGACCGCATAGTCAGCGTTCGATGCTTTCAAGCCCGTATTTACCGCTTTGGTGTAGCCGGAATTTTTAGCATGTTCAATTAACTGAAATAGCGGTTTTCCTTTGCAGAACTCTCGCAACCATTCAGAGGTATCTTTTTCTGACCCATCATTGACCACAATGATGCGCACATTGAAGCCATCCGTATTGCGCTGCAAAGATGCCAGACACTTTTTAACGTCTTCCAATGCGTTGTATACAGGGACCACCACATCCACACTGGCTACTCGGCTGGCTTCAAGAGCGGGTAGTGCACCAACCCGCCGCTGAGCTAACTCAATATTCCCGCTCATCAGATGGGCAAGTTCTGGATTACTCGCCTTGGCGCGCATGTAATGCTCTATGGCAGCCTGATAGTTTTTTTGTCGAAAGGCTAAATTGCCTTGCATCAGTTCAGAATTACCCATTTCACACCCTCAATTAATTCAATTTAATATCCAAAATCTTCAAATCACTGATTTTTAACTCATGCGATCTATCCCCATCTGGCTGAGAAGTCCTCTGAATTAAAAAAGAGAGAATTTTATCTTTTCCCCATCTTACTCTGTCTATAACAGGCTCTGAAAATTCAATATATTCTGGCCATAGAATTTCATTAGAAATGGTCACCTGATATTTACCCAATTCCATTTCAAGCATGGAAAATGCCAGAGCATCACCGGTCATATCTCCTCTAGAGATCACCAATACATGATCATTTTCATCAATCACTATTTCTGGGCGACTGATGGGTATTTTTAATGTTCCGCCGCCTTGAAGATTGAAAGATTTCTCCCGGTCAGAGATTTGCGTACAAAGCCATTGCACCCCATCAAACCAGAGGTGCTGGTATTGTGGAACCCCATTCACATCATTTGCATAAAAAACAATATGTGGCCGATTCTTGCTGTCTAGCGCCATACTGCATTGATTAATCAAATTACTTCCGGGTGAAACTGGCCAAACCGTTTCCGCATTGACCTGTTTCATTGGAAGTTTGCACGGCTGCCCCAATGAAGTGAACCAGTGCAGACCATTATCATGCGACCACGCGTAGCCAACATTTACATTATTGACCAGCTGCTTCTCACCCAGCATTTCGGTGCGCCAGACAAAGGATAGATGCAGAGATCCATCTGTTCCAATAGCAGGGTGATTCCAATAAGCATTGCTTGTCCAAGGCTGATGATCAGCACCGCTCAAAATAGCAGTCGGATAATCTTTCCATGACTGATTTTTTTCGTCATACACCTTAATGCGTGCGCTACCCTTATTGTGATTTCCATCACGGTATAACATCGTCAATGGAAATTCATGACGAGGCAGTATAAAGGTAGGGTAGGTCACATTATCTTCATATACCCCAGTCATTGGCAACTCATCTGTCCAGCTTTGTATATCATGGAAATTTAAGCTGCGACGATAGCGCAAACGGGTTGCATGGTGGTCGTAACTCATATGCAGACAACCATCTCTATCCATTCCCAAGCTAATGCTGTTGTGCGCATCTTTCAGATTGAATTGGCCCTTGACATCATGGGTATGAATGTCATTATTTTTCAAATCCCGCTGCACCACACGCAAAGTGGATTCATCAATATAAAACGCAGTGTATTGATATCCATCTTTTGTCAATATGCCATGGTGGCGAAAAATGACCGTATTCACGGTATTCCCCGCCCAAGCTTTACCTAAATCAATACAGGCAAGCTGCTTGGCATCAACTTTGTTTTTTTTATAGCCAGAAGAATTTTCTTGAAAATCTGGCATTTCAAAAAAATAATCTTTACCTGATTGAAAAATCTCTGTGGGAAACAGGCTTTTAAGCAGCTTCAACTGAGTTGAAGCGCTAATCAGCGCATCCCGCAACTGACTTTCTCTGTTCGATTGATTCACCGAAAGTCCTTGCAATTGGGAAATACGCAATTCAAAAGCTGAAATCTGTGCCAAGCGCTGAGTGGCCAGGTTTTCTGTGTTCGCAAATGCCTGTCGTGTTTTCTGAAATTCAGCTTTTACTTTTTGCAGATCTTCAACCGTTGTACTGCAGGTGTCATCGGCTATCTGCTTCTCCTGCTTCAAACTGATTAAATTCGCCTCTAACGCTTGCTGGACTTGCGCTTGAAGCTCTTGTTTTTTAAGCAGTTCGGCTTTTTCTGTTTGGGCTTTGTTCAACTGCGCTTGCAGATCAGTCAGCGCCTGCTGGGCGGTTTGCTTGGCTTTGGCCTCAGCTTCACGCTCTTGTGCCATTTGAGTCAGATCGGCCTGGAGAGCTTTTAGCGCCTGCGCTTGCACCTCTTGTTTTTTAAGCAGTTCGGCCTTCTCTGTTTGGGCTTTGTTCAACTGCGCTTGCAGATCAGTCAGCGCCTGCTGGACGGTTTGCTTGGCTTTGGCCTCAGCTTCACGCTCTTGTGCCATTTGAGTCAGATCGGCCTGGAGAGCTTTTAGCGCCTGCGCTTGCAGCTCTTGTTTTTTAAGCAGTTCGGCCTTTTCTGTTTGGGCTTTATTCAACTGCGCTTGCAGATCAGTCAGCGCCTGCTGGGCGGTTTGCTTGGCTTTGGCCTCGGCATCACGCTCTTGTGCCATTTGAGTCAGATCGGCCTGGAGAGCTTTTAGCGCCTGCGCTTGCACCTCTTGTTTTTTAACCAGTTCGGCTTTTTCTGTTTGGGATTTGTTCAACTGCGCTTGCAGATCAGTCAGCGCCTGCTGGGCGGTTTGCTTGGCTTTGGCCTCAGCTTCACGCTCTTGTGCCATTTGAGTCAGATCAGCCTGGAGAGCTTTTAGCGCCTGCGCTTGCAGCTCTTGTTTTTGCAACAAATCTGCATTCCGATACCGCTCTTGCTCAAGCTGGGCCTGCAGCACTTTCTGGCGCTGTATGGCAGCCTGCTTGCTTTCTTGCTCTGCAATCTGTGCCTTTAAGGCTTGCGTGGTGGCATGGCGGTAGTCACGCACGAACAAGGCATAAGCAATGTCGGGGTGGCGGGTGGGCTGCAGTGCAAGCTGGGTAAATGCTGGCAGCAAACCCCTTAACTCTGCCAGGCCAGCGCCGGGTATCTGGTATGCCTTGTTTTCTGTCAGCACAACACGCGCGACAACCACGTCGAGTTGTGACAGTGCAGAAGCAGCGGCTTTGAGCAAGCTGGCTGCAGGGAAGCAGTCCAGCACCAACCACTGGTTGGCGTGCTGCTGCGCCAGCAATTCGGTCAAAGCAGTGGCATGGCGCTGGTGTGCCTGCAATGTATGCACATTGGGCCACAGCTGCTGTACAGCTTCAGCAGACAGCAAGCCACTTTCTGTTGCCAGGCTGCGGGAATAAAACTCAACCTCCCCAGCTTCAGCCGCCACCACGGCATGCAGAAGCAGGGCCTGCGTAAAACCGCCCGCAGCCTGCACATGCTGCAGTGCCACAAACTGCTGCTCATCAGCTTCTACCAAGGTGGACGGCACCTTGAGGGCACTGAGCCACTGCGCCCAGCGCCCCTTGCCATTGCCAGCCCCCACCAAGGTGATGTGGCTGGGGGGCATGAGATCTTGCAAAAAATCCAATAAAGGGGGCAATGCTTGGGTGGTGCTGTTCATATGCAGGCCAGTGTGCGGGTGAATATTTTTAGCAGTGAAGTGCGATTACCGGCGCTCTTTACGAAATGCTTGGGTCTCCCCCAACAATGCCCAAGGCATAGCCACCCAGCCACTCAAAGTTTTTGAATTGGCAATCATGCGCGCGCCCAGCCGATAAGACAGGTGCTGTTTTACGCGTTCCGCCTCGTGTGCATCACGGTATTGCGCAATGGGCGGCAGCTTTTGATTGGCACGTGCGGCCTGGTCTTGCTTAAAACGTTTGAATTCAGCATTCAGCGCAAATGGCATGCGCAGCCAGCCGCCCACAGACCGCGACTGGGCAATCATGGTTGCGCCCAGGCGGTAAGAAAGCTCTTGTTTCACACGCTCTGCAGCACCGTAATAAGTTGCGTTAGATTGGGACTGCAGCTTGACGCCACCCGATTTGAGCTGGAGGTTTTCTAGGTAATACCGCTCCAGCTCTTCTTGCACTTTGTGCAGTTGGCTTAAAAGCAGCTCGTTTTCTTCTTGCAGTTCGGCAGACGCGGGCTTGGCAGCGGCCTGCTGCAGCTTGGCAGCCTTGTCTTGGGCAGCCTTCAAGTCTGCCTGCAACTTGTGGTTAACAGCTTCTGCTTGCTGCAGCTTGGCAGCCTTGTCTTGGGCGGCTTTCAGGTCTGCCTGCAACTTGTGGGTAACAGCTTCTGCTTGCTGTAGCTTGGCGGCATTGTCTTGGGCAGCTTTCAGGTCCGTCTGCAACTTGTGGGTAACAGCTTCTGCTTGCTGCAGCTTGACAGCCTTGTCTTGGGCAGCCTTCAAGTCTGCCTGCAACTTGTGGGTAACAGCTTCTGCTTGCTGCAACTTGGCAGCCTTGTCTTGGGCAGCCTTCAAGTCTGCTTGCAACTTGTGGGTAACAGCTTCTGCTTGCTGCAGCTTAGCGGCCTTGTCTTGGGCAGCCTTCAAGTCTGCTTGCAACTTGTGGGTAACAGCTTCTGCTTGCTTCAGCTTGGCGGCCTTGTCTTGGGCAGCTTTCAGGTCTGCCTGCAACTTGTGCATTTCAGCCAGTTTTGTGGCTTGCTCCTGGGATTGCAGATAGCGGCTTTCCAGCTCTTCTTGCACTTGATGTAATTGCTGCAGCAACAAGCCGTTTTCTTGCTCGCTATCTTGCAGTGCAGTGTTACGACTGCTCAGCAACTGATCTTGCTCGAGCACGCGTTGCTGGGCGCGCAGATGGGTTTGCTGCAGTTGCTCAATCTGACGATGACTGTGTTGCAGTTGCTGCTGCCTGTCTTGAAGTGTTGCACCCAGCTGTGCCAAGCGTGCGGCCGATTGCTGCATGGCTGTTTGCTGGGCCACAAAGGCTGCCCATGCCTGGTAGTGCTGCTGTTGTAAGTCATGGCCTGCCAGCAAGGCTGTGCCCTGCTGTTGCGCCCGCAGGGGCATGGAGGCTGCGGCTTGCAGCTGTGCGTAAAGTTCTTGCGCCTCAGGGTGTTCTTGCAGCAGCTGCTGTGCCAGCCATTGCGCCAAGGCATGGTTCTGCAGGTCTGATTGCGGCGCTGCCACATGAGTTCCGTCTTGCACGATGTCGACTTCCGCAGTCTCGGCTTGGAGCACAGGCTGTACGCCGTCGTGTACGCCATCGTCGGTCACTGAAGTGTTGAGCCGCCCCTGCGCTGCACCTGGCAATTGCAGCGGCGCATCCATACGCGCACTGAGTTGCTGCACATAGTGCTCAGCCGATACCTTCACCTGGTCTGCATGCACCAGCAGGCTGCGCTCTGGGTTGCGCAGGTGAAAACTCAGCAACGCAGAGTTATAAGCCACCCAGGCATTGACTTTGGCTTGCAGCGCTTCAGGATCTGTCTCTAGGTGCTCCACAGCGTGACGGGTCAAAGCAGTTTGCGGGGCGTCATACACCAGCACAAACATGGTTTGCGGGTCTTGGGCTTTCCAGTAGTCCAGCAGATAAACGGCCTGCACATCCGCCCATCCCCACAAGGGCTGCTCCATATTCGCCAGCACCAAATCCAGCGCCAAGCCTTGCCACACGGGGGCGACTGCAATTTGCTGCAACTCATCAGCACTGCGCACCTGCTGCACTGGCACTGCGCCATGGGCTTTGAGCAGGGTTGCACCGATTTGCTCTGGGGTGAACCCTTCACGGCGCGAGGGAAGTGCCTGGGACATGCCACAGGCCAACAGCAACTCTTCTACCCTCTCCAGGCCCGACTGCGGGTGGCCAACAACAATGATCTTATTCATAAGCTTCTTTTTTATTCAAAGGGTTACAGACCAAAAACCACTTTGGCGCTCACGGCAATCTGGTAAATGATTTGCGTCATGTCTTTCCAGAACTGGCGCTTTTTCTCGTCCACCTTGGGCAACACCAGAATCTGGTCGCCCGGTTTGACGGTGCTGCTTGCCAGCAGCCGATCCACCTGGACCTGCTCAAATGCCCCGTCGCGATGGGCTATGACCACGCGCGCGTTGTCGGCCACCTGCGTATAGCCGCCTGCACGGTCGATGTAGTCCTTGAGCTGCATGGATGGCTCAAACGCCACGGCGTTGGGGAACAGCACCTCACCGCTGACCAGCACCAGCCCGTCCTTGCGGGGGATGCGGATCACGTCGCCGTTTTCCAGCAGCAGCTCGTTGCGCTGGCCGGCCTGGGCAATTTGCACCTGGCCTAACGGCTCGATCTGTTTGGCGCGCTCTACCCATTGCAGGCTCAGGTCGGCTTCGTCCTTGCGCAGGCGGGCTTCGTCGCTGCTGCCGCTGCGGGCGGTGAGCAAGGCGCTTTCCAGGCTGCGCAGGCTGGTGGCCAGCATTTCCTTTTGGCGCTGTTTCACGCTTTGGCGAAAGAGCTGGATGCTTTCGGGCTCGGCATCGGGCAGGGTTGGAATGGTCTGCACCAGCGCACCCAGGCGCGTGCCATAGGGCAGCACATATTCCTGCGGGTTCATGTGCTCGCCCTCCACCCGCACGGTGATGGTGCCGGGCTTTTTGTCGGCGGTGAAGTCCAGCTCGTCGCCGTTGTGCAGCTGCACGTTCTGTGCGTTTTCCAGCGGGTAGTACTCGGTGTTTTTCACGCTGCCGGTGTTGCGCGTGATGCGCACATGCGTGGCCTGGGCCTGGGGCTTGGCCAGCTGCATGAGCTGGGCCACGGTTTGCGCGCCCTCGGCAAATTCGAAGCGCTTGGCGTTGTTGACAAGGCCTGCCACCTTCACCCGCTGCAGATAGGGCGGCACAAAGATCACGTCGCCATCGGCCAGCTGCACCTGGGGCATGGTGCCGTTGAGCAAAAAGTCATACAGGTTGGCGCTGGCGCGCACGGCGCTGCCGCGCTTGACTTGCACGGCCAGAAAACTGCCGCGCTCGGGGTCGATGCCGCCGGCCTGGTCCAGGTAGTGCAGCAGGCTGTCCATGCTGGTGCCGCGATACAGGCCGGGGCGGTTGACAAAGCCGCTCACAAATACGCGCACCGGCTGCGCAGCGGCCAGGCTGGCATAGCTCGACACGTTGGCCCGAAACGCCTTGCCCACGGCGGCCTCTACCACGCGCTGCAGGTCTTGGTTGCGCACACCCTGCACCTGCACCGGCCCCACATGCGGCAAAAAGAGGTTGCCCTTGGGGTCCACGGGCAAGGTGGCGTCAAACTCAAACGCGCCCCACAGGCGCACCTGAATGTTGTCGCCCACGGCCACGGCGTAGTCGGGGTTGAACTGGGTAGCACCCTCGCGGGCAAAGGCGCCGGTGAAGAGGTTGGCGCCAAACACATCACTGGTCTGGTTGGCTGAGTAGTCGCGCACCTGCGGCGGCTGGGCGCCCTGCTCTGGCGCGGCCGGGGCGGCTGCCGTGGGTTTGCCGCTGGGTGTGCTGGCCGTGCCTTTGCTGGGGAACAACGCACGGTTCACGCCCAGTGGCGAGGGGGTGGATGTGTCGGCATGGGCCTGGCAGGCCAGGGCCAGCGCAATGGCTGCGGCGACCAGACGGGGGAATGAGGGCATGGGCATAAATATTCAGTCGGTGTGGTCGCGCACGATGGCCGCGAGCAGGTGGGCCACCCCGGCCAGCAGCATGGCTACCAGCGCAAACACCAGGGTGTTGTAAAGGCGCCTGGGCTGCAGCGGGTATTCAGGCGCGGTAGGCGCCTGCAGCACCGACACTTTTTTGATGGTGCGGGTAGCCTCGATGCGGCCCTTTTCCAGGGCGACCAGGGCGGTTTTGTAAACGTCTTGCGTAAAAGCGGCCTGCATCTCAAGGCGCTGAAACTCTTCCACCGCCAGGTTCAGCGTTTTACCGCGCGGCGATGTCAGGCGCGCCTGTTCTTGTGCCAGCTGTTTGCCCACGGCGGCAATTTGCTGGTCGATCTGCACAATGCTGGGGTGGCTGGGCACCAGATACGACTGCAGGGCGCTGCGCTGGGTCTCCAGCTCGGTGCGCTGCGCTTCAAGTTTGGCCACGATGCCCGAGATGTTCTCGGCAGTGGCCTGGGGCGAGACCAGGCCGTTTTTGTTCTGAAAGCCCAGCACGGCTTGGCGCGCTTGCATGGCGCGCGCGTTCATGTCGGTGACTTGCGTTTCGAGGAAGGCCACCTGGGTCTGCGCCAGGGTGTGGGCCATCTGGTTCATGAAGCGCTCGCCTTCTTGCACCAGCTCGGTGGCAATGGCATGGGCTGTTTGCGGGTCAAAACCTTCTGCTTTGACCATCAGCACGCCGGCGTATTCGTCCAGCTCCACACTCACGCGTTCCAGGTAGTGCTTGTGAAACCGCTCGATGGGCGCATCCTTGTCCCACATGCGGGAGAGCGGGTCGCGCTGCGGGTCGGCATAGTGTGCCCGCAGGTGCAGCGCGGCATCCAGCTTTTTGAGCATGTCCACCGACAGCAGGTGGCTGCGCAGCAGCAGCTGGTCTGCGCGGCCGCCGTTGGCCCCGCCCAGCAAGCTGGAAAAGTCAAGGTTGGGCCCGCCCGCAAAGTCGGTGCGCTGAATGATGACGTGGGCCTCTGACACATAGCGGTCCGATGCGATGAATACCCAGTAAACAGCCGATAGCGCCGAAAACACCACAGCGGCGCCAATGATGCGGCGGCGCAGCAAGGCGGGTGCCATTTCGCGGTGCAGCCAGCCAAAGGTGCGCGCCGACAATTGCGCAAGGCGCGTTTTTTTAAAGTGGTCAATCATTTTGGCAAGCTGTCTTTGTAGGCTTTGAGGGCGTCGTCTACCTGGTCAAACCAGTGCGCCCTGCCCTCGTGAATCCAGATACCCGCCGTGCAAAACTGCCTGAGCGTGCCCTCCCCATGCGAAACCATGATCAGGCTGGCATGGTCGGCAAGCTTTTTGAAAGCGGCGGCGGCTTTGTTTTTGAAGGCGGCATCGCCAGTGGCGGTGACTTCGTCTGAGATGTAAACGTCAAAGTCAAACGCCAGCGACAGGGCAAATTGCAGGCGTGATTTCATTCCAGAGGAATAGGTTTTGACCGGTTCGTCGAAAGATGCGCCGATTTCGGCAAAGTCTTGAATGAACGCCAGGCGCTCGGGGATATGTGCTTCGTGCCCATGGATGCGGCAGACAAACTTGGCGTTTTGCCGGCCCGTGAGCGAGCCTTGCAGCCCCCCACCAAAACCCATGGGCCACGAAACGCGGCTATGGCGCTCAACACGCCCGCGCGTGGGCTGATCCACGCCCCCAATGATGCGCAGCAGCGTGGATTTGCCAGCGCCGTTGGCGCCGATAAGGCCCACGTTGAGCTTTGGCGGAATCGTAAACGTCACGCCCTGCAGCACCCACTTGCCGGGGCCGTGATCGGTTTGGTAGCGCTTGTGCACGTCTTCCACAATGATCATTGGGTGACAAACCTCACGGCAAAGCGGCGGTGCAGGGCCAGGCCCAAAAACACGCTGACCAGCGCAAAGGCATAGATGTAGGAAATGCTGAGCCCGGGTACCGCGTGGTAATACGGCGCAAAACCCAGGCGCACGGCTTCAAGACCGTGGGCCATGGGGTTCAACAGAAGCCAGTCGCGGTAAGGCAGTGGCACGCTGGAGATCGGGAAAATCACGCCCGACAGCATATAAAGCGGCATCATGATCAGCCTGATAAGCCGCCCCAGCTCGGGCACCAACTCAGACGCAACCGAAGTGACCAGGCCAAAACCCATGCCGATCAGCCACAGCCCCAAAAAGGCTTCCAGCACGGCCAAGGGGTCAGCTGGCACGACCGAATGCCCCAGCAAGGCAGCCCCCGCGAGCAAGATGACGGAAATGATGGCCATCAAGAAGCCTTCGAGCAGTCCACGCACCAGCACGGTGTCGGCCGGCTTGACCTGCCGGTAGGCAAAAAGCGCCTGGTTGGCGCTGATGGCATTCATGACCTGCGTAGCGGTGCGCTGAAACATGAAATAGGCCAACATGCCGACCATGATCCAGATCGTGGCATCAATGCCACCCACCGAGGTCACGCGAATGCCAGTGAAAATCAGCACGAGGTAGGCTACGTGAAACACCGGCTCGCCCAGCAGCCAGAACCAGCTGGCACGCCCAGAAAACAGGCGACCCAAGGCTTCGCGCAGAAAAAGCGCTTTCCAGACGGCCAGGGTGATAGAGAAGGAAGAGCGGAGAAGCGGCATGTTAGGTCTTGATGGCCGAAATCACGCCAAAACCCGGAGTAAAAGTGCAAATCAAAGCCATCCCAAACGTGCAAAAGCGCACGAATGTGCGCTTTTTTGCTTCGCATGACCAAACCGTGGCAGTTTAACAAATTACCACGAAAAGCACATCTACTGCATCGGCTTTCCGCACTTCAATAGTGCAACTCCCCACAGAATGCACTGCATTGGTGCGCTGATCAACTGAACGCAAGATTCGAATAACCGTTTATCGCCACGCCACAGCCCTGGGGCCAGCACGCTGCAGGCCAGGGGCGGTCTTCCATTCAATGGGGCATCGGGATGGATTTCCAGCCGGAGTGATCGAAATGGCGGCCGTAGGTGTTGAGTGCCTGCGCCACCTTCACCACCCCCGCAGCGCGCGCCTTGTCGCCTTCCTTGCCTTGTGCGGCATCCACGCCGCCCAGGATCTCGCCGATCACGATGTGCAACTGGGCATCGGCCTTCGGATCAAGCTTGCAGTTTTCCACGATATGCGCGACCTGTTTGGAGACTTCCGCGCCGAAGGCGTCGTAGTCGGCGGCCTGGGCCTTGCCCGCATGGGCCAGGGGCAGCGTGTGGTTCACTGCCTTGCGCATGGCGGCCATGCCCTGGCGCAACGGGGCATCAATGTGCCATTTCTTGCCAGCGTTGAGCTCGACTTTCTGCGGCGCAGCGGCTCCGTGGTCGTGGGCAGACGGGCCGGCGGCCAGCGCGGCAACAGGCAGGGTCAGGGCAGCGGCAAGCAAAAGGTACAGGGGGGATTTCATCGGATGACTCCAGTGGGTTGAACACACAAGGGGCCGGCAATTGCCAGGCCTTGCTGTTTCAAACGACTGGCGCAGGAAAATGTTCCATCTTTTTTGCATCTTTTGTCGGCCACCGCCTGGTGGCCCCGGCCCGGCGTGATTGCGCGGCAATCAATCGCGGTGCAGCAACTCCTCTTCGGATGATTCCTGGGCATAGCGGCTCAGCAGCAGTGCCATCAGCCGCGCACGCTGCCCGTCGTCGAGCAGCGCGCGCTCGGCCAGCAGCTGCGCAATCACGCGCTGCTGCTGCGCGTCCTGCAGGGCGGCTATACGGGCCTGCTCGGCGTCGATGGCGGCGCGCCGCGGCTGGTCGGCAAAAATGTGCCGCACCAGCGCCTCGCGGTGTCGACGGATCTCGGCCCAGTTCGCAGCCACGTCCCGCAGGAAGGCGGGTTCGAGCTGTTGCCAGCGCTGGCGTTGTTCGGCGCTCAGTTCCA